>Ga0307513_10004877_pt1 | contig 17805 bp, 10 predicted proteins | sample 15_EM_MG_FD_202174 | JGI IMG/M metagenome (GOLD analysis project Ga0307513, IMG submission 202174) | Populus trichocarpa ectomycorrhiza microbial communities from riparian zone in the Pacific Northwest, United States - 15_EM | ecosystem: Host-associated > Plants > Roots > Unclassified | place... | reverse complement strand
GAAGACCTTTGTAGTGAAGAAGCTTCGCAAGTTTAAGCATAGTCTTTATATGACCTTGGAGTGGACATGGGATCACAACAACATGAGGCTTGGAAATGGATCCCATATCTCTCTTACTAGCTAGCTTGCTTGCTTCTCTCTGTTCAGTCTCAATGATTCTTTTCCTGTGATTTATAGCCAGAAATGCTTGTTTTTCTATTTCCAATTGTATCTTCCTTGAACTTTCTATTTTTATTTTATTAATGTCACGTTTTGCCAGGTCATTAATGTAGTTGTACTCTAGTGATAACAACGAGAAATTTTACAGCCACGAGGGAATAACAACGATAAAATTTTAAATAAAGATATTTTTATTATTTTTAATAGGTCATATTTTTTATACCTGTTTTTTCCCCTAACACAGACCCACCACGTAACTAATAGAAAGCAACTAATTAATTTCTTAATCACAGCTCACAAGTACCTCCAAAATACAAGGATTTTACAAATTAATTATCACTATAATATATAAAATCTTATCAGCAAAATTGTCTGGCAGCCTGTAACGTAACATTGCACTATCTCCAGCATCCATCATTGGCCCTTTTTCTAGTCGTATGAATGAATGGCCAGTTATTTTTTCATTGAAAATTATTATTAAAATACATATCCAGATTATGGCAACTAGAAAACTTTATTTATAGCAATGACCATATAATGAATTGAATTAATTTAATCTAAAAAAAAATTAAAAAAAAAGTTCAATTATACAAATAATTGAAATCTTGTAAGTTCAATTATATACAGTATCACCCATCCTTTTCTTCTTACTAACAGTTGGATAAATCGTTTTAGAATGTGGAAACCTGCACCATAACACCTCCCCCCCTCCCCCCCTCCCTGAACCACTGGCCCTTACTGTCATGATAGACACATGGCTAGTGCCGTGAGTAAAAAACTGCTTAAATTGACAACATGTCATGATAGAATAACATTTAATGTATGGAGCCAAGGGTTTTGACGATCCGAACAGTGAGGAGGATATTTTGAGTAGGAGACATGTTGATTTTGGAGCTCTAAGATATAGAAAGTAAAATATTACACATTTACTCTCAGTTGATGACTCTACAATTTACTTATTCCATAGCATTAAAAAAGAATTAATTGTAAATCATTAAACACATTAAAAATTTTCAATTTTTTTTTAAAACTCTTTTAAAACCCAAAAACAAATATATTATTCTTCATTGTTTGATTGGAGCCTTCTGCAAAATTCAAGAACGGTAGGTGTTGAAAAATCTCAGTCAACAAGCATGCCTGAATATTTAGTTGGAGGCTTCTGAGAAACTCAAGAATAGTAGGCGGTGATAAATTAATTACTGGATTGATCTTTAACAGGGACTGTTCAATGGACAAATTTCTACGCCCGAGCTCATTTGACTGGATATGTCTTAATTTGTAGACCTAGAAGCTGTTCAGTTGCATGCTAGGTTCTTGGGACGTTACAGACAACCATGCATATGGACGATCGAGACAAACAGTACCATTAGTGCAAACACTAGCTTTCTTCAATTCGCAAGCAATAAAATCCCATCACATAAGTATTTTCTCTTTTGAATGATCATAGGTTACAAAGTGATGTTTGATTGTAACATTTCATTGATGAACCTGTCTAAATTAATGGATGATGAACCATTAGGGACAGTAGCCTCTTCCGCCACCTTCCTCCAGTGTTTGGCCTTTTCCCTCATTTTCTTACACTCTTCTCCTTCCATCAAGTTCCTGATAAGCTTCTCCACTTCTTCTCTCTTGACATCGTTATCAATTTCCATGCCAACTCCCCATTCAATGCAAGCATAGCTACAATTTAGTTGCGTGCTTGGACTGGAAATTTCTACGCCCGAGCTCATTGGACTGGAAATGTCTTTGTAGACCTAGAAGCTGTTCAGTTGCGTGCTAGGTTCTTGAGACGTTACACGATGTAGCTTGATGTTACATGTTTTGTTTAGTTCTCTATTTTACCATCTTATAGAGACAACTTGGCCAAGTGCTTGTGTCATGGATGATTGGATCTTGTACAGGTTCAATTATTTTATTTTCATGGTGATTTAAGTTTTAAATAAATCAATGGCTTATATGATTTGATTACAAATTCAAAGCCATTTACATTATTGGTTTTTTGAATCAATTTGCCCGAAAAAGTCAGATCTAACAATTATACACATGAGTTGTCATCAGACAATCAAGCTTTTCATAATTGTGAAGATAACAAAATTTACACAAAAACAAATAGAGAAATGAAGAGAAGCAGAGAGAATTTCTGCTAAACAGATAGAGAGAAGAAAACTTCTGAGTTATTTCTTGATTAATCCGGACATCTTTTATGTATTTCTATAGTTGGAAGCTTGTTTACGTTATCTATCCTCTCTTTATCTTCACTAATCAATGCTAACAGACTTTTTTAACTGTCTAACAATACTAACAACATTCTAACCATTTTATTCTCTAATCTCTTAACATGTGGCAGGACTAGGTCCTTTGATATCTTTACATTCCCCCTTAATCGCAGGCTTGGAGGAGCCAAGCATAAGATTGGAATAATGGTGCTGAAATAAAGGAATGGAAAGACCTTTAGTGAGGACATCAGCAAACTGGTCTGCAGAAGAGACATGCTAGACCAGCAAATCACCTTTGATAACACGTTCTCTAACAAAATGATAATCAATCTGGAGATGCTTCATTCTTGAATGGAACACTAGATTGGAAGCAAGGGAAATAGAAGAGATAGTATCACAATGGATTAAAGGAGGAATTTGTAAAGGGATATGAATGCCATAAAGCAGTTGGTGAATCCAGGCAAGTTCTGCAGCATTAATAGCTAGAGCCCGATATTCAACCTTAGTAGAGGATCGAGAAACAATATGTTGTTTCTTAAAAGCCCAAGAAATAGGACTTGAGCCGAAGTAAACAATAGAACCCGAGACAGACCGTCTGTCATTTGGATCACCAGCCTAGTCAGCATCACTATAAGCCTGCAGATTAATAAGACCAGGCTGAAAATGAAGTCCAAAATCAAAGATACCTTTGAGATACCGTAAGATTCTCTTTACTACTACAACATGAAAGTCCATGAGATTATGCATGAATTAACAAGCTTGATTCACTGAGAAGGCAATATCAGGCCTTGTGAAGGTGAGATACTGCAAGGCTCCAACAATACTCATGTATTGCTGTGGATAAGAATAAGGCTTGCCAGCATCCTTGAGTAGGTGATGATGAGGAATACAAGGAGTAGCACATGGTTTTGAACTCTGTAAATCAAGCCTATTAAGTAATTCCTTGATATAGCTGGTCTAAGACACAAGCAAACCAGAAGACAGATAAGAAATCTGTAGCCCCAAAAAATGATTCAACTGGCCTAAATCTTTCATATCAAATTCCTGAGTAAAGGCTTCAATAACTAATGTCAGAAGAGAAGAATGACTGCCTGTAAGAATGATATCATCTACACAGAGTAGCAAGACCATATTGCCAAGAGAAGAGTGCTGAACAAACAAAGAAAGATCGGTAAGAGATGCTTGAAACCCCAAACTTGGTAAACAAACTAGTAAATCTCTCATTCCAGGCATGAAGAGCCTGTTTTAGACCATACAAAGACTTCCTTCGTCTGCAAACAAAGTAAGAAGGATGAAGCTTGCTCACAAAGCCTTGGGTTGAGTCATATAAACCTCCTCGTTAATAATACCATGCAAAAATGCATTTTTAACATCAAGTTGCCTTAAAGACCAATTAAACTGAGCTACAAGGGCAATGACTAAACGAACAGTGGTAGGTTTCACCAGAGGACTGAACGTTTCACCATAGTCAATACCTTCCTTTTGACTAAAGGCCTTAGCCACCAATCAAGCCTTATGTTTGGCTATAGATCCATCTGTATTCTTCTTGATTTGATAGACCCACTTACAGCCTACAAGATTCTTAGTAGGTGGTAGAGAAACCAAGTCCCATGTGTCTTGTGTATGAAGAGCCTCAATTTCCTCTCGCATAGCAGATTGCCATTTAACAACTATAGAAACATCCTTGAAGGAACTAGGTTTAACTTGAGAGAGATCAATAGACTGTACAGAGGCAGAGTAGGCCTTCCTTTTGGAAATACCATTCCTAGACCTGGTTGTCATGGGATGAAGATTCATAGGTGAAAGAGGCAAAACTACACAAAGATTCTCAAGTTGGAAATTAGAATCCATAGGGAGAGGAGATTGTGTAGTGGAGTTCAAAACTGGTAGAGGTTGAGGGTTGGCACTAGGAGGCAGTGTATGAAAAGATGTAGGGGCTCGAGAAGGGAATGAAGAAGAAGAAATAATAGGCAAAACAATGTTATGTAGAGAAATAGATGGTGAAGAAGTAGAGGAAGAAGCAGAGACTGCAGGCACAGAGGTGTAAGGAAACACAGATTCATCAAAGATGACATATCGAGTCACAAAGAACCGATTGGTTTGAAGAGAAAAACAAATATACCCCTTATACTGACCTGTATACCCTAGAAAAATACAAGTGGAAGTTTTTGGCTGAAGTTTGTGAGTATTATAAGGCTTGAGTAAAGGAAAGCAAGCACAACCAAAGATTCTCAAATGATTGATGACTGGTGTATAACCATATAACAAGAAAAAAAGAGATTTAAGCTGAAGAATTTGACAAGGCAGCTGATTAATCAAATAGATGGAAGTAGCATAAGCGTGAAACCAAAATTTAGGAGGAAAATTGGCAGTTTGTAACAAAGTGATTGCTGTTTCTAAAATATGCCTATGTTTTCTCTCAGCAAGACCATTTTGTTCAGGAATATATGGATAAGGCATTTGATGGACAATTCCCTTGGTAAGAAGATACTGTTTGAATTTATTACTGAGATACTCACCACCCTCATCATTTTGAAAGAACCAAAGAGTAGCAGAAAATTGAGTAACTAAGAAGGTATGAAAATAGACAAAAATAGAATAAACCTCTTATTTATTGATCATTGGAAAAATCCAAGTAACAAAGTGATTGCTGTTTCTAAAATATGCCTATGTTTTCTCTCAGCAAGACCATTTTGTTCAGGAATATATGGATAAGGCATTTGATGGACAATTCCCTTGGTAAGAAGATACTGTTTGAATTTATTACTGAGATACTCACCACCCTCATCATTTTGAAAGAACCAAAGAGTAGCAGAAAATTGAGTAACTAAGAAGGTATGAAAATAGACAAAAATAGAATAAACCTCTTATTTATTGATCATTGGAAAAATCCAAGTAAACCGAGTACATTCATCAATGAAACTAACATAATATCTGAATCCCTCAACAAATATAGTGGGAGAAGGACCCCAAACATCACTATGTATTACCTCTAAAGGTTTGATAGATTTAACTGCTGGATAAGGAAAAAGAAGTTTGGCAAGTTTGCCTTCAAAACAAGTTGTACAAACTAATTTGAAAGTGTCTAAAGTAAAAGGAATCTGGGATTTATTTAAAAGAGTAGAAGTGATTTTGTTAGAGGGATGACCGAAACACTTGTGCTAGAGACTTGTTTTGACCTATTGACCAAAATAGCAAAATTGATTATTGTGGAAAGTAGATGCTTGTTGAAAATGAGGTTGTGGAATAGAAGAAATAGAGAAAGGAATAAGATATAAACCAGCTCTACACAGTCCCTTGAGAAGGACATTCCCTGTGATCTTGTCCTGAATCCAAAAACCAAATGCATCACAAAAAAATCTGCAATTGTTATCTTTACACAACCTATAAACCGATAGTAAATGTTGAGATAGCTTAAGCACATGCAAAACTTGTTTTAATTGTAATGAGCACTGTGGAACATCCAAAAAAGAAGAGCCAATACTAGAAATGCTCAAACCTGAACCTCTTGTAGTGGTAATAGTATAAGATCCTGAGTAAGGAGTAGCCAAACTGAGTTAAGCCAAATCAGAGGTCATATGAGTTGTTGCTCCAGTATCAGCCACCCAAAATTGTTCATGAGGTGGAGAAGAAGGAAAGTTGGCATGCATGGCACTAAGATTGGTTGAAGGAGGTCTGCTTTGATAAAAGAAGTTGCCTATATGATAACATTGAATAATAGAATGCCTAAATTTCTAACAAATTTGACATTGGACTGAAGAGGTAGGAGTAGAAGATTGATTGTGGCGTTGATAACAATCAGCAGCTATATGACCTTTCTTATTACAGATTTGACAAGTAGAAATGTCAGTGCCAGGACCAAGAATGCCAGGACTAGAAGTGGGCTGAACTTGATAATGTCGTGGACCAGATTGGTAATGACTACGACCTAGGCCACGACCCTTAAACTGAGAGCCTAGATTGCCAAAATAACCACCGTTGGTGAACATCGTATTGGGACCACTGAAACCACCAGTGGAACCATGATAGCCATTAAACCCCCATTGAAGCCAGAGGAAAATTGAGAAGATGGAGCAGACTTGGAGCTAGAAGGATGCCTTTGAGGATGGGAATTAGAATTACCTTTATCAAGAACAAGAGCCTTGCCTTGAGATATCTGATTTTAAGCCATCATTGCAGAGACAAATGGAGGTGCAGAATGAGTTTGCTCAAGAGTGGCTTTTTCAGCAAGCAGTTGAGACCGAAAATATTTAAGAGATAACACATTGTCTCTGCCTCGAACCATACACTTAAATGTGTTATAGTCAGAAGGAAGACCATTGAGAGCCAAGATCACAATATCATCATCTTCAAAATAAACCCCTGCTGCAGAGAGATGATCTTGAGCATCTTAGATCCTTTGCAGATATTGAGACACAGGTTCTGAACCCTTCTTGATAGTTTGAAGCTCACTTTTCATCTGAAAGATTCATGCTTTGGTAATTATAGAAAATTGATCCTTTAGTTGAACCCATATATCATGAGAACTGACGCATCTAATGACATATGAAATCACAGTAGAAGAGAGAGTGGCAAAAAGCAACTGCATCAATGTTTGATCATGCATTTTCCAAACTTGATGATCATCATTTTCAACACCCTCAAGATCAGAATATGCATTAAATCGACTTGGACACTTCCTTGAGCCATCAACAAATCCTAAAATACCATGAATCTCAAGAAGAATTTTCATCTGAAAGTGCCATATGAGATAATTTGTATCATCAAGCTTGACTGTCACAACAGTAGAAATCGTAGGAAGCAAAGAAGTAATAGGAAATTGAACAATATGAAGTTTAGAAGTAATCACCATTTTGAGAATGTTAGAAGTAAAAGAGGAGAATTAAAGATTGAGAAGGAAGAATCTTACAGAAAATCAAAGAGTTGAAGAAGAGTTTTCAATTAGACAATATATCAAACAAATAATAGATAGATCGATGAATACAAAAGAATTTCATGAATAAGAAGAGAATGAAGCTAGAATAAAAAAACAAAAACTAGAGAGTGCAAAAGCAGAAGATCACAAGATCAAGAATCCATGAGCTCTGATACAATGTAAAGATAACAAAATTTACATAGAGAAATGAAGAGAAGCAGAGAGAATTTTTGCTAAACAGAGAGAGAGAAGAGAACTTCTGTATTATATCTTGATTAATCCATTTCACACTATGTGACATCTTTTATGTATATCTATAATTGGAAGCTTGTTTACGTTATCTATCCTCTCTTTATTTTCACTAATTAATGCTAACAGACTTTCTTAACTGTCTAACAATACTAACAAGATTCTAACCATTTTTTTTCTCTAATCACTTGACATGTGGCAGGACTAGGTCCTTTGATATCTTTACAATAATTACCTTATTTGGATTCAAGATGTTCTCTGTGGATCCCATGGATGCATGCACAATCACAATCACATCAAACACCACTTCTCTAACAAATAATCAATAAAATCCAATCATGAAACTTGTTTTCTTTTTTATAAAATCAAAATAAGTAACAAATTAACTCAATGATTAATTAGAATATTTCATGTATGAGTTTGTTTAAATTAGTGGAGGATGAACCTTTTGAGCCACTAGCCTCTTTAGCCAACTTCTTCCACTACATGCCTTTTCCTCTTATTTTCTTACCCTCTTCTCCTTCCATTAACATTTTGACATTGAAATCATTTTTAATCTCCACACCAACTCCTCACTCACTGCGAGCATATATAGCTACTGTTTATTGCCTGATCAGAAAAAAAAGGCCAACAAATGATAGGAACTCCTGCACACAAGCTTTCAACAGTTGATTCTCATTATATTCTCTCCAACCTCTAAGATTATTTTTTTAGTATAGAGTTTAGAGATTGTTTATATATAAAGTAATATTCTATATTTTTTAAAATATTATGCTGGGAAAAAAAAACTAGCAAGTTAATGCTATGGGGCAACAATGGACAAAATGTGAATTTATAGCTGAAAGATTTGAGCGACAACTTGTTCTCAATATTATTGATGGGAAAATGGAGAGATGAATAGCTAGAAACTTCAAGGAATCTCAACTATAGAGGGAACATGCACGTCATTCAGTGTCGTACCCTCGCGAGAGTGTGATGTCTTGGTGACCCTTCCTGAAGTGGGGATGATGTCGAGGTCTTTGTTTTCGTGAAAAGAGAGTCGCCACCTAGTATTATGGTCACCAAGAAACCTAACTGGTCTTTTAGAGATTCTAAGGCAAATGACTGATTGCGTAAATGGAAGGTTTTAGCACTCCTAGTACACCCTACCTAAGGTAAGCTGCTTGATGTTTGGTTTGCCTTATAATTGCTATGGTATTGGTGTTCTCTAATCCCATCAGTTTTTTCTAGGATAAGTTTACTACGATGAATAAAATTGAGCTCAAAGTCTAAAAGAAAGAACTTTTGGCCAATATAGATCATACCTTTAGATATGTCTATAGAGTTCTAAGGGGAACCAATGCAAATCTCTTGAAATCTGTATTTGATTTAAACTAAATTTACAACCTGTGAATTATTAAACGGCTAAGATAGAAATCCAAGAAGATTTAATGTGCTTAAAAGCTTATTTTTCCCTTAGTATTTTAAGTATTCGCGACTTGTAATTTGCAAAGAAGAGAAACTAAGTTTAGAAATCTAAGGAAATTCAAGATGCTTTAAAAATCTATTTTTGCCTTAGTATTTTCTACTTTCACGACTCGTAAATCGTGGAACAAAAATTAAAATATTCCTCATTATAGTTGAGGTTTCTTTTAAGGATGTGCAATTAAATTATTCTGAATAATATTTTGAGCATAAATCTACCGTTATGTTAAAAATGAACAGGTTGTATTACTCTTAATAATATTTTGGGCATTTACCTTTCTTCTTTGCCCTTATATTATTAACGAATAAATGACCTATTATTTCTAGAAAAATATTTTGGGTATTAACTACTTAGAGTTTCTTTATCCAAATATAAATAGTGAATAATAGCAAATCATTCATAATAATGTTTTGGATATTAACCCTTTTGAGATTTCTTTATTCAAATATTAATTGTGAATAATGATAAATTGAAAAAACTAAAATTTTATATTTTTTGAATATTACCCAACATCCTTTGGAATTTACAAACACGTTGTAAAATTCAAAATGCAAGAAAATAATTTTTGTGTTTAAAAAATCCATGCTAAAATATATTTTTAAAATCTCAAATATTTATTTTTTCAAAAAGAAGAATGTTCAAACTATTTTTAGGATATTAACTATATGCAACATAAAAAAAACATTTTATTTTTGATCAAAACACAAGTATCACAATTAAAAACAACGAACCATCCACGTATATTCTCAAAATTTGCAAGAAAACTGAACAGGACTTCGTAAAACAAAAAAACCAAAGATGGCCCCACGAAGCCAACTCTCCTCAAATAAAATTTGGTTCATCAACTTAAACCCAAAATCCTATAACAACACTCGTGACTCATGACCTATCCTCTTTTACCAATCTGGGAAAACTGCCATACTGGTTTCATGCAAAAGGAAAGACTTGAAGAGCATGCCTTTATACCACACATATCACAGACTAAAACCAAAACAACATGGCCAGTTATTTCAATCTTCAAAGAGCAGAAAGGAAAACATGACCCCTCTGAACCTGCCCAAAAGATTACTTCAAACGCAAAGGGACTTCCCTCGTGTTTCACTTTCTGGATATAGCTTTATTTAGGAGCCAAACTCATACTATGCAACATCCTAAGTCAGAGAGGCACTCGGACAAAGGAATGGAAAGATAATGAAAACCTTTAAAGCTCACGGTTCCTCACGACAAGAGAATAAGAAAAGAACACGTAACTTTAACATAAACAAAAAAATCTAAACTCAAAGCCATGCATGAACAGTGGGCAAGCATATAACCTTCTGTCCAAACAGAAACCGAATATCCAGAGCAAAAGGAAGAAACAGGTTTGGTTTGGAACAGAACAAACAACAGATGCCAAGTTTGAATATAGCAAGGAAGAGAAAGTTGAAACTTATACCTGCAGATCTTGCTTGCAAAAATGAAATATCAACCGATGGGCAATCCCTGCTTTTTTTCTTTGCCTCTGATGACCCAAAAAAAGCCTTCCTCTTTTTGCCGTTAGGAGCTTTTTCAAAACTTTTAGAGTTTTGTAAACCCCCTTTTCGGCAAGGTAGGGTAGACTACAGTTAATCTCCTCTCTCTTTCTCACACATATATATATATTTTTATATCTTTCTACTTTCAGCCTTCTTCTTCCCCTCTGTTTTCCTCTTCTCAGCCTCTGTTTTTTGTTTTTCTTTCGTCCCTCTCTTCTGCAAAGCCAGCTTGTTTATCTAGCCAAACAAACTTGGAGACCACTCTAACGTCCTCTCATCCCAGCCGTCTGTGTTAGGGATAAAATCCCAGCTATTAGATGATGGTGAGGTTCCTCTTTTTATATCATTTTGAAGCTGGCACAAATGACAAATGAGGCGCAAAACCGTTTCCCTTGGACTGGAGCTAAACCGTGAATTGCCGCTGAACCCTTGGCGTGAAAAGGGGTGGTATTCTTGTACGCCAAACCAGCCAGAGGATGCAAGGATGAGAGAAAAAAACTTATCAGAAACGGTTACAGGGAAGGGAAAAATTGCAGACGGAGAGAGGCACTGTTCCTAACATGTGAACAGTGCCACACTAATTATAAATCCTAGGCGGGGTGCAGTGTGGTTTGTGTTAAAATAAAGGATTGCATGACATTGTTTGAAGAAACAGAAATGTTCCCCCAACGTGGCAGCAAAAAAAAAAAAAAGAACTGATGTCTCCATTGTGCTAACAGCAACATACTAATTAAATATGCCAAGTGCCATGTTCCAAATGTGCACACTAATTGTCTCCCTCTCACCAAGGTTTTGTCTTTAATTATTGGTTGTACCATGTTTCTTGCCATTCGAAGTTTCGAACCACTCTAGCATCGATATTAGCCTCTTTCTCTATAACAGGCATCATGTCTATTCACTTTGCCTTGATTGAACTGTGTTAGAAACCTGATGAAAGTGTCAATACGCCCTTAAAACGTGGAAAGACCTATAATGATGAACTTGCAGCTTTAAGCTTTACCTATTTAAAATGTTTTGTGACAGATAACTATTTTTACGAATCAGACGATGAACTTGCATAAACGACTTCTCTCTCTTCTTCTCAATTTTTATACTTTCCCCTTTAAATTTTCACACTAACACTTTGATTTTTTTAAATATTTAATCACTGTTTTTATTATTATTATTTTATTTAAAATAATTTATTAAGTTAGATTTTTTTTATTTTATTATCTTTTATTTTTTTTTATCTATCATATTTGATCCATATTCATTTGATTGATAATTATTTTATTTGAAATAATTTTTAAAATTGATTTTTTTATGATTTCTTCCTCCAGTTTTTTCCTATTAAATTTTATCCTTATTATTTTAATTGTTATTTATTAAATTTGTTTTGAATTCTTTTGTTAATAGATTTTTCTTTTCAATTTCATCCCTCAATATTTGATTTGATTTTATTTTTATATCAAATCTAATCCTTATTTTTTTTATTTATATTTATTTTGTTTTGGATTTTTTTATTGAAATTTTCTTTTTCAATTTATCGCTTAACATTTTGTTGATTGAGATTTTGTTAATCAGGAATTTGGCTTCATCATTTTTTCAGGCTTGCCTTCAATGAGGTAATTTTGATCTTAGAACATAGGTGATGAGTTTGAAAGATTAACCCGAGTTGACTTAGATCTTTTTTAGGTTAATTTTTTTACAATTATTTTTCAAATTTATCTTCAATGTTGGGTATGTTGAGGTTGAACTTCATTATTTTTTTCTCTTTTTTTTTTATAGGGTTATCTCGATTTTAAATTCTGGGTTACAGGGTTGACATGTTAGCCCAAGTTTTCTCGAGTTATTTTTTTTAATTTATCTACTATTGTTGCTTTTTTTTTTAATAATATTACTAAATTAACTAAGTTTATTAAATTTAGTAAAGTTAATAATCAGACTCTTTGATTTTTTTTTCTTCTTTAAAAGCGCAACTATCTCCTGATCATTTTTTTTATCATTTTTTTTATACATTAAAAAAAATTTGACTCAATATCCGCTACGACACCATTCCAGTTGCTAACAATATGTGAAAGAAAGATGAAGAAAGAAGGTTACTTTTCATGCTTTTTTCAAGTCTCCCTCTCAGGAATGATAGATATTAAATATTGGTTTTGTTTACCTGGAATAATGAAGCAAATGATTAAATGATCTAACCATCAACAATCCCTTCTCTCTGACTAGCTAGCCACCTTCACAATGTTCAATCTCAATGAGACTTTTCCTGCCATTTTTAGCCAGCAATATGCTTGTTTTTCTATTTCCAAATCTTGGATCTTCCTTGACTTTGTTTAGTTTTAATCAACGTCATGTTCCGCTAGGTCATTGTATTATTACTTTAGTGATCACTTATCACTAATTACAAGTACCTCCAAGATGCAGGGATTTTATTAATTAATTATTACTATATTATATTAAATCTTCCTAGCAAAATTACCTGATGACATGTGAGTTGTCGTTATAGTCTCTCCAGCCTCTATTTTTTTTTTTAGTATAAACAGTTTAGAGATTGTTTAGATATAAAGTAATATTCAATTTTAAAAAAAATTAAGTCGGGGGGGAAAAAAAAAAAACTAGCAAGTTAATGCTATGGGCCAGCAACGGACAGAAGTGTGTGAATTTGTAGCTGAAAGATTTGAGCGACATCTTGTTCTCATTATTAGTGACGGGGAAAGAGAGAGATGGATAGCAAGAAACATGGACATACTTCATCAAATTAAATTGCCATCTAACCTCAAAATATATCAATACAATATATTGTCGGAGGATGGATGTTAATTAAATCCTTTGCATATTTTATTTTAATATGTTGAATTTTTTAAAATTTTATTAATTAAATACTGATGAGGTCCAAAAAAATCCAAGTAATTGGTTAATTTTTTAGTTTTGACAATCTGATTCATTTTTTCTAGTTAAAGTGGCTGATGTTTGGTGTTTGGTAAACTAAAGTGGATGATGACTGGTATCGGCAAAATATCCTCTTTAATAAATTTGAGGACTCTTTGATACTTAAGTATCTTTTTAAGAGAAAAAAACCATGATATTTTATAGAGAAACTTTAAAAATAAATATGTAGCAGAGAATAAAAACTGATAATCTTTTTCCCTGAAGAATTTTTAGTATTTTTATAGCTTCATAGTAGTTTTATAACTTGTAAACCTTGTCATTTTTTTAAAGGGGCTGGAATGTCATTTTACCTTGTTATCATTGAAGATGGATAAATATTTTTTATACATCATTAATGAGGAAAAAATATCAGGTCCTTCTGAAAACTTTTATATATTCAGGGATATAGAAAGATAAGTATCTTTGACCTTAACTTTCTATATTAAAGTTCAAGATAAAAATAAACGGAATCTCATGACTCAATTAGAGGCCTAGAAAGATCATTAGTTTTATATATATTTGGGCTCGACGAGATGTTGGGTCTAAGGATGTTGAGTATGACAATTTTTTAGACCCGCATGTACGTGGGTTCCATGCATAATTGAACTTAAAAAAGTTAGGTTTGGCGGATTACTAGAGTCATATTTACTTACTCTCAACACATAACTGGGATAACAAATGGGATGATCACCTTGTCTTTGATCTTTTATTAAACATGAATTAGATAAAAATAATATGTATAAAACATGTTAATCCAATGAGCGCGTGTTATTTATGCATTTTTCTGTTAAAAAATATATGTGAGAGAATTAAGTCAATAATCTTTCTGTCTTCGGTACATGGCACAATAAAAGTTTGAGTTATGAAAAATTATAATTTTTAAATTCAATTTGAGATTGATCAAGCACAAGACTTGAATTTCATGTTGGGCGGATTAACTAATATCAAACAATATTATTTTAGATTATTTTTTAATATATATATATTGTTTCTTGCCTCTGTTTAAATGTAATATTTCTCCACCCAAAAACTAAAAAAATCTGAATATGTATTGAGTTTGAAAAACATGTTTCGGAGGTTCTTCTTAATATATCTCAATATAAATTTTCCAAACGAAGAAAAAAAATGATAAACACAATTTTTTTTTTATATAGCAACACTTTTTTAGCAATGTAAAAAAATTATTTTTTTATACATTTTCATAATTAGTTAGTATTATAAATTTGATTTTTGTTACAAATTTAATATAAAGAAATAAAATAGATTATCAAAAATAAAAAAATATTAAGATGAGTCCTATTATAAATCATGGTTTTGAATTTTTATGAAAAATATTGCAATCTTGATGTATTTTGTTTTTATTTTTTTCAGCTAAGAAAATTGATTTCGTTTTCAACAAGTAAACACAAAAAAAAATTTAAAATAAAAAAGAAAGTTATTATTTAATAGTTTAATATATATCTTACATTAAACTTATTTAGAGATTGCATAGCCAATAACAAGATACATAAGAAAATATAATAAAATAAATTATATAAAATATGCTTAATCATCTCCTTGATTAAATAATTGAAATAATTTCTTGATTGTTTAGAGTTATTCAACTCCTTTATTTTTTTTATTGATTAGGAAATAATCAATACCATTTGTCTTGATTATTGCCTTAACAAACACATGTTAATTTTTTTTTATTGGAAATAAAAACCGGACAAGAAAAAGAAAACTTAGAAGAAAAGGAAAGATTTTCCATGCAATTCTTTCAATTTGTTAGGTTTTATAAACACACCCTTGGCAGACCCAATTATTTTTGGCGCGTGCATACCCGCATGTGTGTGTATATATATAAGTTGTAGGGACTAGAAAAAATTATTTGTACTCATCAACATAACAAGTAGAATTATTTTTAAAAATATTTAAAAACAAATTTAATTTCAATTAATGTAAAAATTAATCCTAAAATATTTCTAGCTACTAAACCTAACAAAGAAAAATAAATAAATTCAATGGTATGCAAATCATTATTTAAGACATAAGTTTTTCATGCTTTTTATAGACATAAGTTAATCATAGTCTCCCACATGATTAATAAATGTGAATCGTTGCCTTGGTAGGAGACACTACATGATCAATGATCTAATCACATCAACAATCCATGGTAGTTTTGAAATATAAAATTCCAAAAGAGGGCCCACACCATGTTCGAAAATGGAGCATTTATTATGATTCCAATCAAAGACAACAACAGACAGGGAAGGGCCAGGTTATTTTCCTTTGTTCAAAGACGAACGAAATTTGATCTTTCCACAATTTCTTTTTTATTCTATTGTGACGATCTAATTGTTTGAAGAGATTATGTCATGGATGAACTTGTCCAAATTAATGGATGATGTCCCCTCTGGTCCAACAGCTTCTTCAGCCAACCTTTTCCACTCCATAGCCTTTTCCCTCATTTTCTCACCCTTTTCCCCTTCCATTAGCTCCTTCACAAGCATCTCCACTTCTTCCCTCTTAACGTTATTATCAATCTCCATTCCGACTCCCCACTCATTGCAGCTATATCTACAATTCATTGCCTGATCACCGAAGAAGGGCCAACACACCATTGGAACACCAGCACACAAGCTCTCAATGGTTGAGCCCCAGCCACTATGAGTTAGAAACCCTCCAACTGCTGGATGGTTAAGCACTTCCTCTTGTGGACACCAACTTGTAATAAAGCCACGCTTTTCAGTTTCCTCTGCAAATTCAGCTGGCAAAACAGCCAATTCACCAACGACCAAATCTGGCCTTATAATCCACAAGAATGGGATATTACTATTAACTAATCCCATTGCAAACTCCACAAGTTGATCAGCTGTCATCACTGTTATGCTTCCAAAATTCACGTACACCACTGATTTGGGTTCCCTTGTTTCCAGCCATTGGAGACACTCATGGTCTTCTTTCCATAGACTGTAGCCAATAGACTTCAAGCCATTTTCTTCGAATTGATTTAGGAGTAACTGGAGTGGACCAATGGAATAAACTCGAGGGAAAATAGTGGAAAGGCCACCCAAAACTTCTGGTTCCAAGGCGTCAAAAGTATGAAAAGCAATTGCACGAGCTTTAACAGAAGTTTCAGCAGCTCCAATGACAAAGTTAAATACAACCTCATCTGGATCTGTTGTTTGAATAATGGAAAATGTTTAAGACGAACGTCTTTCATACCAGGAGCCCAGTCTACTCTTGTCTCAAGATAGCCGTTGCTTAGATTGCTCAAATCTGCAAAACACAATCTTATTAGACCAAGCTCAAAATGAAAATTTAATGCACATAATCATTGATCTTGCCCGTATGATTTAAGCTTGGTAATTTTTGTCGGAACGTGGACATCTCAAACTAATTAAATTGTAATATTTTTTTTTAATAATAATGCAGTGTATTAATAATAATAAAAAGTCATTTAAGAGATAATTTCTATAAAGTTGAAAAATTATTTACAGTAAAATAAAATGAATGCCTTGTAGATGAGATAAAAAGAGAACAAAAATAAATATATAAAAAAAGAGCAACCAAATTAGTGATAAATTAATGATTTATACATGTCCATATCTAAATGTTATCTGTATTACGAAATATGATCATTATTAATATAACTGAGATTAGATTTATTACATTTTAACCAAGCTGTAGTCTATAATTACCGAGTTCTAGAATAATAGAATTACAAATAAAATAAGAATAATAGAATTAGAATTTTGAAATTATCAACAAGAATTTTGCCTATAATTATCAAGTACTAGAATAATAGAATAACAAATTATCCAAAGTCTTTCATACTTTATAATTTTTGAAATTATTTGCAGAAGCATCTCAACCATTTGATTTCTATAATCATCTGATTTAATGATAGTCGGATTTTTAGATTAGTGATTTGGAAAAGGATATTATATAAAGTTTACATGGTTCTATGGCATGTTATTTGAATTATGTCGTCGAACAGTATAACATAATATAATATATTATATTATAAATAGAAGAAATTGTTGTCGTGATAATGTTCTATAATCATTTCTTCATCAACTTGCAAGGGAAAATCTGGATGTTTGAGAATTTAGAAAAGAATAAAGCTGTAAAATACTAATGAAGTTGTATAATAGTTATAAAGCCACTTTGCTTGGAAGTTCACTTGTAATTGATGATTACTTAATTAAACAAGTTACCTTTGATTGGGGTGAAGCCTTTCTCTCTGAGAGCATAGAGCTGTTTAAATCCCATATAGCCACATGCATTCACAGTGGCATACATCACAACTGGAAGACCAACTTCTTCCCCAGCTTTGATGGAGATTGGAGTAAAAGGATCAGAAACAATGCAGGTAATCGGAGGGTTGTTCTC
>Ga0307513_10004876_pt1 | contig 17809 bp, 12 predicted proteins | sample 15_EM_MG_FD_202174 | JGI IMG/M metagenome (GOLD analysis project Ga0307513, IMG submission 202174) | Populus trichocarpa ectomycorrhiza microbial communities from riparian zone in the Pacific Northwest, United States - 15_EM | ecosystem: Host-associated > Plants > Roots > Unclassified | place... | reverse complement strand
GATGAGCCGGATCGTCACCGGGAGCCCGTCCATGGCGGCCAGGATTCCGGTGAAGTCGTCCCGCTGGAGTGGCAGCAGGGCGTCCAGCGCGGCGCGCCGACCGGTCTCGTCCTCGGCCAGGATCATCGCCTCGACGAGGCCCCGCCGTTCGCCGAGGAACATGTGCTCGGTGCGGCACAGGCCGATGCCCTCGGCGCCGTAGCGGCGGGCGCGGGCCGCGTCCTTTGGGGTGTCGGCGTTGGCGTGCACTCCCAATCGCCTTACGGAGTCGGCGTGTTGGAGGGTGCGGGACACGGCGTCGGTCAGTACGCCGTCCCGCTTCCCGGTGTCCAGGAAGCGGCCGACCGGCGAGTCGGCCAGCGGCAGCGCGCCGAGGTGGACCGTGCCCGCCGTGCCGTCCACGGAGATCACCGTGCCTTCGGCGAGCACGGTCCGGTCGGGTGCGGTGAGCGTCCGTGCCCGGACGTCCACCGTCAGTTCCTCGGCCCCGCACACACAGACCTTGCCCATGCCGCGCGCCACGACAGCCGCGTGGCTCGTCTTGCCGCCGCGGCTGGTCAGCACGGCCTCGGCGGCGACCATTCCGGGCAGATCGTCGGGGGTGGTCTGACGGCGTACGAGGATCACCTTGTCCCCCTTCGCGGCACGGCGTACGGCCTCCGCCGAGTCGAAGACGAGCGCGCCGACGGCCGCGCCGGGAGAGGCGGGGACGCCGTGTGCCAGTGGTTTCGTGTCCGCGTGTGCTTCGAAGCGGGGGAACATCAGCCGGGCGAGCTGCGCCCCGCCGACGCGGGTCAGCGCCTCGTCCTCGTCGATCACCTTCTCGTCGACGAGCGCCTCGGCGATGCGGAACGCGGCCTCGGCGGTGCGCTTGCCGACCCTGGTCTGGAGCATCCAGAGCGTGCCGCGCTCGACGGTGAACTCGATGTCGCACAGGTCGCGGTACTGGTGCTCAAGGGTGCCCATGTGAGCGACGAGTTGCCGGTACGAGGTCGGGTCGAGGCGGTCCAGTTCGGCGAGCGGCACGGCGTTGCGGATGCCCGCGACGACGTCCTCGCCCTGAGCGTCGGGCAGGTAGTCGCCGTAGACACCGCTGGCGCCGGTCGCCGGGTCGCGGGTGAAGGCGACGCCGGTGCCGCTGCCTCTGGACGTCGCAGTGGGGCCGAGGTTGCCGAAGACCATGACCTGGATGTTGACGGCTGTGCCCAGGTCGTCGGGGATGTTCTCGCGGCGGCGGTAGAGGCGGGCGCGCTCGCCGTTCCAGGAGCGGAAGACCGCCCGGATCGCACGGTGCAGCTGCTCGGCCGGGTCCTGCGGGAACTCCTCACCGGTCGCGTCCCGGATCACCGTCTTGAAGTCCTCGACGAGTTCGGCGGGGTCGTCGGTGGGGCCGGGCCGGTCGAACAGTTCCGGAGCGATACCGAGGACGGTACGGCCGTACATCTGGAGGAGCCGACGGTAGGAGTCCCAGGCGAAGTGCTCGTCGCCGGTGGCCTTGGCGAGCCCTGGGACGGATTCGTCGCCGAGGCCGACGTCGAGGATCGTCTCCATCATCCCCGGCATCGAGAACTTGCTGCCCGAGCGCACGGACAGGAGCAGCGGATTGTCCCGCCCGCCCAGCTCGCGGCCGATCCGGTGTTCCAACTCGGCCAGTGCCTGGGCGACTTGGGCGCCCAGCTCCTCGGGCTCCGCACCGGTGGCCAGATACTCCCGGCAGGCGCGGGTGGTGACGGTGAAGCCAGGGGGTACGGGCAGTCCCAGGCGGGTCATCTCCGCGAGGTTCGCCCCCTTGCCGCCGAGCACGTCGGCCATGTCGCGGCCGCCCTCGGCGAATGCGTACACGTACCTGGTCATCTCTCTCACCCTCCGGGCTTGTTCAGGCGTGCGGGACGACGGCGACGGGGCAGGGCGCGTGGTGCAGCGCCGCGTGCGCGACGGGGCCGATGTGGGTGCCGAGGCGGGTTTCGCGGATCCGGCGTCCCACCACGACGAGGGCCGCGCCGGCCGAGGCGCTGATCAGCTCGTCGGCCGCGCGTCCTTCGGTGACACTTTCGACGACGGCGGTCTCGGGGTACTTCTCGCGCCAGGGGCGCAGCGCGGCGGCCACGGCGTGCTCGTGCTCCGCGCGCAGTTCCGGGCCACTCATCGGGACGATCCTGTCCGCCGCCGCGAAGTCCGGCGGACGGCTGAAGGTGTGGATCACACGCAGCGAGGAGCCCCGGCGCCCGGCGGCGTCGAAGGCGAACTCGATCAGTTCGTCGCAGGGCCGGCCGCTGTCGAGACCGAGGACGACATCGCGGTACGGGATCTCGGGTATCTCATCGGGGGAGATGCCGTCCGGTGCCGAGAAGTGCTCATCGGCGTTACTCCCGCCCACCCTCACCAACACCACGGGGCGGGGCGCCCTGGCGACGACCCGCTGGGACACCGACCCCATCAGGAACCCCCCGACGCTGCCGAATCCACGGGAGCCGAGGACCAGTAGCTCGGCCTGCTCGGCCGCCTTGAGAAGGGTCGGGACGGGTGAGTCCGCCAGCGCCTGGCCGATGACGTGCAGACCGGGGTGCGCGGCGCGCACCCTCTCCGCCACCCGTTCCGGCAGGGCCTCGGCCACGGCCCGTTCGGACATGTCCGCGGGCACGGACGGGGCCGGACGCGGATGCCACTCCCAGGCATGCACCAGGCACAGCGCGGCGCCCCGGCGTACGGCTTCCCGGGCCGCCCAGTGTGCGGCTGCCAGGCTTTCGGGAGAACCGTCGATCCCCGCGGTGACGTGTCGAAGCATGATCCGTACCTCCAGCGTGCATGCCCGTGGGTTCCTCTTCTTCCGGCGAGCCTGGCACCGGGGCGAGCACCGGCGCAGAGGCCGGGCAGGCCCTTCCATGGGCCCTTCGGCCCTGATGCGGTCCGGTCCGGGGGCAGGGTGGCCCATGGCGCAGTACGGGAGACGGGCAGAGAGTGGAATCAGCAGGGTCGCGATCACAGGAAGAGGCAGGACCATGAACGCTTCCCCCACATCCACCATGCTGCGGGCGTTGCCCGCCGAGCACCGCGAGCGGCTGATGGGCCTCGCCCGCGAGGTGTCGTTTCCGCAGGGCACCCGCCTCTTCAACGAGGGCGGGCGCGCCGACCGGTTCTGGATCATCCGGACCGGCACGATCGCCCTCGACCTACACGTGCCTGGCCGCCGCGCGGCCGTCATCGAGACACTCGGGCACGACGAACTCGTCGGCTGGTCCTGGCTGTTCGGACCGCACGCCTGGTGTCTGGGCGCCGAGACGACGAGCCCGGTGCGTGCGTACGAGTTCGACGCCGAGGCGGTACGGGCCATGTGCCGGGCCGATCCCGTGCTGGGAATGGCAGTGACCCAGTGGGTGGGAGACGTGGTCGCCCGCCGCCTGCGGTCGGCGAGGACCCGCCTGCTGGACGTGTACGCGCCCTACGGCAGCGGCAACGCCGACTGACCCGACCACGATGGAATCGTCGGAACCGACCAAGGAGTCACCGTGCACGGCACCCCGCACATCGTGAGCGACGTGATGACCCACACCGTCGCCTCCGTCGGCCGCAGGGCCGAGTTCAAGGAGATCGTGCAGCTGATGGGGCAGCGGAAGGTCAGTGCCCTTCCCGTTCTGGAGGGCGTGGGTGAGGACGAGGGCCGGGTGGTCGGCGTCGTCTCCGAGGCCGACCTGCTGTACAAGGAGGAGTTCCGCGACGCCGACGCCGACCCCGACAGTTACACACAGCTGCGGCGCTTCTCCGATCTGGCCAAGGCCGACGCCGTGACTGCCGAGGACCTGATGACGTCCCCGGCCCTGACCGTCCACGCGACCGTGACCCTCGCGCAGGCCGCCCGCACCATGGCGCACGCCAAGGTAAAGCGGCTCCCCGTCGTCGACGGCACAGGCAGACTGGAAGGCGTTGTCAGCCGCGGCGATCTCCTGAAGGTGTTCCTGCGGGACGACGCGGAAGTCGCCGAGGAGGTCCGCAGGGAAGTCGTGTCGTATCTGTTCCCCACGTCGTACTCGATTGTCCGTGTGCAGGTGAAGGACGGGGTCGTCACCCTTGCCGGACGCGTCAGGGACACCTCTCTGGTACCCGTGGCCGCACGCCTGGTACGGGCCGTCGAGGGCGTGGTGGACGTGGAGTGCGCGCTCACGGGCCCGGCTCGCCACCCCGAGCAATGACCGGCGGCCGAACCGAGGACCGCCGTCGGGTTGGGCCGGTCGGCCCTGGTGCATCCGGATCAGAAGGGTGACGATCGTCTTGACAGGCGGTATGCGGGCCGTAGCCCACCAGTGAACGAGGGTTCGTCATGGCCGAGGTGCGTACCTTCACGGAACAGAACCCGATCCGGGTCTTCCTGCTGGACGACCACGAGGTCGTACGACGCGGTCTCACCGACCTGCTGGACTCCGAGCCGGACATCTCGGTGGTCGGCGACGCGGACAGCGTCGAGCACGCGCTGGTGCGCGGGCCGGCGCTGCGCCCGGACGTGGCCGTCCTCGACGTACGCCTGCCGGACGGTGACGGGATCAGTGTCTGCCGCGAGCTGCGCAGCCGGATGCCGGAGCTGGCCTGTCTGATGCTGACGTCCTTCGACGAGGAGGAAGCCCTGCTCGACGCGATCATGGCCGGGGCGGCGGGCTATGTGCTCAAACAGATCAGGGGGTCCGATCTCGTCGCGGCGGTCCGCACCGTCGCCTCCGGCCAGTCGATGCTGGATCCGGCGACGACCGCCCGCCTGATGCGCTCCCTTCGGGCGGACCCCACCGAGGTACCGGCACCCGCCCCCGAGCTTGCCGGCCTGTCACCCCGCGAGCGGGACATCCTCGCGCTGATCGGGGACGGGCTCACCAACCGTGAGATCGGCAAGAAGCTCTACCTGTCCGAGAAGACGGTGAAGAACCACATCTCCCGGCTGCTGGCCAAGCTCGGCGTCCAGCGCCGCGTCCAGGCGGCGGTCCTGGCCAGCCATCTCGAACAGTCCGCCGCCACCGACCGCCCGGCGCGCTGAGTCCGCCCCGCCCGGTCTCGTCGTCCGGGCCGGCGGGGCCGCGGCCTTCCGCGGTCGGGCTCCGTTCGCGGTCAGCCTCCGGCCGTGGCACCGTCCGTACCCACGGGAACCCGCCACACCAGCCGTGTGCCGCCGCCCTCCGGCCGTTCGCCGAGGGTCAGGGTTCCGCCGAGGGTGACGGCCCGCTCACTGATGTTCTTCAGCCCGCTGCGCCCGACGTCATCCGGCACACCGCAGCCGTCGTCCGTCACCGTGAGCGTCAACTCGCCCCTGGCGCACTGGAGCCGGACGTCCACCGCCTGTGCTCCGGAGTGCCGGGCCGCGTTGCTGAGGGCTTCGCCGAGCACCGCGACCGCGTGGTCGGCGATGTCGCCGGGGACATCGGTCTCGACGAGTCCCTCGATGCGCAGTGCGGGCGGGAATCCGAACGACGTGGCCGAGGCATTCACCGCCTCGGAGACCCGGCCGCGCAAGCCGTCGCTCTCCCTCCCGCTCCCGCCGTGGGTGCGCAGTCCGAAGATCGTGGAGCGAATGATCTTGATGGTGTCGTCGAGGTCGTCGACGGTCCGTGTCAGCCGCTCCATGCCCTCGGGGTGCTCCATGAAGCGCTGGGTGCTCTGCAGGGTCATGCCGGCCGCGAAGAGCCGCTGGATGGCGAGGTCATGGAGGTCGCGGGCGATGCGGTCACGGTCCTGGAGCAGCGTGAGCTGTTCCACGTCCCGGCGTCGTTCGGCCAGCTCCAGGGCCAGCGCCGCCTGGTCGGCGAACCCGAGCAGTGGCCCGGTGTCAGCGTCCCCGAACGGTGTACCGACCGGCACGCGCCCCAGCAGCAGCACGCCACGCGCCTTCCCTCCGGCGCCGAGCGGCACCGCGACCACGGGTCCCAGCCCGGCCCACTGGGCTTCACCTTCGCCCGTGCGTGCGTCGTGCTCGATGTCGGCGCTGACCACCGGCTCCGCCGACCCGAGTGCCACTCCGACGAAACCGTCCCGCGCGGACAACACCAGACCGCTGCGCTCCTCCCTGCCCAGGCCGACCGCCAGGGCCGGCCGCAGTGTCTCCTCGCCCGGTACGTGTTCCGCGATCAGCCCCATGTCGGCGGATACGATCTTCCGGGCCTCGTCGACGATCAGTTCCAGCACGTCCGCGCTCGGCGCACCGGTCAGGAGCATGCTGGTGACCTTGCCGCTGGCCCGCTGCCAGCGTTCGCGCAGCCTGGTCTCCTCGTACAGCCGTGCGTTCTCGATGGCCACTCCGGCGGCCACCGCCAGCGTCGACAGGACGGACTCGTCCTCCGCGTCGAATTCCCTGGCACTGCGCTTCTCGGTGAGGTAGAGGTTTCCGAACACCTCGTCGCGCACCCGGATCGGTACGCCGAGGAAGGAGTGCATCGGCGGGTGGTGCGCCGGGAAGCCGTACGACTCCGGGTGCTCCGAGAGCTCCGGCAGCCGCAGGGGCACCGGGTGCCGGATCAGCTCTCCGAGGAGCCCGTGCCCGCTGGGCAGCGCCCCGATCTCCGACCGCCTCTCTTCGTCGATGCCGACGGTCAGGAACTCGGACAGCTTCTGGTCGGCGCCGATCACGCCCAGCGCTCCGTACTCGGCGTCCACCAGCACCACCGCGGCCTCGACGATGCTGCGCAGCACCTGTGGCAGGTCGAGTTCCCGTCCGACCGAGAGGACGGCCTCCAGCAGGCTGTGCAGGCGGTCCCGGGTCCCGCGTACCGCGTCGATGCGCACCTGCAGCTCGCCCAGCAGCTCATCGAGCCGCAGCTTGGGCACATGCTCCTCGGAACCGCCGCGTCGATCCCCGCTCATGACTTCCTCCGACCGACACAGCAGACAAGGCGGATCGAACCCGTTCCCCTGTCTTCACCGTACTGTCCGGAGGGCCTCGACATGGCACGTCGGACGGGCCGAAGACAGGTTGGCACCCCGGCGGCGCAGACCGTTCCGTCAAGCACAATGCCGACTCCACCGCGGCCCCGTCGCTGCCCGCTTCCCTTCGCCCATCCGGCGGCGCGGCGTCGAGCCACGGTCCGCACGCCCATCCACGCGCCCACCGCGCCGACCACGACCGCCGTGGCTGCCGCCCCCTCATGCCGCCACGTCCTTGTCCGCAAGGACGTGGCGTACGGGGACGGGGGAGGCCCGCAGGTTTCAGATCCTTTCTGACTCGGCCATGAACACAGCGCCGATCCGCGTGGCCCACGCCTCGATCTGCTCGAAGTCGCGGAAGTCTCCGCCCTTTCCGGAGGAGACGATCTTCCGGGCGATGAATCCCTTCGCTCCCTCTTCGAGGCACCCCCCGAAGGTGACGTGTTCGTTGGCGTCGAGCCGGACCATGGCCCGCTGCACGCCGGGTACAGGCGGGATGTCCCGCTCCGAGGCCGAGGCGTCGAGAGGGCCGCTGCTGAAGAACCACAGGGGCCGCCGGGCCAGCGCGCGGCCGTGACGGCGGACGAAGCGGCGGGCGTCCTTGTGCCAGCGCCCCGCGTACAGTCCGCCGCCGACCACCACCGCGTCGTACGACTCCACGTTCGTCACGGACCGGGCGGGCACCGCCTCGGCCGACACTCCCTCCTTGCGCAGGACTTCGGCGATGGTCTCGGCGATCCGCGCGGTCGAACCGTTCGTCGTTCCGTAGGCAACCAGCACTTTGCTCGGCATGACGGTGCGCCTTCCTTTCACAGCCTTCGCAGCCATTCCGCGGTCACACCGTGCATGGCCGGCTCGTTGGGCCTCAGGTGCGAGTCGTCCAGCTGGTAGGTGAGCTTGTCGACCACCACGACGACACCGTCGATGCGGTTGGTCATGGTGAGGGCGATCTCCGCCTCGCTCTTGCGCTCCACATGGCCCGTGAGCGTCACGACTCCTTCGTCCACACCGACGTCGACGCTGGACGTCGCCAGCCACAGCGAGCGGATCAGCACCTCGTCGATCACCTCGCGGTGGATCTCGGCGTCGGGCTGCAGGAAGACCTGGAGCAGGTCGCGGCGGGTGACGACGCCGACGAGCCGGTCCTCCTCGTCCACCACCGGCAGCCGCTCCACACAGCTCTGTGCCATGGTCCGGGCGGCCTCGGCAATGGTGTTGTCGGCGTGCACCGTGACCGGTGGCACGGACATCAGCTGTCCGGCGGTACGGGCATGGGCCCCCGCGGCCCGCCTGTGAGCGCCGCGGGTCAGCCCGGCGAGCCCGAAGCGGCGCTTCGGCCTGCCCGGTTCGGGTGCCTCAGCCTGCCCGACGGTGAGGTCGGTCCCGGAGATCACCCCGATGACCTGCTCGTCCTCGTCGACCACCGGCAGCCCGCTGATGCGGTGCTCGGCGAGGAGCCGTGCCACCTCCTTGAGCGGGGTGCCGTACAGCGCCCGAACGACCTCCGTCGCCATCACGGATCCGACCTTGTCGTGCTTCATGTCTGTTCCTCCTCAGCGCAGTCGGCGCAGATAGGGGTCCTGAGCCCTGCGCGGCAGCAGGCGGACTCGTGCGTCGAGCACGGTGACCGCGTCAGGCCTCGCGAGGACGGGGTTGAAGTCGGCCTCGGCGAGTTGCGGCAGATCGCTCGCCATGCGGGACAGACTCAGGAGCAGCAGTTCGAGGCTTCCGAGGTCGACGGGTCCGTTGCCGTGTGCCCCGAACAGGAGCGGTGCGCAGCGCGGTGCGGTGATCAGGTCGTGGACGTCGTGGTCGGTGAGCGGGGCGAGGCGGGCGATGGGGGTCCCCCCGGTCGAGCGAAGTCGAGACTGGGGGAGGTCGGCCAGGACCTCGGTCGCGGCGCCGCCGAGTCCGAACAGCACCAGCGGGCCGAAGACCTCGTCCTGGACGACTCCCGCGAACAGTTCGGTGCCGCGCGCGGCCAGCGGCTGGACGACCACCCCGGTCATCTGGCCGGCGAAGCGGGTCTCGAAGTCCCGGAAGGCGGACCGGACTTGGGCGTCACCTTCGAGGTCGAGGTGCACGGCGTGCTGTTCGCTCTTGTGGAGCTGGCCGGGCCAGTGGGCCTTCATGACCACGCGGCCGTCGGGGCCGCGCAGCCGCTCGGCGGCGAGGACGGCGTCGTCCTCTGTCTCCGCCCAGGACCAGGGCAGTTGGGGAATGCCGTAGCAGGTGAGGAGTTCGGCGCAGGTGCCCGGGTCGAGCCAGCCGCCGTCCGGGTGGGCGGCGAGGTACGTCTCGGCGACCGCCTGCGCACGAGGTGCGTCGACCTGTCCGAGCTCCGGGATCGTGCCCGCCGCCCGGCTCAGCCAGGCCGCACGGCGTGCGGCGTGCGCCAACGCCCGCGCTGCCGCGCCCGGTTCCGCGTAGGACGGAATCGTGCCGCCGTCCCGCGCCGGAAGCAGCTTGACCGGCAGGTCCTGCTCCAGGCGTACGACGGCGACCGGAAGGGCGCGGTGTGCGGGGCCGTTGGTGAGGGCCCGGACCAGGTTGTCGCCGGTCGCGGCCGCGACGGCCGTGGGGACGAGGGCGAGCAGGACGGCGTCGATGCCCGGGTGCTGCATGATCCGGTCCACGCAGTCCCCGAGCTGCTCCTCCGTGACGGCTGCCGTGACATCGACGGGGTTGCCGACAGCGGACCCGTCGGGCAGTACGGCATACAGGCTTTCGGCCACCGAGGGCGTGAGCGGCGGAAGCGACAACCCCGCCTCAGCGCAGGCGTCCGCGGCCAGGACACCGGCGCCGCCCGCGTTGGTGACGATGGCCACGCGGCTGCCCGTCGGGAGCGGCTGGGAGTGCAACAGGGCGGCGGTTTCGAGGAGTTCGCCCACCGAGCGGGTCGCGGTGACGCCGGCCTGGGTGAACAGCGCCTGCCGGGTCATGGTCGGGGTCGCGGCGGCCGCGGTGTGCGAGGCGGCGGCGCGGCGGCCGGCGTCGGTGCGACCCGAGTCGACCGTGAGCACCGGCATGCGGCGGGTCACGCGCCGTGCGGTACGGGAGAAGGCCCGCGGGTTGCCGAACGACTCCAGGTGCAGCAGGGCGAGGTCGGTGCGGCCGTCGCTCTCCCACCACTGGAGCATGTCGTTGCCGCTGACGTCGTACTTGTCGCCGAGCGAGGCGAAGGACGAGACGCCGATGCCCAGCCGGGACAGTCCGTCGAGCAGGGCGATTCCGACGCCGCCGGACTGGACGGCGACGCCCGCCGTGCCGGGGCGCGGATGGTCGGCGGCGAAGGTGGCGTCGAGGGAGAGCGCCGGGTCGGTGTTGGAGATGCCGAGACAGTTGGGTCCGACGAGCCGCATGCCGTACGTACGGCACGTGGCCATGAGGGCTTCCGCCTGCCGGCTGTCGAGGCCGGCCGAGACGACGAGCAGTGCCCGTACTCCGGCCTTGCCGCACTCCTCCGCGGTGTCGGGGAGGGCTGCCGCGGGCACCGCGAGGACCGCGAGATCCGGGACCTTGGGCAGCGCGCCGACCGACGGGTAGGACGGCACGCCGAGGATCGAGCTGACACTGCGGTTCACCGCGAAGAGCCGCCGGGTGAAGCCACCCGCGTGCAGATGGTGAAGGAGAGCCCGCCCCACCGACCCGGGCCTGCGCCCGGCGCCCACCACGGCGATCGCGTTCGGCCGCAGCAGCGGCTCCAGACTGGCCACGTCGGCGGCCCGGCCGCGGGCCTCGACGGCGGAGAGATAGGTGTCGTCCTCGGCCAGTTCGATGGCGCAGCGCACCTCCGGACCCTCGAAACGGCGTGTGGTGCGCAGGCCCAGGTCGGCGAAGAGCTGAAGCACTTCGTGGTTCTCGGAGAGCGCGTCCGCCGTGAACGTGGTGATGCCGTCCGCATGGGCGGCGGAGACCAGGTGCTCGACGAGGAGCGTGCCGACGCCGCGGTGATGCAGCCCGTCGGCCACCGCGATCGACATCTCGGCCGTCTCCGTGTCGTCGACGCCGGTCTCGTACTCGGCCAGCCCGATCACCTGGTCCTTCGACTCGGCCATCAGTGCCCGGTAGCCGGGGCGCGGCGGCGCGGAGGCCCGGTCGGCGGCCAGCGCGGCGGAACGCCGGCTCGCCGCGAAGAACCGCAGCCGCAGATTCTCCGCGGACATGTCCTCGTAGAGCCCCTGCAGTCGCTCGTGATCGCCTGGCCGCACAGGACGTATGCACACTGTGGTGCCGTCCGAGAGCAGGGCATGGACCGTGGGCCGGCTGAGCGTGTCATCCGTCATCGTGGGTCTCCTATATGCCTTTCGATACTTCGAGCATCCAGCGGACCGGGCAGAGATCCCATGGGCTGTCCAGGGGTGCTTCGGGGCCGGTCGGCCCTAAAACCTGGTCCCACACGCGCAACGGGCCCAGGCCGGCACCCGGCGGACTTCGAGGGTGCGGTTATGGGCCCGGGCGGGTGTCGCCGGCCTCAGCCGTCGGCCAGCAGCGCTGTTGGGTCGAGGAGCCGGTTGGCGCAGCCCCACCCGTTGTCGTACCGGCCGAAGACCTTGACCAGGGTTCCGGTCGCCTGGGTCAGGGCCGGATCGAAGATGCAGGACCAGGAGTAGGGGGTTTCAGGCGATCCAGGTCCAGTCGGTGACCTCGGGCAGGTCGGTGCCGTGTGCGCGGATCCAGGCGTGGTGCCGGGTGCGGGCGTCGGCCATCTGCTGGCGTACGGCGGCGGCGCGCACGGCGAGTCCCGGGACGCGGTCGATGACGTCCATGACCAGGCGGTAGCGGTCCATGTCGTTGCGGACGACCATGTCGAAGGGGGTCGTGGTGGTGCCCATCTCCTTGTAGCCGCGGACGTGGAGGTTGGCGTGGCCGGTGCGGCGGTAGGAGAGGCGGTGGATCAGCCAGGGGTAGCCGTGGTAGGCGAAGACGACCGGTTTGTCGGTGGTGAACAGCCCGTCGTACTCGAAGTCGCCCATGCCGTGCGGGTGTTCCTCGCGCGGCAGCAGCCGGGCCAGGTCGACGACGTTGACGACTCGCACGGCCAGCTCCGGCAGATGGCTCCTGAGCAGGGCGGAGGCGGCCAGGATCTCCAGCGTCGGTACGTCGCCCGCGCAGGCCAGCACCACATCGGGCTCGCCGCCGTTCTCCGTCCCGGCCCAGTCCCAGATCCCGGCGCCGCGCGCACAGTGGGCGCGGGCCTGGTCCATGGACAGCCAGTCGAAGCAGGGCTGCTTGCCCGCGACGATGACATTGACGTAGTCGCGGCTGCGCAGGGCGTGGTCCGCCACGGAGAGCAGGGTGTTGGCGTCCGGCGGCAGATAGACCCGTACGACCTCGGGGCTCTTGTTGAGGACGTGGTCGATGAACCCGGGGTCCTGGTGGGAGAAGCCGTTGTGGTCCTGGCGCCACACGTGCGACGTCAGCAGGTAGTTGAGGGAGGCGATGGGGGCCCGCCACGGCAACTCCCTCGATGTCTTCAGCCACTTGATGTGCTGGTTGACCATCGAGTCGACGATGTGGACGAAGGCCTCGTAGCAGGAGAACAGCCCGTGCCTGCCGGTGAGGAGGTAGCCCTCCAGCCAGCCCTGGCAGAGGTGTTCGGAGAGGATCTCCATGACCCGGCCGTGCCGGTCCAGATGCTCGTCCACCTGAAGGGTCTGAGCCTGCCAGGCCTTGCCGCTGGCGTTGAAGACGGCTCCCAGCCGGTTGGAGGCGGTCTCGTCGGGGCCGACGAGCCGGAAGTCGCGGCGGGCCGACGTGTCCTCCATGACCTGTGCGAGGAGGTCACCGAGGACCCGGGTCGGCTCGTGCGAGGTGACGCCCGGTTTGTCGACGGGGACGGCGAAGCGGTCCAGGGACGGCATCGGCAGGTCCCGGACGAGCAGGCCGCCGTTGGCGTGCGCGGTGGCGCCGAGACGGCGGGCGCCCTCGGGGACGCAGGCGAGGACGTCGGCGGCGGGCCGTCCGTCGGCGTCGAAGAGTTCCTCGGGACGGTACGAGCGCAGCCAGGTCTCCAACTGCCGCAGGTGATCCGGGTTCTCGCGTACGCCGGACAGCGGGACCTGGTGCGCGCGCCATGTGCCCTCGACCGGCTCGCCGTCGACCTCGGCGGGTCCCGTCCAGCCCTTCGGGGTGCGCAGCACGATCATGGGCCAGTGCACCCGTTCGGTCACACCGTCCTCGCGGGCCGTGCTCTGCATCAGGGCGATGCGGTCCAGGGCCTGGTCGAAGGCCTCGGCCATGGCGCGGTGCACCTGGCGCGGGTCGTCGCTGGTGACGTGGATCGGTTCGTGGCCGTATCCGCGCAGCAGTTCGTCGAGTTCGGCCTCCGGGATGCGGGAGAGCACGGTCGGGTTGGCGATCTTGTAGCCGTTCAGGTGCAGGATCACGTATCCATGCGTCGAACGATCGAGACGCGCATGTCAAGCGGATGTGTTGAAAATCGCCCCACGGAGTGAACTGCGCGTGCAGAGAATCGTTTTGTCATGCAAGAGGCGGCCATGGGTCATACGCTCGCCGCCTGTGTGCTGCCCCAGCCCCTGGTGGCGAAGAAGCGCCCGGTCCCGGGATGTCGGGCAACCGGGCTCACCGGGGGGAGACACCGTGCAGCACGGTAACAGCGCATGGCTCATTGGGTGCATCCACAGTCAACAGGTCAGCGGATGCACCGTCATCGAGTTCCATGGCGAGATCGACATCGCCTCCGCCCAACAGATCCTGCCGGATCTGGACGCCGCGACAGCCGCTGTCGGGCAAACCGTCGTGATCGATCTGACTCCCGTGAAGTTCTTCGACTGCTACGGGCTGCGCCTGCTGTGCCACGCCGAGCGCCGGGTCAGGGAGCGGGGCGGACGGCTGTTACTCGTCTGCCCCCATCCGATGATCCTGAGGATCCTGCGCGCGGGAGACCTCACCAGCCGGTTCACCCCGCTCGCCGCGCGGGAAGAAGCCCTGGCCCTCGCCGGCTCGGGCACGCCGCCGTCGTGAAAGAGGGCCGGTCGGCCCTCATAGTGGCCGCCTGGGCCCATGGCAGCGGGGTGTGAGCGGGACGAACCTGGAGGCGGAGGCAACGGCGTCCAAAGCATGGGAGACACGATGAGTGGTCTGGTGGTCGTAGGTGTGGACGGGTCGGCTTCGGGTCTCGCCGCGGTCGAGGCGGCGGCCCGGGAGGCGAGGTTGCGCGGGGCGGGCCTGCGGGTCGTCCATGCGTTCATCTGGCCCGCTACGCATGTGCCCTGGGGCCCGTCGTCGCTCGGCCCGCCCGAGGGCGGGATCCGGAACATGGTGGAACGGCTGCTGGCCGAGGCGGTGGAGCGGGCGCGCGCCGTGGCACCGGAGGTCGATGTCAGTCATGCCGTGGTGACCGGCGAGCCCCTGACGGTCCTGGAGGCGCAGTCGCGTTCGGCCGAGCTGGTGGTGATCGGTTCCCGTGGCATGGGTGGGTTCGTCGGGCTGCTGGTGGGGTCGACGGCGGTGCATCTTGCGGCGCACGGCCAGTGTCCGGTGCTGGTGGTGCGCGAGAAGCCCGCCGCCGACGGTCCGATCGTGCTGGGTGCCGACGGTTCGGCCGCGGGCGAAGGGGCGGTGGACTTCGCCTTCGCCGAGGCCGCGCTGCGCGAGGCCCCCTTGCTGGCGCTGCACGCCTGGACCACGTGGAACGCGCCGATGCCCGCACCACAGGACGCGTCAGCCCCGTACACGAACCCTCCCGGCGCGCTCGCCGACGAGGAGGAGCGACTGCTGCACGAGGCACTCGCCGGCCACCGGGAGAAGTACCCGGATGTGGTGGTGGAGCACCAGGCGGTGCACGACAGGACGCGGGAGGCGTTGATCGAGGCGAGCCGGTCCGCCCAGCTGGTGGTGGTCGGTGCCCGGGGCCGCGGCGGGTTCGCCGGGCTGCTGCTCGGGTCGGTCAGTCACGCCCTGCTGCACCACGCCCACTGCCCTGTCGCGGTGGTGCGGGCAACCGGAACGCATCACTGACCTGGTCCGGCGCGCCGCCCGCCGACCGCTTCCGCGCTGTGGGCGGCTCCGCAGCCGGCGCGGCGGCGGTGGAGTCCGCGTTCACCGAGGCCGCACTGCGCGATGCGCCGTTGTCGGCCCTGCACGTCTGGAACACCTGGAGCGAGCGCGCCAACGAAGGCCCCGTCGACCCGCTGACCGCCGTGGTGGCCGACATCGACCGTCTCCGTGAGACCGAGCAGCATCTGCTCGACGAGTCGGTGGCCTCTTTGCAGAACGTCTTTCCGCAGGTCGTGGCCGAGCGACGCCTGGTGTGCTCCCGGATCGGTCCGGCCCTGATCGACGCCGGCCGGGAGACCCGACTGGTGGTGGTCGGCGCCCGGGGCCGGGGCGGTTTCACCGGCCTGCTGCCCGGCTCGGTCAGCCAGGCCCTGCTGCACCACGCGCACCGCACCGAACCACACCGCCTCGTCACCGTCGTCCGCGTCAAGGAGTGATCGTGCCTCAGCAGACCCCCGTCACGGCCGGGCCCCACGCCCCGCCCGCGAAGCCGCCTCCGCAACTGGTGGCGGACGCCTGCCAACGCGATGCCGTCGAGGTGGCGGACCTGCTCGGCGTGGTCCCGGCCACGGGCCTGAGCACGGCGGACGCCGAGCAGCGGGCCGATGCCTGGGGCGCCAACGAACTGGCCGAACCGGCTCGCCGACCGCAGTGGTTACGCCTGCTGGACCAGTTCCGCAGCTGGCTGATCGGCATCCTGCTCGCCGCCGCCGTCGTCGCCGGAATCATCGGCGAGATCAAGGACGCCGTCGTCATCGCCGCCGTCCTCGTCATCAACGCCACCATCGGCTACCTGCAGGAACGCCGCGCCGAGCACAGCCTGGAAGCGCTGCGCCAGATGCTGGTCCCCACCGCGCGCGTGCGCCGGGACGGCCAGGTGAGCGTGATCCCGGCCGGCATCCTGGTGCCCGGCGACGTCGTTCTTCTGGAAGCCGGCGACCGCGTACCGGCCGACGGGCGCCTGGCGGTCGCCGAGTCGGTCGAGGCCGCCGAGGCCGCGCTGACCGGCGAGTCCCAGCCCGTCGCCAAGACGACCGCGCTGACAGCGGCCGACGGCGACGAGCCCGTGCCCGTCGCCGAGCGCACCGGCATGCTCTTCATGAACACCGCGCTGACCCGTGGCCGCGCCGAGATGATCGTCACGGCCACCGGCATGGGCACCGAGGTCGGCGCGATCGCCGAGGCGCTGCGCACCGGCGCGGAACCGCCCAGCCCGCTCCAGATCCAGATGGACAGCCTGGGCCGGCGCCTGGCCCTGATCAGCGGCATCGCCGTGGCCGCCTACGCGCTCGTCGGTCTCGTCCGCGGCGAGGAACTGGCCGATCTCACGCTGCGCGCGGTGGCCCTGGCGGTCGCCGCGATCCCCGAGGGCCTCCCCGCCGTTCTCGCGCTCACCCTGGCCATGGGCGTCTACCGCATGGCCCAGCGCGGCACCATCGTCAAACGCCTGGCCTCCGTCGAGGCACTCGGCTCCGCGACCGTGGTGTGCAGCGACAAGACCGGCACCCTGACCCTGAACGAGATGACCACCCGCGCCCTGTGGGCCGTCGGCCGCAGCTACGACGTGACCGGCGAGGGCTACGACACCACCGGCACCGTGCGCCTCACCGACGGGCAGCACACCGCGGACCGCCCCGACGCGGACCTCCACGAAGCGAACCTCCACGAAGCGGTATTGCCGTTCGCGCTGTGCAACGACGCCCGCCTGACCCCGGACGGCGTCATCGGAGACCCCACCGAGGCCGCCCTGCTCGTGCTCACCGCCAAAGCAGGTCTCGACGCCGAGCTGCGCACCCTCACGCCGCGTACCGGGGAGATCCCCTTCGATCCGGCCGACAAGTACATGGCCACCTTCCACACCGACGCCGACGGCCGCGCCCGCACCCACGCCAAAGGAGGCGTCGACGTCCTCCTGGACCGCTGCACCCACGTCCTGACCGAGAACGGCCCCGTACTCCTCGACGCGGAGCGCCGCCGGGAGGTCACCGACGCCGCCCGGCGGATGGCCGGTCAGGGCCTGCGTGTCCTCGGGGCGGCAACCGCCACCACCGACCGGCCGAACCCGCGAGAGGCGACAGGGCTGACCCTGACCGCGATCGCCGGGATCGCCGATCCGCCCCGCCCCCAGGCCCGTGATGCCGTCGCCCTCGCCCAGGCCGCCGGTGTCACCGTCAAAATGGTCACCGGGGACCATGCCGACACCGCTTCCGCCATCGCCCGCGAACTCGGCATCACCGGCGAGGTCGTCACCGGCACCGAACTGGCCCGGATGAGCGAACAGGACCTCGCGGACCGCATCGAGAACGTCGGCGTCTTCGCCCGGGTCGCCCCCGAACACAAGGTGACCATCGTCCGCGCGCTCTCCCGAAGGGGCCACATCGTGGCCATGACCGGCGACGGCGTCAACGACGCCGCAGCCCTGCGCGCCGCCCACATCGGCGTCGCCATGGGCATCACCGGCACCGACGTGGCCAAAGAAGCCGCCGACATGGTCCTCACCGACGACGACTTCTCCACCATCGTCCGCGCGGTGCGCGAAGGCCGCTCCATCTACGACAACATCGTCACGTTCGTCCGCTTCCAGCTGTCGACCAACATCGGCGCGATCCTCACCCTGCTCGCCACCGTGCTGGCCGGACTGCCGGCGCCCATGTCCGCGGTCCAGCTGCTGTGGGTCAACATCATCATGGACGGACCACCCGCCATGGCCCTGGGCGTCGACCCTCCGCAGGACAACGTGATGCACCGCCCGCCGCGCTCTCCCAGCGAACGCATCCTGAACGTCCATCGCCTGGCCGCCATCACCCGCTCCGGCCTCGTCATGGCCGTCGGCACCCTGGCCGTCTTCGCCACCGCCCGCAACCTCACCGACGCCGAGACCGCGGCCACCATG
>Ga0307513_10004875_pt1 | contig 17810 bp, 16 predicted proteins | sample 15_EM_MG_FD_202174 | JGI IMG/M metagenome (GOLD analysis project Ga0307513, IMG submission 202174) | Populus trichocarpa ectomycorrhiza microbial communities from riparian zone in the Pacific Northwest, United States - 15_EM | ecosystem: Host-associated > Plants > Roots > Unclassified | place... | reverse complement strand
AATTTGCTCGCCGGACTGATCGCTTACACATATCGGGAGAAAAAGCCATCCTTGAATATTCGTGTCAAAGAGCAGTTACAACTTCCCGCACTTGTTTTCTAATTTGCTTACGTCGAACTCACGTTCCTATTATATCCGCGACCCGCAAACACTAGGAGCACTCGCCCCAACAACCAGTGCCGTGAATTTATCACATTATCATCAAGCGAGACACTGAATCCGTAGGCTCCGTACTCCAGCCGATTGCGGGATGCGTGACCTGCTTCTATTTCGACATCGCTTCAATCTTTCTCCAGTCACCGGATTGAATAAAGCTCGCCCAGAAGTAAGGGTGCCTATAATTTTTCTTTCCGAACATGCTTAACCTTGCCTGCCTGAGAGCCTTGCTTCTCCCATCGTCCGCCCGGAGCCGGGTATAAAATGTAAGCATCATGTCTCTGGTGACTTCATCATTCACCTTCCACAGGCTCATCACCTGACTTTCCGCGCCAGCCAGCACCAGCGACCTTCTCAGTCCATAGACGCCGTTGCTGATCTCCACATCTCCGATTCCGGTTTCACACGCGGACAGCACCGCCAGCTTCGTCCCACGCAAGTCCAGTCCACTTACTTCAAATGCGGTCAATAAACCATCTTCTCCCTGCTGGTTCTCGTTGTTTGCTCCCGCCAAAGCTATTCCTGATTGCGATAGTGAAGAGATATGTTGGAGTCCCTCTCTGGTTCGATAAAAGTCTAAGAACAAAGTCGCGATGCTTGGTTTAAATACCTCTTCGCCGCCTATTTTCGTCAACTCTAAGTTCGCGGAGCCGGGAGGGAAATATCCGTGCGCCGCGATGTGCAGGATGCTCGGGCTGTGCAGTTGCTTGAGTGCCGTCGTGGTGGCGGCGGAACCTGTTAAGAGTCGAGACCCGGGCAGCAGCTTTGCAATCTCATGTGCCTCGTCTTCCGTACCGACCAATGGTGTGAAACGGGTTCTGGAAGGCCGGGTTGATAGAGGACTCTCACCGGCGACACTCGGCGGCGTGTTTTTTACTTCACCCACACCCATGTCGAAATCAGGATTGGCGACGATGACGGGCGGCTGCTCGCTCGGCGTCGTGGATTGAAGCCTCGGTAAATCACGCGCGCTACTCAGGTAAGTAAACAGATACCTCTCTGTGAGGTAACGCCCTTGGGCATCGACGAGGGCTTCAAAAGGAATGAGGTGAAGCATCACATCGGGAGAGATCAAGAGCCAACGCGTCTTACCAAGGAGATGGCGGATGGGTCGCATGACATCTCTTTCGACTTTACGAGCTAAGACCTTAACATCCGTCCGTCTATAGTCGCGGAGGGCGGGGCGTAGGTTCCAGATGTCGCCTTCAATCTTTGAGGCTTCGCCGAGATCAGCCCACGCCACTTGACCGTGGCGACGAAGCACGTATGCCACATAGCGGCGGGCGGGCAAGGTTTGCTCAGACTTGTGCGTCCTCGCGTTGAAGGGTCGGTAGGAAACGAACTCGATCAGCGCGGCATCCTCCGGGATTAGTTTTTGAATATTCTCGATAGTTACCGGCAGAGGTCGTCTCGCGGATTCGGCGCTACGGGCATTTACCATCGCTTCCAACCTCTGATATTCCTCCTCCAATCTTGCCATCTGAGCCGGGTTGAAGACGCCGTCGTCGAACCTGTACTGGCTCTCCGAGATCATGGCGGCAAGCTGCGACCGCGCCGCGGAAAGCTTGTCGAGCAACTCCTTGTCCGCCGGGTTCGTGCTGGCGCGCAATGCTTGCAGGCTGCCGGTCATGGCATCCAGCACCCGTCCCTTCCGGCGAAGGACGGTCGTGAGCGCGAGCCGCGCGGCAAGCTGGTTGTTCGGGGCATGAATGGTGTGGAGCGAAATGTCGGTCCACGTCAGTCGTTGGAGTTCGAGCCACTTGGTTCGGTTCTGAATCTCCGACCCCGCGCCGAGCATGAGATCGAGGTTATATTCTTCGATCTCGGCAGCCCGGCTGGCCGAACTACCGGCGCGGGCAATATCGCCTTTCGTGGTGTAGAGCAGAGAGAGATTTTCCAGAAGGTTTGCTAACGCAGGGTGTTTCAGTATCCGTGACTTTTCATAAATCCCTAAAGCTCTCTGGTAGAGCGGCTCTGCCCTGTTCAGGTCGTTGCGGGATTGATAAAGCAGGGCGAGATTATTAAGGCTGGGTGTGATTTCGAGATGGTCTGGCCCGAATCTCTTTTCGTTGATCGCGATGGCGCGCTTGAATAGCGCTTCGGCCTTAGGCAGTTCACCGTTCTTGTAGTGTAAGAGTCCGAGATCGTTAAGCGTTCGCGCCACCAGGTGGCTCTCCGGGCCGTGTGACCGCTCGAAGAGTTTCAAAGCCCTTTGCAGGAGTGGTTCTTCCTGCTCTAACCTATTGGTCAAGGCGTAACATCTGGCAAGGTTCATCAGACTAATCGCTATGTCCGACTGCCCCGGAGGCAACACCTGCTCACGTATCTCCAACGCCTGCCGCAACTGCTCTTCCGCCCTTTTCAGATCACCCCTCGACACGTAAAGAAGGCCGAGGTTGTTCATGACCGCCGCGCTGTAAGGGTGTCGCTCGCCGACCGTCTGCCGGTAGATCGCAAGGGCGTCCTTAAACATCGCTTCCGCTTCGACGAACCGACCCTTCCTGCGTTGCAGGTCAGCGAGGTGAGCGAGGCTCGTCGCGTAATGCGGATGAGCCGTCCCGTACACGCTCTGGCGCATCGTCCTCGCTCTTTGGAACAGCCCCTCTGCCTGATCGTATTCATCCTGTTCGGCGTAAATTATTCCGAGGTTGGTGAGCACCTCCGACGCATACGAGTGTCCCATCAGCGACGCGTTCTCTAAAGTACTCAGGGCGCGGCGAGTATACAGTTCAGCTTTCTCGAAATCGCCTTTAGCTTTATAAAACTGGCCGACACTGTTGTAGCCCAGAACGATATAGAAGGCATCTCCGCCCGCATTCTTTTCCAGCAGCGCGAGAGCACGCCGGGCAAGACTCTCTGACTTGTCGTAATCGCCCGCTTGTAGAGTTAGAAATAATAGATTACTGATAACCGGCAGGGCTGCCGGGGGGTCTTGCTGCAAGGTATTAACTATCTCAAGCCCACGGTTTAAATGCCGCATCGCCTCGCCAGCTCTACCCAACTGAACGTTCATCGTGGCAATGTTATTTAGTGTAAGAAGGAGTTCAACACTCTGCGCGCCCCACTTTTTTTCCTGTGTGGTTAGGATGTCCCTAAAGAGTTTTTCCGCTCCCTCGTAATCTCCGCGCTCGGATAAAACACTTGCAATGTTAGTCCTGATGATGGCGGTGAGCGGCGTCTCCAAAGCTTCGGGAGTCTTCTCTTGCACAGCCAGAGCTTGTCTAAAATTCCGCTCCGCGTTGACGCGATCACCCTCGGCATAATCCAGCAGTCCAACGCTATTCAGCAGAGCGGCGGCGTCCTCACCCTTTAGCCCTAGCTTCTCCTGTATGGTTAGGGCGCGCTTAAAATATTCTCGTGCTTTTACATAATTGTTTTTTCTGAAGAGTATGTAACCGGCGGTAGAGAGGGAGGCGGCAACGGATGGGTGCTCCGGGTCTAATACCCTCTCGCGTATTTCGAGCGCGCGCATGGCCTTCGGCAGAGCTTCGTCATACGCACCCCGATTGCTTAACTCTACGACTTCGAGGATGAGTTTCTTCGCTTCTTCGACCTCTGCTTCGCTCGACGTCTGCGGGGGTGTTACCTGCCCACTAGCACGGTCACTCATTCCGGCTTGCAACGTAAAAACAACTATCAACAAGAAAACAGCCTTTCTCCATCTTTTGTTTAAAATGTTTGTCATAACTGCCCCATTTTCTCTAACTTCTTAGATGCCTCTGAATGACACAAGCGATTACCATCCTTTATCGTCATATTTTAAAAAGACGACGCGGCAGGCTGTCTCTATTTTGGAAGTTGACAGGGTGCGTAGGTGATGCCTTAGCCGGAAGTGATGCGCAGGGACAGGCGAAGTTTGTCGCTACACTGTTCGGGGTCGCCGCATAGCAAAACGCAATCGAAGAACTTTCGCGCTTGAAATTAATCTTTGCAACGCAACCACTGGCGGTCACTTTAAAGACTTACAAGCCCTCGGTGAAATAACTCGGGAATGAAATCGGCAGTGAAGAAGTGGGTGGTTTTGTCGCTCATGCAGAAGAAGTGCGTCTGCTTTGGGCGTTCGATAACACCTTAACACAACACGCCTCAGCCCGATGCACGCATCTCAGACAACATCTGTTCAATTCTGTCTCTCAACAGCATCGTCACACTCTCGTAGATGGCCTCCTCGTCCAACGCAGCGGGTGCCACCCCGCGCGCATATATCGGTTCACCGAAGCGAACCTTGACTCGCGACAAACGAATCCGCCGCGACTTGCGCGGCCAGATGCGATACGTTCCGTCCAAAGCAACCGGCACGATGGGCAAGTTCAATTCCGTCGCAAGAACTGCCGCCCCCTTCTTAAACCCTCGGACTTGACCGTCGAACGAACGATGACCTTCGGGATAGATGTTGAGAATCCCACCAGCTCGCAACGCCGCAGCACCGGCCCGCATTGCGCGACGCAGATGGACATCCGGGTCAATCGGCATGACGTGTATCAGTTGCGCGAGCTGCGCCATAGCAAAACCATTGAAGTATTTGCGGGCTCCCACATGAACGACATGCGGGAGAATCTCAGGCGGGAAAGTTGAGCAGACCAAAAACGGGTCGATGTAACTCTGGTGATTGGGGCAGATCAAGTATGGGGGCTTCAGCCGCCTCAAAACGTCACTGCCCGTGACCTCCATCTGAAATAAAAGCCGCGCCCCGACATAAATGAGCCGTAGCACCAAGCGAGCTAATACCGCTTCCACCCGCCTGCTCCCGAGCAGCGGCCGCAGTTCGGGTATGTCCGTCGGGGCGTCCGAGAGTATCTCGCGCCAGTGAGACCCGGCAGCAGGATGTGCAGGCCCAGGGTTCGCCAATCCCGTAGTGACCCCGCTCACATTCAGCAGTGCTGAACTCTTAGTGTTCTCGGTAACGGGCTTCGCGTTTGCCAGTCGGATCACTTCGCCAACGGTCAGCGCAGCCGCCGTCTCTTCCGAGTTAAACTCGACCCCGAGCGCCTGCTCGATGCTCGCCATGAGTTCAGCGCGCGCCAGCGAGTCGAGCCCGAGTTCGATTTCCAGACTCATCCGCGGGTGAATGGCGGTAACATCCGAGACGTGCCGTCTGACAGCCGCGTTGGCGGCACGGCCCGCCGGAGAATTCATTAGTTCGAGGTCTGCGGCACTGAAGATGACGACTTCTTCGGCCTTGCACTCCTTCGTCCCAAGACCGCCCGAGGCCGCCAGCTCGTCTCGCAGCTCGAACCTACGTATCTTACGCGTCGTCGTGCGGGGTAACGGCTCGGCCCGAAAAATAAAATTGTGCACTCGCTGATATTCGGGTAACTCACGCGCCAAATCTTCAAGCTCCAAGCGCACCCACTCTTTGGCGTTCGCGACTCGCCGCTCTTTGAGATATTCGAAATTAGGAACCACGACGGCGCACAATTTCTCGGCCCCTTTGAAGTGACTCTCCCCGTCTCTTATCCCGAGCACGCAGATTTCGCTGACAGAGGGCGAGCGTTCGTAGTGCGCTTCGACATCTTCCGGGTAAACGTTCTTGCCTGACGGCAGATGGATGATGTCCTTCTTACGCCCGACGATGTATAGATGTCCGCGATTATCAAACCGACCGAGGTCGCCTGAGCAGAACCACCCGTCCGACGTGAAAGCTTCTCGGTTAGCCTCTGGGTTGCGATAGTAGCCGGGCATGACGACCGGCCCGCGAATAAGGACTTCGCCGACGCCGTGCTCGTTCGGGTCGTTGATCTTAACTTCGATCCCGTTCAGCGGCGTGCCTACAGACCCGACCATGTTGTCATCGAATCGCGTCACAGTCACCGCCCCCGCAGTCTCTGTCAGGCCGTAGCCCTGTAGGATCGTGAAGCCGAGTCGGTGGAAATCTCTGGCGACCGATTCGTCAAAGATTGCCCCGCCCGACACCGCCAGTCGCAGCCTGCCGCCGAACGCTTGATGTATGGGTCTGAAGAAAAGGGCGCCTGCGTTGAGGCCGGCCAAGTCGCGCAACATTCCGTTCGCCGTCAACATCACCTTAAAAAGCCATCTCAGCGGCGTAGGCTTGGCGCTCACGGCGTCGAATATTTTTTTATGAAAGAGGTACCACAACCGCGGCACTCCGAGGAGCGCGGTCGTGCCACCCTCCTTTAACCCGCGCTCGATTTCGGTGCCGCTTAACTCTGTCAGATAGACCACGCGCGCCCCTATGATAGTGGCCAGCCACAGGTTAACGATCTGTGAGTAGGCATGAAAGAGCGGCATAAGGCTCAGCACCACCTCCTCATCACTGACACGCATTACCTCCTCGGCCTTGTCGATCGCGGCGAAGATGTTTCCGTGAGTGAGCGGCACGGCCTTGGGCTTGCCGGTGGTGCCGGATGTATAGATCAGCAGCGCCAAGTCTTCGGGCTCGGCGGGTGGGGCACCGAATCCCGGCGGCACGGGTGTGCTCGCCCATTCTCCAAAGCAAGCCAGACCGTCGGGCTGCGGCAACGGCCGCAAGCTTACTGCCGGAATGCGCCTGCCCAGTTGCTCACAGGCAGTGCGGAATTTTCCCAGAGACGTGGGTGAAACAAATGCGAGCTTCGCTTCGGAATCGCCGAGAAAGTTGGCTAGCGTCCCTGTCGTCGCCGCCGGATCGAGGGGGGTGACTACTGCCCCCCGGTACAGGATGCCGAGGTACGCGATGGCCCAGTTGGGATGATTCTCGCCGATGATGGCGACGCGATCACTAGAGGCCACCTGCTCTTGGCTAAGGCGATAAGCAATGCTGCGTACCTGCTCAATCATCGAGCCGAAGGTAATACTCTCGTCACCCGTCGCCCCGAGCATCGTCATCGCAACTTTGTCGGGCCGGGCGCTGGCCGCGGCGACGATTCGTTGGCAGAAAGTCTGTTTTTCCACGTTGCCGGGCCCTGTCTCTTTCCTCTACGTCGGCGGGCGAACTGCCTTCCGTCGCAGCACTAACTAGATGGTGACTGGGAGTTCTTCCAGCCCACGGATGATTAAGCTCTTGCGCCAATGCAGTGATTCGGGGGCGCGGGTCAAGCGCAGATTGGGGAAGCGGCGGAACAGTGTGGTTAGGGCCAGATGTGCGTCCAGCCGCGCGAGCGACGCGCCCAGACAGAAATGCACGCCCTGGCCGAAGGCGACATGTCTATTCGGCGCGCGCGCAAGGTTAAGTGTATTGGGATCGGGGAACTGAGATTCGTCTCGGTTGGCCGAGCCAAGGACGGCGAAAAGTACGTCGCCGCGGGATATCCTGACCGAGTTGATAGTCAGGTCTTCGCCAGCAAACCGTTGTGTGGCTACGTCGAGAGGACTCGTGTAGCGCAAAAGCTCCTCGATGGCCGACTCGGCGAGTGTGGGATTTTGCGTGAGCCACTCCCGCTCACGAGGGTTCTGCATCAGCGCCAGCGCGCCAACGCCGATCAGATTCACCGTCGTCTCATAGCCCGCGATGAGGAGGAAGAAAATCGTAGCAACCAACTCCTTCTCACTCAACTTATCGCCGGCCTCCTCGGCCTGGATCAGTGCGGTGACTAAGTCTTCGCGCGGCTCACGGCGCCGCCGCTCGACCAGCTTGCGGATGTAGTGGGCCAGCAATCTTTGGTCGGGCGCGGCGCGCAAGACGCCCAGAACAGTTGAAGGGGTGAGACTGCTCCTCGACCGCGCGTGAAAGCGGCGGCGGTCTTCCGGGGGGACGCCGAGCAAGTCGGCGATAATCATGAGCGGCAAAGGCAGTGCGTATCCGCTCATCAAGTCGATGCTGCCGTTCGACTCCAGCGCGTCCAGCAGTTCGTTGCAGATGCTTTGAATCCGCTCCCGCAAGCGCGCGACGAGGCCCGGCGCGAACGCCTTATGCACCAGCCTCCGCAGGCGGGTATGCTCCGGGGCGTCCTTGTTGAGCATGTGGCGCGTGATCGGGCCGGCTACGAAGTGTATCCAGCGCGTCACGGGGAGCCAGTCTTTGAGCACCCGCTCATCCTTGAGCAGCATGAGCACGTCGTCGTAGCGGGTAACAAGCCAGGCGGGTTCGCCCAGGAAGCGGGTGCGGCATATCGGAGCTTCCGCGCGCAGTCGGGCGTAGAAGGCGTAAGGGTTGGCTTTGAACCGCGGCCGGGCAAGGTCAGAGATTCTGACGTGCTCTATGGGTCTCATAATGTTAGCGTCGGCCGCCCGACTAAATGTCGAATTCGAGCTCGCGGCCTACCCCTCCCAAGTAAGTGTCGCGCCTACTTCCGGCGGGCGTAGCAGCGCAAGCCCCCTGAGGATGATTCCACGGTGTAGGAGCAGCCGCGCGAGCTTCGGCCTGGAATAAAGCCTTCGGGCAACCAAGCGTCTCCGACGCATCGTAGAACCGATGGAACTCAGTCTGATACGCTCTTCGTAGCCCGAGAAGGAAAAATCTCCGTCGCGTAACGCGTCTAAAGCTGCTCCGGCCGCGATCGTCCCCAGAGCCAGAGCCGAACTGATGCCTTCGCCAAACAATGGATCGACGCCGGCAGCGTCCCCAACGAACAAGACGCGGCGCAGGCTGCAAGGAGCTTTCGGTTCGTAGCGGAGAATCGGATGTGCATGTAGCTCGAAGGCGCTAACGTCGAGCCCGAACTTGGCTAGCCACCTAGCGAAGGCATCTTTCAGCGGGGCGACTTCCCCGCCGCCAAACGGTGCCGCCAAGATGCCAAGGCTGATTACCGCAGGGCCTTCGCTGACCGTCGGAAACACCCAGCAGTATCCCGGCACGCCATGACTCAGCACGCTCAGGTCGATGAGGGCCGTGTTGTTCCCAAAGTTCGGTATCGACGCATTGGCTAGCGGAGCATGTATCTCCATAGCCACCATGACGCGCCCGGCCCGACTCAAACCAAGTCTTCCCCGCAACGTGCTGTTCGCGCCGTCGGCGGCGACCAAAATTTTCGCCCGGTATTCGCCCTTGGAGGTTTGAACGACGACCCCGTCCGGCGTGTTGTCCACGCCTTCGACCGCCTCGCCGTCCTGCGTCACAACTCCGCGGTCGCGCGCCGACCGAAAAAGAAAGTGGTCGAACTGCTCTCGCCTTACGACGCGGAAATGGATTGGTTGTTGAAACGTTAGGCACCCTGTCGGGAGGATAAACTTGGTCGTGTGAACCGTGACCGCGGGCAAGTTGTAGTCGATACCGAGTTGCCTCAACACCGACTCGGAGTCGGTGCTGACGCCTCCCGCGCAGAGCTTCGTCCGAGGGAAGGTGGCCTTGTCGAGTAACAACACCCGGCCCGCCAGACCGGGGTCAAGGTTGGTCAGTTGAAGCGCGGTGGCGCAGCCCGACGGGCCGGCCCCGACGATGATGATTTCGTAGTCGGACATTCGGCGGGTGCTTAACCGCTATTGATGAGTGACTCTGCGTTCGGTGACTCGACGTACCTACAGAGCGGGTCGAGAGAAACTTTAAACCAGTACGTAAAATGGTTAGGGTTCCGCCGCATGTCGAGTTTGAGAGTCGCCATATCTACCCACTTCCAATCATCGACCTCGGCTCGGCTCGGGTTAGGCTTGCCGTCGAACCTGCCGACCAGCACGTGATCGTATTCGTGCTCGAAGAGGCCGTTATCGAGCTCGGCGTGATAGATAAACCCGAAGGCTTCTCTCACTTCGCAATTGAACCCCATCTCTTCGCGCAGTCTTCTGCGCGAAGCCTCCCCAGTGGATTCGCCCGGGCGCGGGTGCCCACAGCACGTATTCGACCAAAGGCCCTTGGAGTGATATTTAGTGCTGGCCCGCTTCTGTAAAAGCAGTTGTCCATCTGAGTTAAAAACAAAAATGGAGAATGCCCGGTGCAGCGACCCAAGCATGTGAGTCCGCAGCTTCTCTTCGACTCCTATCGCCTCATCGTTTTCATTCACCAAGATGACTTCTTCCCTCACACCGAGCTTCCTTTATAGTCTGAGTCAGTCTGCCGCTGAGAAAAAAGAGAGCTGTAGTTAAAAACACACGTCGTTCCGACGGTCATGTCATTGCCATCCGGTTCTTCAGGGAGGCCAAGTCGCCCGACTCGGCTTCCGCGTTGATCCGACGGTCGCTCTGCCGGACGAGTTCCAGAACGACGCTCCGGCTGAGTTTGGGTTCACCCCGTTCTAAGGCGTCGAGCGTCGCATAGGCCAAATCCTGTGGTGTCTGGCAGAACTCTCGTGCGGGACCTGAAGGAAATGACTTAACGTAGACGTTCCCCCGCGAAAGATTTCTACGGGCATAACTCCGAAAATCATTCTCGGTCCAACCATCCGGAAAGAAATTCACCCCGCGCTCTAAATCCTCGGCGCGATTACGAAGGATGTTCACCGCCTGCAATCCACGCCCGTATCCGATGGCGTCACTGGCACGGCTCGGTGTCCCGTCATACCAAACCCACAGATCGGAGAGCAGTACGCCGACAGCACCCGCCACACTGAACGTGTAACGGTCAAGGTCGCGCTTAGTGCCGATGCGCCAATCGTTGCCTACCCAGTAGGCCATGCGTCGTGCCATCGCAGCGGTCGCGTCACAGATGCACGAGGCAATCGTTGCTGGTGCCAAGTCCGCCCATTCATCTAGACGATTCGTTACCTCAGGAAGCTCGTCACGATACGCTTTAAACACCGTGGAAAGAGGCCGCGGCGGATGGCTCGAACGGCTTTGCAATTCATGACTGATGTCACACAGCAGGCTTACTTTCGCGCGCTTATCCAAGCGCTCATGGTCTTCAATTTCATCAATCGCGCGCAGTGAGAGGTAGGAGGACATGACCGCCTCCCTGATTCGAGGAGGGAGGCGGTCGATAGAGAGATAAAAGGTGCGGCTCGTCTGCCTCAACATCTCGGCCGCATCCGCTTCCAGAGTCATGGCTCTATTCCCCCTCTGCGAACTCTACCGGGAGTTTTGTTATAGACAAGGAGGCTGCGGTGAAGTGCCCGACTAGAAGACAGAGGTCAGCGCCGAGCCTCGCAATAGATCGCGCAGCAGCGATTGTACAGATAATTAGGAATTATCTAGGACATTCCGACAGTTCCAAGGCGGGCCCATGACGCTGTCATCGCCGTACTTATTTCTCGAACTAGCGCTGCTCGTTTTCCTGTTGGGATTCGGCTGGGAGGAGTGGCGGTTAGGCGATCTATTTTCCCGCTGGTTTTGGTCGGCGGCGTTGGGACTGGCGTGCTTCTGGTTCGTGATAGATCAGGCCGCGGTCAGACTCGGCTTGTGGGCGTTTCCTGACGGAGAAATGTACCCCGTCAAACTGTTATCGCTGCCAGTCGAGGAGTACATCATGTTCTTTCTTCACACCGTAATCTGTTTCATCTTCGTGAGGCATTACACCGAGGACGGCTGACAGATTGATGACGACCTACACCGCTTACAACCTCATCCTCGCGGCACTTATCCTGCCCTTTTCGTATTGGTTCGCAGGCCGCGGTGACCGGCGGCGTAATCTCTTACTCTCCGCACGTATCGCGCTGATCCTGACTGTGCTCCTTTACCCGTGGGACTTTTTTGCGATCCGTCTCGGCAGCTGGACTTATCCCGACTTTGACGGCTGGCAAATTTACGGCGTGCCGCTCAACGATTCACTCTTTATCTGGCTCTGCTCCTACCTGACTTGCGTCGTGCTGATCAGGCTCGATAATCGGCGCCCCTCTTACTACAGCAATTCCGTAGGCAAGGAAGCAGATGGCTAGAGGCCAGAAAGCGAGATTTGCGTTCCTGCGCGAAGACAGTCGCCAGTCATCCATTGGTTCTCTGCGGCCTCGGAACTTAATTTCTTTACCTAACTCGCCCTCAACAACAATGGCCACGGGTTCGCTCACCCCGTAGAACGACGTGGCGACTTTTAGCTCGTCGCTTCCGAGCGACAAGTTGTCAACGTTGTGCTTCATATCCTTGTTGCTCCGCACGTCGTCCTCGGTGAGCGCGCTCCAGATTTCGGAGTTGTTGCGTGCGATCGGAATTAGATAGTTGTAGTCTATCGGCTCGGCGATAATTACGACGCCTCTTCTAGGTGAGACGATGCCCCCTTCGGTGACCACTGTCTTCAACTCAGATATCGCAAAGGCCCTTTCGAGATCAACGCCTAACCAGCCTTTGTAAAGTGCCGTAATCAAAAGGAACAGAATTAAAGTGGGCATGAGGATATAGGCCACCACTCTGGCTCGTCCGGTGGGACCCAGTTTTTTAATACTCTCTTCAGTAATGTTGTATTTCTTAAGAAGGGCTTTGATTATCATCTCGATGATTTCGAGCATACTTTCGGCCTCCGAAGATGAAGAATCTAGACAGAAGAGCTGTGACGAAGAAGAAGCCGACACCCATCGGCACTGTGTTAACTGAGTATATTGTGGGCTCCTTGGAGAAGCCGGGCGAGTTAAAGAAGTATAAGAGCCAGCCGCTAATGACGAGCGCAAAAATCACAGGTAGGCTATTTTTCGGAAGGCGTGAAATGTCTCCCCGCGTGCCAGCCTGTACGCCAGCGATAGCGGCGTACACCCCCATCAGCATGTTTCCTAACAGCCATGGGTTATTGAATCTGTTCGGCGAAGGGTCGTTGAAGGCGTAAAGCGCGCCGACGAATAGTATGCCGATAGTAACGAGCGCGGCCACCATGCGCCAATAAAACCCGGCCTCCTCCAACTCATCTCCAACCCTCTTCCGCCTCAGCATAAGTTGGATATGCACGCTCGCCAGCAGGGCGCTAGTGAATGCCGAAAGGAAACTGGCGACCAAGCCCAGCGCGGTCACCGCGAAAACACTATTGTCGGCGACCGCACGAGCCTGTGTCACGCCTTTTCTGATCGGGCCCTCGGTGTTAATGCTGATGGCTATGGCAATCGGCAGGAGCACCAGATAGGGAAGCGTCCCCACGCAAACAAGTATTACACCGCGGGTGCTAGGTCTGCGCCTCTTCTTGCTTACTTGGAAAACTCGCTTCCACGTGTCCGGGCTCGCTAACATTTGGCCGAGTCCCATGACGGCGGCGATGCCAAAATGCACCGGATACAACCATGGACCGGGAGCCAGAAAAGGCGGTTCCCAGAAGCCAGGCCGCGGGAGGAGCCTAGTTGTCCATTCGGCCCAAGAGTAGTGGTAGAGTAAGACCGCACTGCAAACAACGGCCATGACGCTCACCAACCCTAGTTGGACCACGTCCGTGCGGAACACCGCCATGTAGCCGCCGAACAGTACGTAGAAGTACCCCATAACCCCCACACCGATGGCTAGGAGGGTCGCCTGCTCCGGCCTGAGTCCGAGTGCGGCTTTAGCGAGCTCCCGGAAAATCAGTAACTCACACGTAGCATAGACGCACTGAGCCCCCGCAAGCATGAAGGCGTAGGCCGTAGCATTTCTCTTTCCCTTACTTTCAAGGAGTCGGAACAGGAAAGTCTCGAACCTTTTTTTCCCGGAAGGGTCTGCCCGCTTGAGCGTGGAATCTATCCAATACCTAACGATGAAAAGGCCAAGGACAGTTCCGAAGGCAAGGCCGGTCAATGCCGGCAGGCCCAGCGCTATTGCTATACCTAGATAGGCCCCGAACAGACCGGTGAGCGAGAACACCGTGCTCGATTGGGCGAGCTCAGGCAGGGGCAGCCCATCGTCCACGTTCAGCGGATGGTCCTTCGGCATCGGACGCGCCCGTAATGAGAAATGGACAATGAATAGAGACAGGCCCAACAGGGCCGCAACGACTAGTCCCGCCATCTTCAGCAACCTCTGAGTGTGAGACTCAGGTTACGTGCGTAATTAGCGATTTATAACCCGACTCGCCCATAGAAGTTTGGCCATACGGCTAACAATTTTTAGTCAGAAAAACGGCACGGAAAACCATTGAATAATTCCTAATTATCCAAAGAAATTATTAGGCGGCAAAAATTTCACTCCTGAGACCACCGCATTATTTACTCAATCAGCGGTAATCGCAATTATTAAATTATTCTGGCGTTGCCTTGGGCGCTTATTCGTATAAAACTATACAAGGAGAGTCCAGACCTTTAGAGATCGCTGTTCCAGCATCAACCTTCGTGCACAGCCTTTCAGTGTCGGCTTACTTGAAACCTGCTTCTTTCATCGTTAAACTCCTGCCGGTTCTACCTTCCTCTTTTTTTACAACTCACAGGAAGTTATTCTACTTTGAAGACGAATATGGATAGGGTTGCCCCTACGCGCGACGCATGCATATAGATCAAGCCTGCACCGAATTCCTAAGTGGCTATTTCTCCACCCACGAGCGCATGAAGAAAACCAGAGCGGCCTACTGTTCCGACCTCGCACAGTTTCGCACATTCATCGGCGAGGACATTGATTTGCTGACTCTCGACGGCGCTCTGATCGAACGATGGGCCGCGCACCTTAGGCAGGAAGCGTACTCGCCCGCTTCAATCCGGCGGAAGATAGTTGCCCTCAGAGTCTTCTGCTCTTACTGGGTGAGGAAAGGGACATTGCCGGAGTCACCCTTCTGGAGGGTCAAGTTGAGCTTCGGGAGGGTGGAGGCGCTTCCACGTACTCTAACCAGGAGGGAGATACGGAAGCTCCTTGCCCAAGCACGCCGGAATCTATCGGCCGACGACGGCTGCCCGAACGACGCCGGGGCAACGCCCCCGCCGCCTAAGAAACCGTCATCCCGCTACTACCGAACCATACGGAATTTAGCGCTGGTTGACCTTCTCTTCGCAACTGGTATGCGCGTCGGTGAGGTTTCAGCACTTGACCTACGTGACTTTCTGATGGAAGAGGCAGTTTTCAAGGTGCACGGCAAGGGCGGGCGAGGCCGGCTGGCTTTTATTGTAGACAAGGAAACCGTGAGGATACAACGTGCACACTTAAAGGCCCGGACTCAAATCGACACGCCGAGCACTGCCCTCTTCATCAACCCCTTCGGCGAGCGGCTGACGACGCAGGGGATTGCGGATGTCGTCGCCGGGATACGGCGGAAAGCGGGGATCGAAAGGCACGTGACGCCACACATGCTGCGGCACACGGTGGCGACGTTGCTTCTGCGCAATGGCGTGGACATCAGGGTCGTACAGGAGTTTCTAGGCCACACCTCCATTGTCACTACTCAGCGGTACACTCATGTTAGTAAGGAGCATCTAATTGGCGTGCTGCGAAAGCGCCATCCATCTTTAGGGCTTCGAGTTGAAGCCTGATCAGGCCGTACTCCGCTCCGAGTATCTCAGCGCCGTAAGCGGTATCGTCAAAGGAGACGAACTGAAGCGGGAAGGGGTCTGACCAGAGCCGTCTGTTGCGACACCGAAGAGGCTCTGTCAACGAATCTTGCCGGCTCCGCCGCGCCTCTGCCCGGTACGAGACATCGCACACCTTCATGTGCGTGTGCATCCTTTCCATGGGAGTAAGTGTTAACGCGCACAAATTCTCACTGCAATTTGGTTATAACAGATGTTATAATGATATCGTTTGGATTCTGGTCAAGGGAGTAAGCAGGTATGGCAACATTAAAAGTTACGACCATTGGCAACTCGGTCGGGGTGGTCTTCCCGAAAGAACTATTGGAAAAACTCCGCGTGCAAAAGGGAGATCTCCTCTACGTCACCGAAACTCCCGACGGCATCCGCATCACTCCTTACGACCCAGCCTTCGCCGCGCAGATGGAACTGGCCGAACGAGTCATGCGTGAAGACCGTGACGCACTCCGAAAACTGGCCGAATGACCACATCGAAGAATGTCGTCTGGGTGCGCGAAGATATCGTGCTCGCCGTTCACCTGCGGCAGTTGGCCGAGCACGGCGGTGGTGAAGGACTTCGCGATGAAGGTCTTCTCCAATCCGCTTTGGCACGACCGCAAAACTTGCTGGCCTACGGCGCACCTCCGCCCGACTTCGCCAGCTTAGCCGCCGCGTATGCCTACGGCATCGCGCGCAACCATCCCTTTGTCGACGGGAATAAGCGCACCGCGCTGATCATTGCCAGACTCTTTCTGCTGCTGAACGGCATGGATTTGGTGGCTACACAGGAAGAGAAATATTCAACCTTCCTGGCTCTCGCTGCCGGTGAGTTGTCGGAAGAGGATCTGGCAAACTGGGTAAGAGCACATCTCGACAGCATGAGCAAAGAGGATGAATAGTCCTAGTTGTCACTTTCAACATGAGAGATTTCACTAGGGCAGAGAAGTTCGGCGTTACTGCAATCGGGCCGCAGAAATTTTCATGGGAGTCATGAGAAGTACCATGGGTATGGTCGAAGAAGTAATTCCGGACTCGCTGATGAAACAAATCCGGGAACTGGCGGAAAGAAAGGGCGTGACGGTCAAGCAGTTCATCTCGTCTGCGGTGGTGGAGAAGGCCACGACGTGGATGACAGTCGAGTACCTGCGCGAGGGCCACTCGCGGCGACTGTGAAAGTTTCGAGTGGGCACTCGCGCGCGGCCCTGACGCGGAACCTAAAGAAGATGACCGCCTCTAGAAATCATTGTGATCTCCAACCAGAAAAATAAGCTTATCTATTTGACTCACCCTGGGTGAGCAACGCACATTGTCAAAGAACCTACCCTCTCCTATTAGACCGCATCTATCAAAGTAGGACGAAGAGAGCCACCTACACAATGAGAGGCGCGCATGTTGAGATCAAAGAGGGGCATAAATAACAATGAGTATATATTAATACCTTACGTCTGATAATGTCCCTTTCTTGACTCATACCCTTCCGCTAAAATCACATAACAGGCCTGTTTAATAATTAGTTGATTGACTAATAAATTAGTAAGAGCTAAGATGCCCGGCGATGACCGGACATGAGCACCGTCTATTGGAGCAGGTCTTAGGAGCGAAGAGTAAAGTCGCGGCCTTACGTGTGCTCATTAACTCGAAGATCGGGTTCTCAGGCAGCTCGGTGGCGAAGCGTTCAGGGATGGGGCTGCTCGCGATCCAGAACGCCTTGGCTGATCTTGAAGGTCTCGGCCTGGTCGAGGTTGAGCGGGGCTCGGTTGAGCACCGCTACCGGCTGAACTTCAAACACCACCTTGTGGTCCATGGACTGCGCGCACTCTTTGAAGCAGAACGGGGGATGGTGAAAGCACTGGCCCGAGAGCTGCGCCCGCTCCTAGATGATCATGTCGTGAGCGCCGGTCTCTTCGGATCGTTTGCGCAGGGGCGAGCGAAGGCAGGTTCGGACATCGACTTGTTAGTTGTCGTCGAGACGCTCAAAGAGCGTGAGCACGTGAGCGCGCTTCTTTCCGACGAACTTCCTAAACTCTCTGAGCGATACGGGCTGCCGATTCAACCAGTGATTTATGAACGCCGTCGTTTAATTAACAGGGACGGAGCGCAGGCGTTGCTTGAGACAGCCGAGCCGGAATGGGTAATGGTCGCCGGTGAAAGCATCAAGAGCCTTCGCGCGGGGTAGTGTTGCAGGAATCGCTTCTCCGGCTATAATCCACCCCTCAATTCAGCCATCACTCATCGGGAATCACACTCTTGAAACAAAATAAATCACCGTTCAAATGGCGGCACTTCGAGCCAACCATCATTCTTTTGTGTGTCCGATGGTACTGTCGCTACCAACTCTCTTACCGCGATGTCGAAGAGATGATGCGCGAGCGTGGACTTGATGTGGATCACTCAACGGTTTTTCGTTGGGTCCAGCGGTATGCTCCGGAAATCAATAAGAGAATTCGTCAACATCTGAAGATGAGTGGTACCTCATATCGT
>Ga0307513_10004874_pt1 | contig 17810 bp, 24 predicted proteins | sample 15_EM_MG_FD_202174 | JGI IMG/M metagenome (GOLD analysis project Ga0307513, IMG submission 202174) | Populus trichocarpa ectomycorrhiza microbial communities from riparian zone in the Pacific Northwest, United States - 15_EM | ecosystem: Host-associated > Plants > Roots > Unclassified | place... | reverse complement strand
AATGCTGGGTGCTAGGTTTTGATGTTTATTACTAGACGAAGGGCGATCTGGTCAGTCTTACTGACTGGAACACATAGTAATGAACTAAACGGGAGATAGTCTGCGGCCGTGGAACGTTTCGTCGACTGGCTTGCCGAAGTCGTCGTACACAAGGAGGTGGCTGGGGGACTGGGAGGCGGAGCTGGGAAAGCTAAAGTCATGCTGTGTGGCCACTCTATGGGTGGGCTATTAATAGGTCGGCCGAGAGTCACATTGTCCATCTCAATTCCTTCTCAAGTTTTACTCGACAGCGGATGCCGTCTTGGAGATAGCACGAACCAGAGTCTCCTCCGATCAACCACTATGGCCGCATATCATAGGGATTATTGCCTTCGATACTCCTGTGAGTCCCTACGCTACTTCGGAGAACTTGTCCGACAATAATTCAATCTCAGTACCTCGGTTTGCATCCGAATATGTTCAAAAATAAAGCGGAAGAAGCTATCTCTTACGTCAATGCAGCACGAGGTGTCGTATCAGGCGTCGGCGTGCTGAGTGCCTTGGGTTCCTTCGGGTTTGGAAAGAAATCGACTGCCCCCCAGGCGAGCAGCTCGCAACCTCGGCCTCAGGTCTTACCATCACAGCAAGGCCCATTTGCAGATAAAAACCCCAAGTCTCCGTGGGAGAAGTGGGCGCCTGCCGTATATGGCGTCGGGGGAGCGCTGCTAGCCGGTGCTGCAGCCGGTGCAGTATACCACCAGAGAGATAACCTAAACCTAGGACTCGGTTGGGCAACAGATCATCTCAAGTACGTGGGCACAATGTGGGACGAGAACAAGCTCAAAGCCAGAGTGGATGGTCTCCTGAAACTCAACAAGGAGAGCGGAATAGTTTTCCGATGGTAAGTCATAAGTGTACTGTCAGGCCCCCCTGAAGTGACCTGGATCTATCATATGCTAGTTTCTACACTATTCTACCTCTTTCACCCGGTCAACTTCGCCCTCGTACGTTTGTCATTTTGCCGTACAAAGATGCTCCTGCTGCAGGTCATTTCATCCCAGCACCGAACACTCTTGCCGCAGACGAGATTGCGGCCCATACTGGGATGTTTACTGCCACAACGAACTCGGGTTATTATGCACTCGGTCTGCGCACCGCTGAGATCATAGGAGAGGCAATCGTAAACCTAGGGGATGATGAGAAGACCATGGGCGTAAACGAGGTGATAAACCAGGCGGAAGAGATGGAAAGGAATCGCGCAGAGGTCGAGAGGGACGGTGTTGCTGCTCAAGCAACTGCTGATAATAAACAAGAGGAACTGAAGACACCTGGAGTAGGCATATCGAAAGCGTAGATGCTTATTTTTGACTAACTCCACGCTTTGTAATACCACTTGACTCCCTGCCGCGTCTTAATTTGAGCAGCTGCTCCTGTATCGCATACCTCCCATGGCAGAAGAAGAACACGCAGTAGAGATCGACCTTGTAGACGCGTCTTCCCATGTGTCTACCCTTCATACAACTTCACAACTCCTGCTTGCAGCTCGCGTGCTCACGGGATCTTCGCCCGAGTCGACTGCCGAACGGGGACCCCTGTCAAGCATATTGAGTCAGCGATTGACGAAAGCAAGGGCCGAGTTCAGTGAATTGTCCATTCTCACGGAATATAAGGACTTGAACACCGAACAGCTGCAGTCTGCGACCGGCTATGCGGCTTTAAAACTCTCGGAAGCGATCGACGTTGCTCTTGGGACGGATGCAGCAAAACAAGGGGCAGGCACGACTTTGCTCGGTGCGAAGGATAAACAAGTGTTGCGAACCACCGCCAGCTTGATCTTTCGCTGGGCCTTGGACCCTATACTGAACCGATTATCCACCCAGTGGAAAGGCAATCTACCAACTCCGGGCGTAGCCGGTGGACCAGGCGTGCAAGAAGCAGCCACCATTTTGAAAAAATTGCACACCCTTTTACATCAGGAATCTACAAGGACGCCAGTATCAGACATACTAGCTGTGGGCCATTCCGTGGAAACACTTCGTGGCCTATTGATGCTAGGATGGCTGCCGCCTGGGGTTTGTCCTGAATCCAGTCTATTGCGCGCTGGCGCGATGAAGCTGCTAGGCAGGTTTGTTCTTATTTAATTCGTCACTTCTTCGTGTTGAGCCCTCTATGCAGTGTCGCCCTCGATACTAGTATTCAATACCTTGGGAGTGCACTATCGAGAGTGCTCCCGCCACATGCACGAATGGCCGCCACCTATCTCCTCTCTCGACGCCTTATGCACCCACAAGGGATCAGGGCTCTATTTTATTCCACATTTGAAGACGATATTGCGGGCGACATGATACAGCGATTCGATGCCGTCAGCCAACTCCTTTCCTTGCCCCCCAAAGGCATCAATACAGAAGTAAGCATATCGACAAGTTAGCTGGCTCGAACTCTTAACGGGAATATCAGGAATACTTGGGAGCCGTCATACCGCGTCTGGTTCATATACTCCAAGATACCCAGAGTCCTGCGACCCATCATCGAGCAGCGGCTTACTCCATGGCCCACATGCTCGATTCGTCCCTATCTCAAGCAGCATCCAATATTCTCTTCCCGATCTTTCATCGAGCCTTCACGTTCGGAAACCAGGGTCATTCTGAGAGTCCCCTTTCACCACCCACCTCAGTGACAACGCTCTCGAGGCTGCTCACTACATTCCCTCCTACCGGTGGGATTCCATTCGTATTGCGATTCGTGTCGCCCATTCTTGGCCCGCTCTATTCCCTGGTTGCGTACTTGGATAGAACACCCACGGCAGAACCCTCGGTGCGAGAGAACGCATGCGGTCTTTTTGACGCCTGGGCCAAGGTTGTACCCGCAGAAGAAGGTGTACTGCTCCTATGGAGTATCGTGGATGGTAGTGGCGGGGACTGGGAGCCTGTGGACGATGGTAACGGTGGGTTGATCCTGAGCCTCGTCCAACGGTAAGATGTTGTTGTCAAAGCTCGCTGACAGATCAACTAACCATTAAAAAGGTCTCAGGATGCCACTATTCTCCTTTCAGAGCTGAATGGACTTATTGACGGAGATCTAAATGCCAACCCCCTTCATTTACGGCCGGACCCCACTCATTTTACCGAGTTAATCTATAAAGTCGGGAGAAAAGAGCTCTCCTCATTGTTCTTTGTACACCTCCTTGACGCCTATCAGGCTTATTCGGTGCGACCCATTGACCCGACACGGTGAGTAACACCGGTTTGACCAGAATTTTTTTTAACTCGACCGACGTTCACAGCGCACTTCTACTTTTGCAGTTGCTTCACCATATGCAATCCCTTGTCGACAGCTCCGCCTTCCTTAGTAGGCCAGAACGGATATTGCCTTTCATCGACTACGCACTGCAAGGGAGGCCTTCAGCAGACGTACGCAATTCGGCAACGATCGGAAAAGGATCCTTTCCTTCCCTACGCATTGTCCGCGATGAAGATGATGACGATGACGATGCTCGCGGCGACATGATGCGAACTGCCGTCAATCTTCTCCTTTCACTTTTCGAAGGTGTAAAATGATTAACTTGGATGAAGTAAGCGTTGCTGATCCTTGTTTCCATTACAGCTAATCCAGAGTTCAAACCTTCCCCGGGCACGACACCGATTGCACGAATCGCCGCACGACTTGGCGAGTTGACGGTCCATGAGTCTCTAGCACTTCGTCAAGCTGCTCGAGAAGCCCGGTTGGTCCTAACTGCGCGCCAGGCCGCGGTGGAAGGACCGTCTGGGGACGACCCCACTGGGCTTGCCCGTAAGCGAAGCCATAAGACATATCAGGAGGCCCTTCGCCTACTCCAAGATCCCCTGCTCCCCGTTCGGGCGCACGGCCTTTCTTTGTTGCGGCACATGATAGCAGGTGATCATTCGGCGGCGGCGGCGGAGCATGTATTAGATCCGACACTGGTACCCGCTATCCTAAACATTTTTCTGCAGTCGGTGCAGGAAGAGGACAGTTACATCTTCCTCAACGCAGTTCAAGGGTTGGGTGTCATGGCAGAAAAATCTGGACGGGACGTTTTCTTGGGGCTTTTGCGCATCTATACGGGGAATGCAAACGATACTGGGGAATTGAGCAGAACCGAATTGGACCTACGTCTTCGTATTGGAGAAGCAATCTCAGAGGTGCTGAAGCGTACCTGGCCGTCCCTTAACAACTATGGTGAGTGAATGAAGTGCGCTCAGGCCAAGCCCACTCTAATAATGGTGATGCGTCCCACCTAAGCCGGCAATATCTTACCGTCACTCCTATTCGTCGTTAGGAATCGCCACTTTCCCACGACTCTGCGAATGTCGGCAATCTCACTGCTCTCACGGTGTACAGACGCCGCACCAGATACCATGTTGTTATATTCGCACGAAATCGGAGAAGCGATGCTGGATTTGCTCCAGTTGGAGACGGTGGCATCCGTAGAGAAGAGAAGAGATGACAAGTTAACGGCACAAGATGACCACCGCTTGCAGGATGCGGCTTCATCGTACATTATATCAAGACACGTTGTGCAAGCAGGAGACATTGAGATGGATTCCGACCCTTTGCAAAAGGATGCGAAGCTGCCGCCGCTACGCAGATCAGCCATACACCTCTTGACAGTACTTTCCAAGGCTTTTCTCCATCGAGTGTACGAAAGCGGAGCGTCGGGTGTCCATGGGAATCTATTTTCAGTGCAACGCGGTTTGACAGTGCTACGGTACATTGCGACGACGGATGCAGATAACACAGTGCGAGTACTTGCAGCAGAAGGTGCTGACTTGTTGGCTCAGCTACGCCGGGTGGTGCTCAGCGCCGATGCATACATTTCATGAACGCAAGGCGATTCGTTCTAAGGCGCCGGGATGTTGCGGGATATCGCGAGGGATGTCACGTGCATGAATGTTGAAGGCACACCCAGGATTCGGGCGCATCGCTCTGCATCAACACACAGTTATACGTGTACCATAGTGTTGGGCAATGGTGTTATTATTATTGAATCATAAGTCCAGAGGCCACGCGAGTGCCATGCGAGAGTCGCCGGAGTCTGCCCATTATGTGAGAGTAGTCGGGACTGATTCCCGACAACCGGACTCTGTGATGTTTTGTGGGCCATAAGAAGGAAAAATATCCCGATGTCGCCGTAGCGATTTGCGCACTCTGTATTTGCCCTTGTGCTACCAATTGGCCATACGTACCGTATTGGCAAATGTGCGCCTCCCTCCTGTATCCAAGGCTCAAATAGAGCATCGCTCCGAAGGACCGACTGGCCCACCCAACGATTACCCCACATTAGATCCCAGCAGATCCAGGCACATTACAACCCGATCGGGCGTCGACGTCATGACACTTGTGCTTGAACGCGGGGGGAGTTGCAGGGTGGATACTATATTTTATACGTGTTTTATTTTTTAATTTCGGGGGAGGGAGCGGGAGCCATTTAACGTGTGAGACATAGTGGGCAAGCCGCCGCGCCGCCGCGCCGCCGATGAATAGGACGGCGTACGGAGTTTGTTTATACGAAGCACAAAAAGAAATGGTAAAGTGATAAGAGCCCATGCCAGTCCGAATCGGGCTAGTCCTCTCCGCTGACTTAAATTCGCCCATTCTTTGCCTTTACGCTGACTCTCTCCACCAGCTTGACATCGACACTCATTCTCATTCATTTGCTGCTCCTTCTCGTCGCCTCTGCTCCTCACTCTCCGCCCAGCACGTCCGCAACATCCCTTCACGCCACCGCCCTACCACACTTACTTCCGAATGCCTGCCCTCCGCAAAGACCGTGGCCAGGTCGCGACCCAGCTGCACTACGAGAACATTGCGCAGTTCAACACATTCATTAACGTCTCCATCCCCAAGGCGCCCCAAGTCTTGTCCGAGGAGGCTCTCCAACTTCGTCCGGCAATCCCAGCGAAGACGGTACGCGCATACCCTACGCAAATGAGTTAATTTCATACTAATACACTCCCAGCCCGCCGAATCACCGCTCGCGACTGCTTCCGCTTTCCTCACTTTGCGGAAACTCGCTTTGGGCGAACTAAAGGATAACTCCCACACTCGCAAGAAACCCGTCGGTCATATCAATCGGCCTCCAAATGCATTCATTCTCTTTCGGTGAGCCCCTCCCAGTTGTCGTCCAAACCTGGTTACCGATCCCGACCTAGGCGCGCTCAATGTTTCAAGATGTCGGGCACCAGCGGCAGTCACCAGCAGCGCATATCCAATCTAGCTGCTTCCTTTTGGCGCTCTCTGACCCACGCCGAACAGTCAGCTTGGTACGCCCTTGCACAGGACGTCAAGAAGTTCCACCAGCTCCTCTTCCCCGACTACCAGTTCATTCCCCATCCCCAGAATGCGACAGAAGAAGAGAAGCATCGCAAGACAAACCTGGGTGCGCAGCCTCCCTGCACCCTGGAACAGGGTGCCGTCATCGAGGAGGAAATGAGGGCACATATCCTCCTTCATGCTGGTGAACACGTAGACCTCGCCGAAGTAGAACGCCTGCAAGACCCGGTAGCCCCGAAACCCTCCAAGAAGGGTAAATGCCAACGGCAAAATAACCAGACCCCGGCGCTTCCGGCGGGCTCTACATTTATCTTCACACTTTCCGATCCACACTCAACGACCTCATCTGAGCAAAGCTCTCACCCCCCGACGCCTTGCATCAGTACGTTAGAAGTAAACGCTCTTAACGACGCTTCTGCTCTCGAACTGCAACCTCCGTATACGACACAAAACCTGGTTGACTGGGACCCTAACTATTCGCTTGCCGTATGTCTTACTTCCTTTTCACGTAGCCATCTTCCTTACGCTCCGTTAGCAGTACAGTGGAAACACTGCTCCAGCTACCGAGGGGGCCACAACAGTGGATCCACTCGCGACGATGATCACTGCCCCGCCTTCCTCTACGACCACTGGCTCTCCCTCCCTTGGACCAGAGACCCCGGAACCGTATCAGGGATATTTCGAATTGCAGCCAAGCTACGAGATGAAAATGTGTGATGACATGACGACACATAGAGAGTGTATTTCCCATCTTCCTGAATCCTCTTCATTACCAGTCACTTGGGATCCTGTATGTCGTCCATTGGGCTCTGGTTCACACGGACTAATTCCTCGTAACAGGTTCAGTATAACCAGATGCCCGTGATTGCAGATTCCCTGGCTTATCCTTTTGGTCAGGTTGTCGAGGTGAGCACCCACGACATTTATTTTCCAGACACCACCCTTAATATCGCCTCACACTAGCCCTACATGGCAACCGGTGTGGATATGCAGACTCCGTACGAAGTGGCACAGAGCGGTCTGCCATATCGTTTCTCGCTCCAGTTCCGCGAGTGGATCGCCGATGATGCATGGAACCGCGAGAATAACACCGTCACCTTCGGGAAACCACTTCAAGGAGGTACCACCAACACCGAAGTTCGGCCGTCCACAAGTCTGCTGCAGCCTTATCCCGCGTACCCGCCCACGTACATTTTCACTTAACGACATATGATGACCTCTGATGATCCGCTTTCGGTTTCTCTTTTGTTTTTGGCGCACCATTTGTATCGCTACACTCAGGAATCGGATTCTATGCCCCTTCCCCTCTCGGTCGACTCATACCGCGGTTTTCGCCTCCCATTTCCTTCGTCTCTGGTAAAGTGTGTAGCTCTAGGTGTTCACTTACTCCTTTCTCCGTATTTCCAAATTCTTGGTCTCTGTGGCTTCCGTACTCCTTGCTGTCTCATAACGACCCAAACGAAATGCTTGAATGTACGACGTTCCGAATCATCAAACCTTAGAGATTGGTTGGCGACAATATTCATGTATCACTAAGTCCTGCCAGGTACACGAACCCGGAACACCTCCCGGAACATTGGTGTTCGGTCACCTGGAGAACTCGCTGGGTTTAGCGGCATTTTTGCCAATGAGAGGCCAGCTCCTTTCGACCACCCGGCGACGCGCCACGCAATCTTGACTCATCGCCAACTAACGCACACGAGTCGGTACCTGGACGACCTTGGCCGGTAGACCGCCTGCCTGCTGTGCGTTGTTGGGCCACTGAGCGCAGCTCAGGATGTTCGGCCCACCCAGCCCAGTCAGCAGGATTTAGACTCTTTTGGCAGGTGGACTCTATTCTGACCCTCAGTATTCTTTCCGGCCCGGTGGTGCGTATTAAATGGCGATTAGGTTTGTAGTCCATAGAGAGTCACATGTCATGGTTATCCGCATTCGTTGATCAATACGTCGAGTGCGTTGCGCTGGGTCCCACCTCCGCATCAAACGAGTATCCAGCAGCCCGGAGGTATAGCCGGTCTATTTCCACCCCCAAAGGGAGCCACGTACGGGCGCGTTTGCAAAAAGGTCAGGGGCAGGAATATCGCTACACACGACCTACAGGATTTTGGTACTATTCAGGAAATGGAAACTCCAAGGTCCCACATGAAATCATATAGGGGGATGGGAGCCTCTAATCGGCACTGGTATATTAGTCTGAATGAAAACGCCTTCTGGACTACAAATGAGCGAGTTAGAGGCATTGTCGGGGACGGCAATGTAATGTATGAAACCCGAAGAGGCCTGAATCTCTTTGCAGTTGAACGGTTTATCTTAAGAAACTAGAGAACGCCCGTGGTTCGTGTTCTCAGCTGAGGACGATGGAGAGTTCACTGGTAGACTGGAAGACCTTCTAACGTAGATGTAAAACCCTCTTAAATCCAGTGTATTACTCGTGGTGCTAAGGAAACGACAAGCGCGCGATGCAGCGTTTCAAAGGTGGCGCCGGCAATGCAAGCTGAATTGCAGCGAGTGCATATTGCGGAGTTGAGAATTGATGCACGTTTTCGGGTTTAATTGCTACTCGCCGTCTACCCTTCCAGCTTCTCTATAGATCGGGGGTTGGGAGCACAGAGCCACTTCGAAGAAGGTTGCAAAGATAAGTGATAGTGTACTACATGGAATCTAGGGGTGGAAGTCGAAGGGAGGTCGTCAGGTGATAAAGGATAGTAGCCCAGCCTGTACGGTCCAAACGACCTGGATATCGTTGAGGAATAGGTGTGAATGGACAAGACGGGAATAGGTGGAGCCATTACAGCAGAGTGGAGATTGCTGCTGAAACACCGAATAGTGATGTCCCCGACAAGGCAAACGCGGTGTCGTAGGTTACACCTGGCAATAGTGGAATACCTTCAGCAGTTTGGTAATTTGCTTGATGAGATTGTTATGGTTGTCGTCCCTTTTGGCGTCTGGCGATATGCGAGGGTTTGATTGGGAAGGGTTGCGCCATGGTGCATGTAGATCCTCGTAATCCGAGATCCGAGGACCTTGACGGAGACGTATGGCCATACGTATGAGAGAGGCGTGGTGCTGTACCCTAACCCTAGAAGGACTTCTCTCATGCGACCGTGGCGCACCATGATATCGGTGGAGATTTAGGCTGGAATAGGCTAATGCTTCCATGGCGTACCGCTATCTGGCAGTTGAAAGGCCGGTGCCTAGCGTCAACCGAGCCATCGCACATTGCCCTTGGAGTGAGCTAAGGGTTTGAAATCCACCAAGAGAGAGGCGTAGTAGACGCTTTCATGGTTCATAGACGCTTTCATTGTGAGCGCAATCATACAAAGGAAGTGAGCCTGGAGTGACGTGACCTACAGCGGCCAGGTGGTGGACAACGAGAGGGTTCAGAGGCTGGAGGAGGCCACGCTACTTATTCCTCTCCCAGTCGGTGCTGCAGATCACTGGATAGGATACTAGATATCTTGACGCACTGAAAGTCTCCCTCTTCTATCCTAGGTCGAAGTCTATCGGTTTGGATTCTCCGTACTCTCCTCTTTACATCCCAGGTCTCCACACCAGGTCGTACTCCTTCCTAGAGGCCTATGAACGACACAATCGAGAATATCAAAGGCACTCGTGGTCTTGGTCCGTCGCCTAGCCTTGCAATAAGTCGCCAAACGGTGTGGGATGGGCAGCTTTCACTCGGGATGAACGGGGAGTCCACTCGATGCCAGTGTGTGATCAAGGTTGCTTATATTGGTGTTCTAATCCACTCGAGTGCCTGCAACAAGGATCGGGCTGCTCGTGGGTGTTGGGAAAAATGGCAGGTGAGCTGGCGCCTCGGTGAAGCGTTACACTAACGGGATCATCAGTCATCGTCTCCCCTTGGTGTGATTTCAAGTTTCAGCTATTTCAGAGCTATCCAGACATCTGGACCATCCTGAAGTTGATCACGCTTGACGTTTGCAATACGGGCGGCGCTCAAATGAAGCAGCCAGAGTTCTGAAGCTACACGTTGCTTATCTCGTGACGAGAGCGCTTCGTGTCTACCTGCCATAGTCTGTGCAGCACTCACCCCTCAGCCCGTTTGACAGGGATGATGCGCCAACAGAGTAATAGCCGTTGGCTGTACTCGGATCCCGCGACCTACGAGATACCCCACAGAGTGCCAATCGCTCTGTCCTAAACACCGGCTCACAAGATGCATCGTGTGACGCAACACGAGTGCCCCCGCAAGTGAGCATGTTTTCTTGCTGATTCCTCATATCACCTTTGTAGATACTTCGAGTAGGGAGGGTGCCCAACCCTATATAAAGGCGCCGGTTCTCGGGCGGAGGCTGCTCTTGGTCCCAACCACTCTCTCCTGGTAAAGCGCTTTCGCCTCCCCGTGTCCGAGTCCACCTCTGGACACCAACCAGTATATGGTAACGCAAAAGCCTGCCGACCTGACCTTTGAACTTTTGCGATGCTGCCTACCCCTCCGGTTCGTGCCCCATTCTGTCATTCACTCCTGACTGAGATCGGGCGACAGCCGTCGCAAGTGACAACTCCTGATGAGCAACACTCGTATTGCGACGAGAGCAGTATAAGCCTCTCAACGACTTTCTTTCCGCGGGACAACGACCCCTTCCCCGCCGACCTCACGCTAGTCTCAACCGATGGAGTGTTCTTCTCCGTCCACCGATACAGGATGCATAAATCCCTCAATGCATTTGGAGGGCTGTTACTCGATGAAAACTGCATGGCAGTTGCTGGTAGGGCTCACCCGTATCAGTCGTGGACGAGGCTAATTACCCCACAGTTCCCTTGAGCTCGGATGTCCTCAATCTTATCCTACACGTGTGCATCTACGACCTAGATCCATCGTCTTATATGCCGTCATTGCCCCTTATCTCTGAGACCTTGCGCTGCATACCCCTCTATGGACTCACTCTCGAGGAGCCACTCACCCCTGGGAAACCACTCCACTCAGTAATTGTCAACAAGCTTGCTATCGTGTATCCGTTGGAGACTTTCTCGGTGCTTGCGTCACAAGGACTGGACTCACTCGCGGTCGAAGTCTCCAAGTACCTCGCATCGATCCCACTTCACCAGCTGACGGATGAGCTCTGTACGCTCATGGGGCCGGTCTATCTCCGCCGCGTGGTATTTCTCCACGTTGGCCGTGTCGAACGGTTGAAGGAATTGCTGCGCGTCGTGCCAGCCACACACGACCGAACCATCCTCTGCGGTGCAACGGACCAGCAGAGCATCCAGCGAGCATGGCTCGATATCGCAGCTCGTCTCACTTGGGAAGTTTCCGCGTCGACTCCGATTCTTCGTTTGCAGCAAGCATTCCAGCCTCTTGCCGACTCCACGATCTGCCCGAATTGCAAAGACGTAAGTGAACTCCTCACACTCCTGGCCCTGACGGCACCGCTTCGTGTGTCTAGGGTCGGATGCGTCATAGATAACTTGATTGATACTCTGGAGCGTGACTGCTAGGCGCCCCCACCAGCGTTGCTGGCGCAGTCGGGGGACAGTCTTCTCTGTGGAGTCCTGGTCATAAGACCTGTCACATTCTGATCTTTAAACTCGTTTTCCACACAGGTGACTGACCACATCTTTATTTTTTTTCCAGGCGTTGAGAAGTCGCCTCCGCCAATTGATCCTGGATTGGACGTCTGTGAAAAATACCATTTAGCTCACTTTTGCGCAGGCCTCTCCATATTATTCAGTCTCGGTCACGAGCGTTCCCGCCTCTGTGAGTGAGCTCTCACCTCTCCCCTTATCTCTCTGTCAAAGAACAGGCTTACATCTCCTTGTTTGGTAGGTTCCCAACTGCTATATTAACCAATCGATCGTTCCTCGTCGAGTGTACCGAGAAATCGCCTTATGGAGGTACCAGGGTCTCAATGATCCCCCATCCGTCTCCGGGACCTAATCCCGCGCGCCGCTTATTTCTTACTTGATGCCCTTAGTGGCGCAATTTCCATGTACTTCTAGCTTTCACCCTGTCCGTAATTCGGCCTTCAAGTTCACTTGGGATCCGAATTTGGCAATTTTTTTTTACTCGACATATTCTCTTGATGTTGTTCCACTACCTGTTGCGTTTGATGAATGGACGTATTGTTGTTGTTCTTGGAAGCGGAGTGCATACTCAGGAGGCCTTTCGTGGCCGTTAGAGTCTAAGAAATAGTTCCGCTAGTGGACAATTACACGCCGTCCATACGTAAAAATACACGTCACATCTAAGCGCGCTACTCTAAAACCCGTTTGGAAGTTCCATTCTCGGGTGGTCAACCAATCCGAGACCGTTTGTGAATTGGACCGGTTGCAGAGCTATCAACGGATGATGACACGGACATGGTTCGCTTGCGCTGTCAGAGAATTGCATTAGTTAGGGATTGCCGCACGATGCAGACCAAAGGGTAGAGTTTTGGATTTACTCACCGAATGTGACCTTCCAACAGTTGCACCTGCACTCGTTCCACGAGTCACTGTGGTTGGGCTGCCGTCACCGGCGGCAGAAGCGTTCGCTCCCGTTGATGCCGCCGGAGCCGGATCCACTGGAAGTCCCATCCTAATCTTCTGAGCCCTCAGCTCGTCCTCCAGCTTTTCGAGCGCTTTCCTCGCGTCTGCGAGCTGTTGGCAGACAGTTATTAACTTCTCCATATGTTCAATATTCTCCTTCGTTGGCATCACTAGCCTGCTAGAGTTGATTTCGAGTTCCTGCAGAATCTGTTGGATCCTAACTAAAGTCTGTTGCTTCATAGGCGGGAACTTGGAGGATCGGGCGTGCACAGGCGTATGCGTGTTCTTCGAAGAATGCATGAGATTAGGCGGTGCTCGCATAATACAGTGTTTTGCGTCTTCAAAGGTGTTGAGTGCCTTGTCAGAATTTCGAAGTAGGCGGAGAACTTACCAAACGCCGCTTGCTGAGCGGGTGGTAGCAAATTACGATTCGGTAGACTGCCTCCAAGGGAAATGACCATGTTGGACCCGGGGTGAGATGAGAGCTCGTAGTCCAAATCAGCCGCACTTCGCAATGACTTGCGATTACGACCCCCTAGCCGCTTCGGTTGAGGATGATCGGCCGGATTTCCGCCCCAACCAACCAGTCCATCCTCTTGGATATCAATACCAGAGAGACCACTCTCTATTCCAGCGAGATTGCGCAGAAGGGTGTCACGGTTGCGGGCGAACTTGCGCTCCGTCTGCTCCAGACGCTTCAGTTCGAGGTATAATATATCCTCCTCAGCCACTGTCGAAGAGTCTCGATTCCATAGATTCTCGATGAACTCGCGTCTGCTCTTCTCTTTGGCTGGTGATACGGTGATTAGACTTGGATTGCTCGAATAGGGACAGAACACACCGTAATCAAAGCCATATTGTACTGTGCCCGTGTTCCTGTGCTCCTGTTCGGTCGGACTATCCAAAGGCCGAACCTTGAACAGTTTCCGACATATAGCGTAGTATCGCGCTTTCAAGTCCTCGACGTGTCGTTCTGAACCGGGCCATTCGTAACGATCTGCAACAATATAGAAGCGCAAAGCATAGTCGTTCAAGAGACGAAACAGGTAGTCGGTCTCCGCTTTCGACCATCCAGTTTCTCTCTCGTCTGGGAAATAGCTCAACGGGAGGCAGAGGTTGACTGGGAGAAGGAATATACCTTCCAGATACTTTGTATATTCTTCGTCATCATAGTTATAGATTGTGGTAGGCGTGCTGTATTTCGCGAAAGGATAGTCCCCTATCCACAACGACCTGAGATTGAGAAGGACGCGAAGTGAAAGTAATAGTATACCTTTATCTTCCTCTTCACTATTTTCATCAACTTTAACCCAGTGTGAGAGTTGCAGTCCATCTTTGCGTCCCCGGTGAAAGAATTTGCGTTCTCGCCTGTGACCAAGGCACCTGTGTAAGCCAACAACCGACACATCTACAAGTACAGACGCACGACCTATGAAGTGCACTACTTACCACTTCTTCGTTGGTCGCTTGTCTGCTAACTGGATCGGATGAACCAGGCTGAGGCTTGGCTGCGAATCACCAATGACCGCGTACAATTCCTGGTTGATGGTCTCTTTGAGTGGAGCGGATGTGAGGTGAGCAGCAGACACCGTCGCTGATTTTGTAGCCATTTCCGCGGCTTTGGAGGACGCCAAAGTGGCCTGGCTTGGAATAAGACCGTCCTGCTACCAATATTTTAGAGGTTTCCACCTGCTACGAGGGAGGAACATAAACAATACGATATACGATATTTTATGCGTGGTACGATGTAGGTAAGCAGTGTGCACTCTTACTTCGATTAATTGTCGTCTTCGCCTGCCGCCCCCTGGTGCCGTGACGATGCCATCTACCTTCTTTCGTCCGCTTTTTTTACCTGTAATTCTTTCATCCGGTGATCCTCTGGAAACGGCTCCATCAAAATCACAACGTTTGCAGAATTAACACACCCCATTCCGCCGTTCCGAGGGCACCTCCTTGAACGGCTTAATTGCTCCCTTATGTGCGGTTCAACGACGTTACAACAACTCGTGCTGCGGGAACCTTGTTTTCCCCCACATATTGCTCTTGCAATGCCTCCATTTTCCTGTTATATGTGTCCCTTCCCCTTGCTTTCCTTCTATTTAGTGAACAAGACCTAAGGGAACCGTACCTGAAATACAATGGACAACTGGATTGCAACGCGACGAGTATCCCGCGATTCTGTCGACTTCTACCAAGTCCTTTTGTGTCGAGGCATATATCCCTTGGGACCTCCAGACTCCCTGTATCTCGATGTGTCTGGTGGCAGCGACTTACCTATGACCGCGCGTTGCCGGTAAATAACGCAGCCGATACAGCTGCAGACTGAGTCTCATCTCCAGGGGAGGTATCCTCTTCATTATCCCAGTGGTGCGTTGGTCTTTTCCGACCCCATTTGACTTGCCGTCATGACTGGTTTGACCCTTACCATCGGTGTCTACCTCGCTTAGGGGCAAACTACTAATTCTGTCATTAGTCACCTGGAGGTTGGACGATTGGCCGGTTCCTCTTGGTGACCAGTCGCGACTCTCATGAGCAAAAGTGGCTCGGGGGTACGTTTGCAGGTTATACCAATAAATTTGTGAACAGCCTTTTTTATTGCAGTAGTCCCGTCGAGATTTAGGTCAGCAGAAACTCTCTCCTCCTACTCAGGGCCAGCCTTACGGAGTCCCAGCAGCAAGGTGGATGGGATATCGTTTGGTCGGACCTTTGCATGACTTCGCGAGGACAAAGCAACCACCCGGATGGTATATAGGGGTTCACCGCATTCTCGCTCACCGGGCTGGATTCGAACACTTTGGGTATCGACCCGGAAGTATGCTCTCATTTTGATGGAGCAAACGACACCGACGCCGCGACCCCTTACTCAAGCTCAGGTAACTGTTACTACCCGGGCCGTTTCCATGGAAAAGGAGATGGTCATTCGTGACGGGATTCCTGTGTTCGGAGCTACCATCACACCTCTCATGACGCCCAGCGATTCAGCCCAGTAACCGTAGTCCGGTCCTGCTCAACCCAGTGACAATCGTTCTCCACCAGACGGACGGTCTTCCTAGACGGTCTCTACCAGGCGGTCGGTCTCTACCGGACGGACGGCTCAGAAGGTCTCCACTAGACGGGGTCATTTCCTGGTTTCCCCATTCGTCCACATGTTGATTCCTACCCATCTTCCGCCTACACCAGATGCGTCTATCCCTTCTCATTTCTACTTTCTTTTTCTTTTTTTCTCCTCCCGCCCATATTACGAGAGATGCAAACTTCGTAGAAACCATCCTTAACGAAGACCCACGGATTTCCTACAGCCTCGATTGGAAACCTGTTAGCCCACGTGCCACATATGTGTAGCCAGAGCCATCCTTACCTATGATCCCCTGAGATACCACGTCTTAACGGCACTGGTGGGACGCTAACCCACAATGACAAGGCTTCCGGTACAGCGAGTCTGAGATTGTACACTCAGTATTGGTACATCTTACCAGCGGGGACAACGATTACCAAAAGCGGTTTAGGTGCCACCAGAATCGTTGTGTACGTCCTCACGTAGAGGCCTGGCCAGACGGTTCGGATCTCTCTGATCTGCCATCTTCAGTCTCACGGAATACCCCGATTTGATCACCTCGGACGACGATGTTGATACCCTTGTAGAAGACTGCGAGCAACACGACGTCGCCCTCTACTGGCTACCAGCGTGGACAAGCGATATTTTATATCCCAGCGCCTACTATGATCTACAGGTTATCAAACAGAACCCCGCTGGCCAAAACACATCACTTGACCCCATCCTTCTTATACAAAGCTTTTGGTCTTTCGCTGGCCAAAATGATTGCATCTTTGAGACCCAAAGCTCTGGGTCTCTCACTGGTCAAAGCACATCACTTAATTCCATCCTTGTGACCCAAAGCGGACAATTTCTTACACCGTGCGGTCACCCAACAGCATCCAGCGGCACCTCTATTGGGCTTATTCCCGTTCTCCAAACTGAAGCCACTTATTCTGATTCACTTGTGACTACTACGGAACAAACCATCGCTATACTAGACCCAACGCTGGTGGTACCCGACCCATCGACATCCTTTGCTCGCAGCACCAAACGTGATCACAGCACCAAACGTAAGCACAGCACCAAACGTGGTCACAGCACCAAACATGGTCACAGCACCAAACGTGAAACCCCTACGAAACAACCTGACGGGCAGTCAGGACTTCCCCATTCTACCAAGGTGGGAATTGCTGGAGCCCTTGTGGGCGGTGTCTGTCTGGGTCTTTTCGGAGCACTGGGGATCTACCTCTTGCGGAAGCGCCTCTTGCAGAAGCGGACCGAACACGATGGTACCTTGCATCCATTCAGAGAGGTAGTACAACCTCTCTTCCAATCAAACGGTGCGCCATATGGTGAGTTTGTGTCCGTACTTTCCGTTATTAGCTGAGCCTGGCAGCCCCATCAGCTGGTACGGGAGGCGTTTCACCGCTCGTAGGTGCGGGTGGTGTTAACACCCGACCTAACAGGGCCAGAAAGGGTAGAGGCCCGAACAATCCGGGAACGGTTCCAGCTCGACGGACCAGCGTAAATGAAGACACGGCTGCGTTCCCTTTGGCACCTCCCCAGCCGCCTCAGCCGCCTCCAGGCCCTCTGTTGAACCGCTCCTCCGCTCCTCCAGCATACTCTCCGTGAATGGGACAATATTCCTCTCGACTTTCTTTCGCTACCCAATAGTCACTCCATATTTCAATAAAGTTGTCGAATGAGTGATCACAACCAGAATAGCCATGTTCCTTAACCCAAGACACAGGCTGAAGTTACACCTGACATTGCGGAATAGGTTCTCCATCCGGCCGTCAAATTCTATGCCGGTTACATATCCGTCCAGTTACGAATTAGCCCAGCACCCATCTTTCTTGTTGTGAGCAAGTATATGGCGGTGTTAACATAAGGATACGAATGAAACTTTTACAGAAAAACTCTGTTAGGCATACGCAGCTTGTATCTTTTTTTTTTTTTTTTTTTTGGTGGGGGGAATGGGGGAAAATGTTTATGCACCGTAACGCCGATTAAT
>Ga0307513_10004873_pt1 | contig 17811 bp, 13 predicted proteins | sample 15_EM_MG_FD_202174 | JGI IMG/M metagenome (GOLD analysis project Ga0307513, IMG submission 202174) | Populus trichocarpa ectomycorrhiza microbial communities from riparian zone in the Pacific Northwest, United States - 15_EM | ecosystem: Host-associated > Plants > Roots > Unclassified | place... | reverse complement strand
ATGTAAGCAATTGGAGATATGCTAGAGAAAGGTATTATCTCATAGTGTGCAAAAGAAACATGTTGCCCTGAAAGCTAAGTCACGATTTCATTTCTTTTCTTAACATTAAGTGTTGCGGTTTACCCCTAAAAGCTAAGTCACGATTTGATTTCTTTTCTTTTCTTAACATTAAGTGTTACGGTTTACAGTCACCTTTGTTATTGTTGTCATCTTTAAAGGCTTACTGAAGGGCCCCTAATTATCCTCCCTCCACTTGGAAGGTTAATTCACTGCAGACTAAACCAGGTAAGGAAATGCATTTGTCTCAAAATTTTGACAGTCCAGTTATTCTTGTATTGTTTTAATATACTGTGAAGTGATGATTCAGTTATAAGTAGGAATTAACCCATGGGATGATTTTTCATAATATATCAATGTAAGCTCACCTCATTCTTCTTGCAGTGTTCAAGGGTCACCTCTTCAACCGCCACAGATAGTTTTGCGTTGATCTTTTCCATTTCATCAAGCTCCTTCATTAATGTCTAAAACAGGCAACAAATGTCACAGGTGCAAACATGTCAAGTTAGAACACAAAAGAAACAGCACAATGAGCGCTTAATATATTCAGACAGTGCATCAGGGAAGATTCGAAAACTGTATATATTAGAAACAACGTAGAATGATTACTCCAGTCAGTCCTTGTATCTAATATCCATAAAGCCACCAGAACACCCATGTCCCTTTGAAAGGTCCAAAATGGCAGTAACCTCTCTCTAAAGACAACATTGAAGGCACGGTAAGGACACATGAAAAGTTCGATAAAAATATAGGTTCTCCAACAAAGATCAGGTAACTATGCTTCAAAGAGGAAATTCTGGAAACACCCAGCAAGGGCATCAATATTTTTGATTTACAATCATTTGAAGTTTCAGAAATCAATCAGAAGTGATGCTGCATGTTTTGATATTTAAAATTAATCACTGGGCCATACATATAACTCAGATATTTAAGTAATAAGAGCATAAACCAACAAGAACATGGAAGGACAAAAACTGTCAAAAGACCATTCAACCAGTTAAACATAAGATGAAAGAAATAACAGTGCGATTATACCCGAGGTGTCAGTATTGGCTGTGCAGTTGTTGAAGATGCAAACAACAATTGCTGCAAACTTTGAATAAGTGTACACCTGAAACAAATAAACAGAAAATGTGATAACTGCTTCAGAGTTTTACTAGCAGCTGCCTGCTCCCTCCCTCACATTCTAAAAATCAGTCCATTCATGTGAATAATTCCATTATTCCCAACTACAATTTCCAATAAAAGCTAGTCTATGGAATGGTTATTCCTCTTGTTTCTCGATTGCATGTGATTTATTCCTCTTGTTTCTCGATTGCATGAAGTGTTTCATTGAACCATAGTCCCCACCCCCCACCCCCTATCTGCGTGTGCGTAAAGAAAGCAAAATGTAGCATGGAGGTTGTACAGTGGTTTTCCATGCATTTAACTGAGGACTTCAATCACGTGACCTTGCCCTTGTGTGGGTAAAGAAAGCAAAATGTAGCATGGAGGTTTTACAGCGATTTTCAATGCATTTAACTGTGGACTTCAATCACAACCCCCTCCCCACCACCCAGCCAAAAAGAACCCTAACCAGAACAAATTTTGTCCACAAAAATACCCTTTCAAGATATAATGGATCCTTCTGTAGAAAATGATCTACCAAGAAGACATGGTGACATTGGCAGCAGACAAAATTCCTGAACACAAGGAAGTCCGTGGACACATAACACTTCAATCTTTGATTGTCTTCTAGGCATCATCACTATCTTGTATTAGGGAAATCATATAGTGATGCAACAATAAGCATGCCAATCACAGAGGATCTCATGTTCAAATCATATAGTGATGCAAACATAACACTTAAATCTTTGATACCACTTGTCACGGGGTTAAATTTTTCACCCCAAAATTCAGCCCTTTACAGCAGTTTAGTCCCGACTAGACTAAGTCTTGCCTTCCCTTTCACTCATGTTTACCTACAACTATGTGTTTCGCTCACCCAAAGAGGTTCTCACAATTTTCTTGTCATAAGCAAATAACCAACACAAGTAAATAATCTCAAAGCACACAACAAAAACTCTCAACCTTTATTAATCTCGTAAACAAAGGATTTACACAATACAAGTGTTTGTGTCATGCACAAAGATTGCATGCTACACAGCAATGGCCTTCCAAGCTTATTTATAGACAAGTATGAGTGGTTTACAAAGCATATAACTATCATCCCTACTTTTTAGGAAGTAGTGGGACACTTTCTCTCCCATGAACATAGTGGGTGGTTTTGACTCATGATCTTAGTGTCTTGAGGAGCAATCTCAATCATGCCCACATGTTCAACAGGCATGTCCCCATTACCATAACCGTCATAACTACTCACCACACTGTTGTCCATGTAACCTGAAATTTGTTTATCTAAATGTCAACCATCTACTAACATTCCAGTTGTGTTTTTGCCACCATGGCAAGTCCATCCTCCAAGTCCAGTTTCATGCCAAGTCAAGAACCTATGATTCGTACAAAATCGATGCACGCTGCCTGCTGTATTCGTTGTTGCCTACTGTGGGCTGCCATTGTCCTTTGCTGCTGAATTCTAGGCAGTTTGCATTCGTTGGCGCGTACTCGTGCCTAGAACTCTAACAAATCATCCCCACTAGAAGAGTTTGATGTCCTTGTCGGAATAGAGGTGAGGTATTCCTGCACTTTGTCTTCGAATTGCCACAAATCCATGTCCTTTTCCCATGAAACCTTCGAGTTTTTCTCCCATTTTACTAAAAACTCAGTTCGTCGATTCTTCCTATGCTGGTTGAGTCAACGATGATCTTGACAATATCATCGTCAAATTGTTTGTTAATCGTTGGAGGAGCTCTTTGCGATTTGCTTTGTTTTGGATTTTCTTGATCTTCATGGAAATGTCTCAAATAACTTACATGCAAAGTTGGATGAAGCTTTAGCCGTTCTGCCAATTTCAATCTATAGGCAGCAACCCCTATTTTTTTCATCATTTCAAAAGGTCCATCATATCTCGGCACCAACCCTTGATGTTGTCTTTCCCACAATTTTCTTCCAGATTTGTGGAGTTAATTTGAGCAACACCTTGTCGCCCTCAATGAATTCCAGCAATCTTCGTTTCTGGTTAGCATAATTAAGCATCCATCTTCAAGGTGTTGTTTGAGCAAGAAACGAAGACTACTGGAATTCAGTGAGGGCGACAAGGTGTTGCTCAAATAAACTCCACAAATCTTGAAGAAAATTATAGGGAAACAAAGCATTTAGGGTTGGTACCGAGATATGATGGACCTTTCGAAATCATGGAAAAAGTGAAGGTTGTTGCCTATAGATTAAAGATGCCATTACGACTAAAGTTTCATCAAACTTTTCATATAAGTTATTTGAGACCTTTCTAATAAGATCAAGAAGATCCCAAACAAAGTAAGTCACAAAGAGCTCCTTCAACGATTCCCAAACAGTTTGATAATAGTATTGTCAAGATCACATCGTCAACTCGACCAGCATATAAAGAATCGACGAACTGAGTTTTTAGTAAAATTGGAGAAAAACTCGAAGGTTTAATGGTGGACTCTTCTGGTGGGGATGGTTTGTTAGAGTTCTAGGTGTGAGCACGCGCCAACGAGTGCAAATTGCCTAGAATTCAACAGCATTGGACAGTGGCAACCCATAGTAGGCAGCAGCGAATTCAGCAGGCAGCGTGCATCGGTTTTTTGCGAGTCATAGGTTCTTGACTTGGCATGAAACTAGACTTGGAGGATGGACTTTCCAAGGTAGCAAAAATACAGCTGGAATGTCAATGGAGGGCTGGCATTTAGACAAACAAATTTTAGGATAAATGAATAGCAGTGTCGTGAGTAGTTATGACGGTTATGATCATGAAATCATGGAGGAAATGGGTGAACAGATCATGGGGACATGGTTGTTGAACATGGGGGCATAGCTAGGATGGCTCCTCAAGACACTAAGATCATGAGATCATGGGTCAAAACCACCCACTATGTTCATGGAAACATGGGGGGAAAGTGCCCCACTACTTCCTAAAAAGTAGGGATGATAGTTATATACTTTATAACCTCTCATACTTGTCTATAAATAAGCTAAGAAGGTCATGGTTGTGTAGTATGCAATCTTTGTGCATAGCACACATACTTGTATTATGGAAATCCTTTGTTTATGAGATTAATAAAGGTTGGGAGTTTTTCCTGTATTTGTTGTGTGCTTTGAGATTATTTATTTGTGTTGGTTATTTGCTTACGAAGAAAATTATGGGAACCTCTTTGGATGAATAAAACACAGAGTTGTAGGTAAACACAAGTGAAAGGGAAAGCAAGGCTTAGTCTAGTCAGGAGTATACTGTCGCAAAAGGCTGAATTTTGGGGTAAAAAGTTTAACAATGTGACTAAATAGGGAAATCATTTAGTGATGCAACAATAATCACGCCAATCACAGAGGATCTCATGTTCAAATCATACTGTTGTGGTGGGGGCAGGGGAAACAAAGAAAACCTGATACTATTCAATGTAGTAGTGGAAAACTTAGTTGAAATTCGATTACTCACAGCTCGATGATGCATCTATTTCTGTCTTCTGGAAGGGAGTTCTCAAGATCAGACTGAAGTGTCATCAAATCTGCATGTAGAGCAGAAATCTGTTGTACAATGCCAGGAGCTGATACATATATTGATAATCCGGCTTGAGCATCTGACGGAATGACAGAAGCAAAAATTTGAATCCCATAATCAGTACACCTCCAACAAACGATAAATTTTACAACAATTTAACTGTGAGGGGAAAGGGTATGCGGTCATTACTTGAATGGATACTTAGAAGGTCCCTAATACCATGCAGAAGAGTATCCCGATCATCCACTGCTCCTTGTTCTTGTATATCAGATGCAGCTTGAGTTAGTGCCAGGCAACAACCCTATCACATGTTAATAAAAAGTTATTGACAAAATTCATCTGAACATAGTATATATATGATCATTTCAGCCCAATTCCTGATTTGGTTAAAATGACAGATAAAAACAGAAAAAACTCTAGAAGACAAACTTGTAGGTGGCCAGCACATTTGATAGAAGTGGCAATCTCATGAAAATCAGGAGAAACTAAAACAAAAGGCTTAGGAAGTAAGGAATACCACTCGGCCCTTAGTTGCTGAAAGGTACCCTTGAAGCTCTGACTCAATGACTTTAAGTAATGAATATGCTCCAAGCATGTTCTTCTTTTCCAACTGACAAGCTATTTTCAAGAACTGATGCCTTGCTAGTTGATTTATTAGATGATTTATGAACTGCAGCAAGAAATTAAGATTATGAATCCTCATAAAAATACATGCAGGTGTATTCATAGTATAGAATTGTTTCATCAGTGTCACAACAATTTATTCATTTGGTTTATATGAAAATTGGATGACATGGATGGTTTTTGTACAAACACATTCAGAACTATTTACAGTATGGATTATCTAACACCAGTATAGTAATGCAGAAGTAAACAGTTGTTGGAACATCCACAATCAGTTCTAAAACACAAATATTGCAGCAGTAGTCATCAAATCCTGACTTGAACAGGACGTCAAATTGGGTAAATTGTCTATTTGAGATAGCTTCTGTTAGGTTCTATTATCAAAACAAGCGAGCAACAAAAAAGAATATTGGAAAGGGAGGCTGTGGAAGGAGATAGGACATGATGGCAATCAAGAGCCTGCTTTCAGATGAACTAACTCTTTGTCCAGAATACAACTATAACCAGGATGCAAAGAGATAAACTTATAAAGTTGACAACAATACCATTTTCTGTCGATTAATATAGCATTCTTGACGCATGACCTTTAAATCATAGTCACCTGCAAGTGCATAAATTAGAACTGATTTAAGTTCACAGCCAACGCTATCAGAACCACAAAATTGAAAATGCACTTCCTCTTTCTAGAACAGGAAAGCTACAACTTCGTAATACCTTGCAAAATGTATGTGTCTTGGAGTTGAGCTAACTCCCAACAAAGATCTGGAATGGTCTGAAAAATTGATGCTGAATCATTAGAGGGCAAATAGTATGCATATAGTAACCTCTAAGAAAAGCCCAGCTTTGGTAATTGTCTGTGTCTGTGAGTGAATGAATGAGAGAGAATATAGATGAATAAAACAACAGAAACCACTAAGCATTCTCACGACCACCATGCCATCTTTTTTTTCTCTGTTGCAGCCACCCATGCAACCACTGTTCCCCCAGATTTAAGGTTCAGTTTTTTGTCTAAGCAACCAATGTTCCCACAGATTGAAATAATATCATTAACCAGTGCCAACTTCAAAATTTCCCTAAATACATCAGTATCGTCTAAAAGAGGCCACATAAACTGCAATCACTAAACCGTAAGGTTTTCCTGCATATCCCAAAGTGCAAACTTAAGGTTTTCCTCTCTGAATGTTTTTAGGAAAGGAAAGATTTAATTAAAACAAAAGGAATAGAAAATAATAAGAGAATGAGCCATCCTCCATGGGCAAAATACAACAGATGTCACAATGAAAATATGTGGGCTTTCAAATCCTGCTGAATACTAGCACAAGAGTTATAGTACCTCTAAATACTCCATGATAGCCGACAGAATTTAAAAAAAATATATAGATAAAATTAGGAAATACACCCAAACAAACCTCAGATAATAACTTATCTTCTTTGTGATGAAGATTTGAAAGCTCTTCCACCAATACAACATGTTTTCTCCTGCTCATTCAAGATAAATACAAGATGTCACATGAAATAGCCAAAACAATAACATGATATAAGTTCCTCGAGGGACGGTGAAATTTGAAGGTTTGACAAAAACCTAAAGAGGATTTTGTGTAAAAGGAGGTTTCTGTAGTATTTTATTAAAACATGGTGGGTTTTCTGTACAAACATTCAAACTTTTGGGTGGTATCTATTATATTCATGATACCTCAGTGTGGGTTTATTGTAATTCATCCTAGGAATTTTTGTTAATTGTTGCCACTACTTTCATAGGAAGTTGGATGACAGGACATGACATTGCAGGCTTGTGTGCAATGAGAGTAATTATTTCCTTGGGTTGGATGGGTTATTTTAGAATAACAAAAGAGGATTCGCTGAAGCAAAGAGGTTTCCAGGGAGACATTTATGATGGAGGAAGTCCCCATAACTATTTTAAATGCAAATTAACAAGGTTCATAATTACTATGTTATCCTCAAGAATTAGTGTCAAGGTATTTGTAATTATATAGTTGCAACAGAAATGAAAGCCACTTTCAACATATTTGAGAGACTATGCCAGGTGATAAAAGCATTTTAATAATGCAAAGCCTTCTCTATGGCATTAGTGGCAAAAGTGTCTACCCCACAACATAATCTCCATTAAGGATCATCTACAATCCATTTTGATAAGGGGACACAAAAGAATCCAGCCATTCTCTGTATTTTACAAGCATGCATACAAGCATACGTGCATATGCTTGTAAAATACAGAGAATGTATATATGTATATGTGCATGTGTCTATGTATGTATGTATGTATGAAAGAACAATCTCACTGAGTGTATCACCTTATGCTTGATCGTAAGCCATAAAAATAGAAGTTAAAGACCATAGACTGAAGGAATATAGAACATGAAATTTCTACCTTAGAGAATGAAGATCAAGATGTATGTGTGCTTCATCTGATGTTACTTGAGATTTAAGTACCATCAGAATAGCTTGCTGCTTGGCATTCTCAACCTGGGCTTCAACCCACTGCCTTTCACTTGTTCCAAATCTGTCAAATTTGTTAGCATTTTTATCAACCATCAGACTTAAATCAAGGAGTTTCAAAAAAATATCACACTAAGCACCAAGAAAAACAAGATAGAAAAAAAATCACCCCCCTCCCCGTGATGCCACACCCAAGATCAAGTTTTCATGTGTATGTGTTTATGCATAGGAGGGAGCAAGGAAGAGGACAAGGGATATATCGAAAAATCAAAGTCATAGAACAGCCACATGAATACATGACAAATTGCTTAACCACCAATCTCAGATATAAACTCTTCTAAACCTTAATTTAACCTGTGGGTGTCATTGAAGTAATAGACATGGATTCTTGACGCAAGTCAATCACTATAAATATTGCAAAGACCGTTAGTTTCTTTCTCAAGAACAGTTCACAACATTTAAAACTTATGTTATCTTGACCAAAAGTTTTAGAACTATACTGCATGAAATTAAAATAACCACCACTTGTAGAAGGCTTTTAATTGGTATAGCAATGGTTACCATGGAGCAAGACAGAGTGAGTACAGAATAAGCACAGAACCATATGGGAAAAATAAGCAATTACAGGAAAACTAAGATAAACAACATACATAGAACGAAGCCGTTGCAATTCTGAAACACGCTGGTGATGGGATTGTTCTAAATCTGCTTCATCCAAAAAGAAGTGACAGTATTTTAACAGGATGATACATGGTATATGCAACAATGTTGTCAAAGGCAAAAGGCGCCAAGCCTTTAAAATGCCTGTGGCGCTAGACGCTTGCCCGAATGAACCAAGGCGATATGCAATAAATTAAACTAACCATGTATGTATGTATGTATAATATTATATTATAATATATAAATCTAAAATATATATCTTCCCAATTAAGATTACATCATTAGAAAATCAAAAGAAAATACCATAACATAGTCATATAAAGTTATATTTTTCACCCTTAAAACAAAAAATAAGATAATTTAAAGTAGTAACAGTGTTGTCAAAGGCGCTAAAAGGCGCCAAGCCTGTAAAATGCTTGAGGCGATAGCCTAGGCAGTGCTTCGATGAATATCATCGCCTGAGGCTGATAAAGACGTTGTGGTCTCACCTTACCTCGCCTATAGCACTTAAGTGCACGCCTTTTGACAACACTAATATGCAAATGCCCATGCAAGTCCAAATCAAGAATATGTTAGTGACATGTGAATCTCAACGTTAATGCATTAAATCCTAACACATAGATTGCATGTATCTCACCATGGTAATCGTATTTCTACATAATATTAGTTGCAGAGGTACTTATACAAGGAAGGTAAAGGCAACAAGGGAAGAAAAGGATGCATCATGAACTTTAGTTGCAGAAGCAAAAGTGAAGGATACCTCGTACTAAAATATTTGAGATGTCATCAAGACTCACCCACGAACATTTTGATTTGCCCTCCTCGGCTACTAGTCGAAAAGGTCCCTGATTTTTATAACACATTATGACCATGAAACCTATAAAAAAGACCATTTCTTGAAACTGAGAGTGATCTAATATGTATCCTACTGTTGAGAAATTGTTCATAACAGAATACTCAACAACTTGTACTTTCAATCAGAATTATTAGGCAGATACATATTGTCTAGTGCATTGAGTCGGGATTTAAACTTAGGATCCCAGTATTTATTGAGTTACAGTAGAGCATGACTTTGAACAGACAGATACTTTTAAGAAAAAGCAAGAGTGAAATGGAAAAGATGCAAAAAAGGAGAGTAATGTCCCTTATTTCTCAAAAAAGTGATGTTGCAGCTATATTCAAGAACAAATATTGCCATGGTAAAAAATAATGTGTCTACTTAAAGTCACTGAAAACAGATAAACAGTCAACAGAAATATCTACTATACCACTCCACTGGTCATGGATGTCCTTGACTAAATTTCTGCAACTTTAGGTCCTAAGAGTACATATATAGACATGCAAAATGGCTTCAAATTCAATACTATAAGAGAGAAACAGTTTGGCATCCACATACCGTGTCCAGTTGCTTAGAGAACCACTGATTTATTTCCTTTGTACAAGATGAATCTTGAAGCCAGTACTGATGAAAATCAGAGTAAGCTAAATAGATGCCACCCTCTGCGAGAAAAATAGTGATAGAAGCCATCAAAAGAAAAACCGAAAATAATTTTTTGTTAGTTTGTGACTCTATCTATGACCTTAGGAGTTGAAGTCAATCCAATAATTGGTTGTCAGAAGTCTGGATAAGAGCAGAGCTTCCATTTTTGTGCATCATCTTGCCATTCATTTTCTTCTTACCCCCACCCCCAAACCATCCAAACAAGCCTTATGTTCTATAATGAAGCTTGAGAATGCCCCAAAGTATACCATACACTGGGGGTCAATTACAATTAGAGTAAAGAACTGTACCACGCATCAATGCCTGTATTCAATTGAAAACAAGGCTTTAAATCGACTTCGTTATCCTCTTTACAAATAGATTCAAACACCATATGTTTGAAAGTAAAAGATCTAAAGTTGAAGGTCTAATCTTTCACAAGAAATGCTTTACAAAAACTGATTGTAATTCAATAATTTCAAATGGCCAAAACAACAAGTTAAAAACAGAAAGGGAAACACTACCATCGCCAGAATGATAGTGAGACAACTCTTGTGCTGTAGATGCAATCCTTCCAAGAACTTCATTCATCTACATTACAAAGAAAGATTTCAGAAGGCATAGCAAGCAACAAAATACGACATGCAGATTTGTCTCTGAAAGCAACCCGCGTTAAACAAGACATAAAGAGAGTACTCCAATTATCATTGCTGTTGATGAAGTTAAGTACATTTTAAAAAAATAACAAATAAGACTGTATACCCTTAAGTTTCGTGCTGAAAGAGTATCATCAACTGCAGCAAGGCATCCATTCACAGTAGATGTTGCAGCAACTCGAGCCCGCCTCCCTTGGATCAAAGCAGAAGCCTGGCCAGAAAGCAAATCAAACTGCGCCTGCAAATGCCTGAGCTGTTTCTGCAACTCCAAAGCTTCAGCTTTATACGCCGAAGTGGCATCCCTAAGACAAAAAAAAATCAGAAATTAATAAATGATAACGCGTAGAGTTGAAAGGTTTGCAAGGAAGAAAAGAGATGATTAAGAAGTGGAAATTGCCTTATATCTTTTAAGGGTTCTTCAGCGCCAAAAACTTCCTCCTGATTGTCTCTCCTTGAAGAAAAAGCTGAAATGCTATCATAAGCAAACTCCAAGTCCTCACCCTAGCCAAAATCCCACTCTAATTACACAAATCGTTTTTAAAAAAAGATAAACATAAATTGGGAAGGGAATTGCACCTCCAAAAGCTTCTCCTCTTGAAGAAACTGTTCGTACCTGGAGAATCGATTGAAAAACAAAATTAGATCTGATGTGAAGAAATAGAAATAAGAAAGAAAAAAGAAGAGGAGTGAGAAGAAGTAACCGGGAGAGGTCGGAGAGGGAGAGGACGTTGGAAGAGCGGAGACTGGAGCAGATCCAGTCGAGGATAGGGCGTGCGTCGTCGTATTGGAAAGGCCATTCGAAACTGTCTGGGTCTAGTGTTTCTGCCCCTTCGTAACCTAATTCTCCGAGCAATGCGCATAATCGAGTCCCGCTCATTTTTTGCTTTCTTAGATCTTCTTCTTCGATTCAATGTGCCTTTGTTGGAGTTTTTTGGCGCCGGCCTGGTTTGATTGAAACCAGTGAGCAAGCCTGCCCACTTCCGCCCTTCTTTCTTTTCTTTTTTATTTCCTTATTAATAATAGACTGCAAAATACACGTGTTTCTGTTTTATGCATTTAACCTCTTTTCCTTCCGGTGTACTGCAATATTTTCTTTCATGTGATAGATACGTGCTATTTATTAATTTTGGTTTATTTTACGTTTTAAAAATAATTTTTAAAAATTTTAATTTTTTTTATTTTAAATTAATATTTTTTAATATTTTCAAACTATTTTGATATATTGATATTAAAAATAATTTTTAAAAAATAAAAAAATATTATTTTAATGTATTTTCAAATAAAAAATACTTGAAAAGTAACTATATTTTTATTAAATAATGGGTTAATTCTTTGTTTTTTTTTCTTTAGTTTTTTTAGTATTTAAAAAAAAATTCCAATCCAATTCCTCTTCAATTTTAACATTGCTATTATAAATTTTTATTTGATTTTAGTGATTATTTTTTATTATTATGTAACTAATATATTTTTTTAATTCATGGAAAATCAATTCAAATTGTTTTTTTTATTCTTAAGACTTTTAAATATATTTTGAACACGATTTTATCATATTTATTATTTATTTTAGCTTGATTACACATGATATAGGGCATACTATTTTAATTGTTTTTTTAGTTAATTGACTTTAAAAATTATCAAATATTTTATTCATAACAGAAACAATTATTCTAATTAAAAATTTTATATTCGCTAAAATAAATGAGAAACATGGTAATAAAAAAATTATCTTAAAAGAAAAAAATTAAAATGAATATATTTTTTTATTCAATAATAATACTAAAAATTTCTACGATGTCTAAATTTTATTTTATTTTTTGTATCTAAAAAAATATTGGTCCGCTAGACATAACACATATATACAAACTAGTATAAATTAATACGAAAAATATCTTTATAATCTAATAATAAAAAATATTATTTTAATGTTTTTTTTAATTAATAAAAAATTAAGAACAAAAACCATTAAAATTAAACGTGTTCAATCCTTTTATTGCATGATTTTCAAAACCAAAAACCATTAGAGTGCTCTTCTTGCATATCTCATATCATGAGACGTCGTGGTTTTAATTTCAAGCAACAAGAGAGTAATAATCAATGGCTGACCATTCATCCATCTTTCGATTAATTAATTATTCGTTTCTTTCTTTTAATGAAGAAAGATTACAATTACGAAATGAGTTCCGAGCGTAGGTAGGTGGTAGCCTGGTAAAATTAAACAAAAACATGGGTGTTCTTTTAATTAGGACTCTTTTTTTTTTTTTTAGTTTAACGTGGGTGTCCGGGTCAACTTGCGCGCACCTCGACTAATCCCACGGGCCCTGAAGTTAACGACCATGTAAGTCTCCAGTGGCCATCATATGAGCAACCACAGGGCTTGAACCTGAGACAACAGAGGGAGCAAACCTCTTGGTCCCAAGCTCTTACCACTGGACCACTACCTAGATGGTTTTTAATTAGAACTCTTGATTCAACTATTCATGATCAAATTTAGCTTGTTTTTTTTTTCATGTTTAAACATGAACAATCATTGTTCTCATCTTGTTGACGTAAATATTTTTGGTATAAATAATGCCTTTATATTCTTAGATGTTATTCAATCATCAATAACTACTTGATAAGGAACTATTGGCTGATCTTCCCCTACTTTAGTCATAATCCAACAATGTATTTCTTTTTAGGTGTGGAATGCAAACTATCATTTTGTATAGCTTGATCTTAATAGGAGGCCCATACTTAGAAACCGTTTGGGAACGCGATGCAAACCGTGTTCCCAAAAAATTCAAATTTTTTTTATTAAAATTTAATATGATTTGTATATTTTGGATTATTTTGATGTGCTGATGTCGAAAATGATTTTTAAAAAATAAAAAAACATCATTGGCATGTATTTCGGCACGAAAAGTTATTTAAAAAGCAACCGCTACCACACTACCAAACATACTCTAACAGGTGAGGAGCTTTGAGCTTTCACATAAATTTCTACAAGTATTTCAAAAGACTTGTTAGTAGGCATGCCTGAATTTGGTGTATTGATTAAGAGAACAAAAAAGAAAATAGATTTGCCTAAAAGTATGAATTTGGTGGCTTTTTTACTATGTTGGATATGTAGATACTCGATATACTCCAAGTCTAAAAGGCTAACAAAAACATATTTAAAAATAGTAACAGCTTTGGTTGAAGGTATAATTGTTATATTAGCTCTTAAAACTACTCATCCGCCAATGATCCCTTGTTATAAAGATGATTTTACATATACTATCTCATCTTTTATAACTAATTACATCTCATTCACTATATGGTACAACTGTAATCAATGTTATTGTTGGTACTAATCATGAGAATGCTACCTCACTAACAACTATTAATGTTGTTATTTTGCAAATATCCTAATTGCACAAGCGAGAAGCAATAAAATTTTAAGGACAAAAGACTCATCATTGACGACAACAAAAATTTCATTACTTTAAAGTACTTCAACAAGTAAGTATCCTTCATTATTTTAATTTAAGCATATTTATTTTAATTATTAGTATGCATGTTAGGGCTTTGATTTTATATCAATTGCAAGTTTGAAAATATGCTTAATATGTATACTAATATTCTTTTTTTATATGTATGTTAAAAGCGTGTTTGTGTTAAGTTTTTAATTTGTCATGTTTATAGATTTAAAATTGTATGCATTATAGGTTTTCCTTAAACAACTTTTATATTTTGTACGTTTTTGTTATGATAAACTAAACATCTTTACTTACTAGTATAATATGTTTACAACCTTGAATATATATTGTTTTTCACATGACCTATTAGTCATTAAAAGATTTGTTAAAGGTATATGTGTCTTTTCTGATTTTTTTTTAAGCACGATTAAAATGACTATAATACCTTTGAAGATAAAATTTTTAAAGATGGCGTATAAGGGCCCTTTTGTCCTTTACCGTTTTAAAATACATAAAAATGACAAGTTTACCTTAATAAACAAAAATTTGAAAGCTTACTTTTAGGGTTTTTTTGTTCTTTTTCACTCTGTTTTTTTTGTTATTACCAAATAGAGTGAGGACACTTTAGTCTTTTAGTAATTATTAAATATTATTTAAATAGAAAAAGTTGCCAGTGTATTTGGCGCTTCCCGACAGCCAAAATCCACCTTACACCATGTCATTGGAAGTGTCGCGTCATCTTTTTCTTTTTGTGGTGGCGGGTGTTGTCAATAGTGGCGTGGTTTGTCGTCGGGGTCGTTTTCTCTTTTCTTTTCATCCTTTTCTCTCTTCTCCCCTCAAAATTTGTGCCAACCATGGAAACATTCAGAGTTTTCCTCTTATTTATAGGGATCTTCACTTCGGTCTTTATTCTTTTGATTTTTGTTCTTGGCTTTTTTGTAAAACTTTGATTTGTTTTCAATTTCATCCTTCAATTTCAATTTATGATATTTTTTTTCCAATTCGGTCCTCATTTTTTTGAATTTTTTTGGATTCCTTTTCTTAAATAATTGTTCTTTTCAATTTCACCATTCAATAAAAAAAATTATATTTATTTTTTATTTCTATTTTGGTCCCTTTTTTATTGTTTTAGTTTATTTTGTCCTTTTGTTTAATTTACTTTTCTTTTCAATTTCACCCTCTAATAAAAAATAAAATTTATTTTGTATTTCAATTTTGATCCACATTCTTTTGATTATTCTAATTTTTTTAGGTCCTTTTGTTAAATTGGTTTTTCTTTTCAATTTCACCTTTTAGTAAAAAATAAAATTTATTTTGTATTTTATTTTTTATCCTCATTCTTTTAATTGCTAGTTGTTGTTTTAAATCCTTTTGTATAATTGAAATTCTTTTTTTAATTTCATCCTTCAACATTTAATTGATTGAAAATTGAGCTTCATGTTTTTTCCATATAGGATACTTATAGTTTAGTGACCCGGGTCACGGGTTTGAAAAGTAAGCACAGGTTGATACCAGTTTTTTACTTATTTTTTTTTTGCTTCCATTATTCGACATTGCTTCTTTTTTTAAAAAAAAAATAGGCTTTGTGATTTTTCTTGTTTTCTTTTCTATCGGGTTATCCAAATCTTATAACTTGGGCTACATGTTTGGCGGGATAACTCAAGTTAGCTCGACCTTGATTATTAGAATTACAAGTTTGTCATGCTAACTAAGGTTGATTCAGGCTGATTTTTTAGGTTATATTTTTACCCAATTTCATCATTTCATATTTAGTGGGTTGAGAATTGAGCTCCATTGTTTGTTTCTTTTGGAAAAATATTTTTTTTCAGGTTATTATGATATATTTTTTTAATTTGATCCATCTACTATCGTTGTATATTTTTTATCATCTAATTAAAATAAAACTAACTTATTTGATCATGTCAAATCTATGACCTAAGTTATGAATTCTTATTCCTTCTTTGAAACACGTTTTTGAGACCTAAACATCATTTATTTAATAAAAAGAAATCCAGGCCTGCATTGTAGTTGTGGTCCACAACTAGTAATACATAAATGGAATTTTAAGTGCATTATATGGTTAAGATATATAGATTGTTTATGTATCAATATATTTAAATTTTAATTAATAATATTTTTCTTATTTATGAGAAAATTAACATATAAATTAGGTCCTTATGCAAATAAAAAGGATAAGAATTAAGACACCAATACCAAGTTGAAAAAATAAAAAATATAAGAAATAAACATTAATGAAAAACTTTAAATTACATTTTTTTAGATTTAAGATACATATTGAATATTTTTTGATAAGATATCAAGGTAAAAAAATCAAGAAAACTATCTCATAAACTATATTCATCCACATTAAGGTCCTTCAAGTTGTTTAAGAGTTTATAATAGTATTGAAGTTAAATTATATATTATTTGAACCCTAATTACTTTTCAATTAAGTTGTTTTTTAATAAAATTATAAAATCAAATGAACCAATAATTTTTGTTTTTCAAAACTTGATAGCAATTAAAATTTTAGATTCGGTATGCATTAAGAATATATATGTATACACACACACATGTATATTAAAATTTATATTATTTTATTTCAATTTTAGGGTGGAAACTTTTTAAATTTAATTTCAATCAATAAAAAAATTAAAAAATAATATCAAGCTAAAAGATATTATATAAAATTCAGATTAAGCATTATTAATAAGTGTGAGATGTATTATAATTGATGTTAAAACATGATATGAATAATAAAAATAAATATAATCAAAGTTGTCAATTTCATCTCAGTTGGCGCTCTGTTTTTTTCAATTGAAACTGTATGTTTCGGTTTCAAAGCGTTTCGACATAGCATTTTGGGGTTATATATATATATATATATAATTCAAAATATTAATTCAATAAACATAATCTCAATTCAAATTCAAATATAAATTAGCTTGAATTTATGCAATTCAAATTTCAAACACAAGTAAAAAAGTGGGAGTTAAACTGATATGACCTGATCGACTTGATAAGTCCAAAGACAATCTGCAGGACGATTGGTAAAAATATAGCTTGATTAAAAAAATTCAAGACGATGTATTTTTTTAAAAAATATATTGAAACAACAACATATTGGATCGACTTAGGTCAATTTGGGTTAACCTTCTAAATCCGCAATTCGGGTTATGAGACTAGGATAATTTCATAGAAAACAAACCAAAATAAATGATAAAAGCTTAATTTATAATCAGCCAAATGTTAAAACAAAAAAAAAAAGTCAATTAAAGAAATAGATAAAAAATTGAGTCAACTAAGTTAACTCGTCAAACCCGTCATATAGGTCATGAGACTAGATAACCACAAAAAAAAGCAAACCATAATAAATAATGAAGTCCAATATCCAATAAACCAAGTGTTGGAGGATGAAATAAAGAAAAACATAGATTTTTTTTAGAAAAAGAAAGAAACAAAACAATATTTGACCAAAACAAAACAATTTGAATTTAAGCGGAATTTCTAGAACGAATCGAGATTTTAAACGTGATAAAATCTATCTTATTTTATTTTATTTTTGAACTAAAACAAGAAAATCAACAGCTTGAATATAATTATAATTACCAGAAACTCTAAAACATGTGGGATTTCTATTGTACATGGATTGTGTATCAAAAGACAGTTAGCTGTGGATTTGCATAGTTGATTTTCACGGTTTGAGAGCTACTCTACTTTTTCTGCCCATTGTAGTTACTTATTTTTTATATATATATATATATAACGCTCGGGAAAAACACTGTGTATTTACTGTAGACACACGCTCATTACACTGTAGACATG
>Ga0307513_10004872_pt1 | contig 17816 bp, 10 predicted proteins | sample 15_EM_MG_FD_202174 | JGI IMG/M metagenome (GOLD analysis project Ga0307513, IMG submission 202174) | Populus trichocarpa ectomycorrhiza microbial communities from riparian zone in the Pacific Northwest, United States - 15_EM | ecosystem: Host-associated > Plants > Roots > Unclassified | place... | reverse complement strand
TGAACAGTATGACCATATTCACACCGGCATCAATTTGCAGCCTTCCAGTGGATATTTTCATCAACTATCAAAGTGTCCATCATTAGAAAGGAATGATAGGAATTTTAATGGTCAGATTTTCTCAAAACTTGGTTATCACAGATATCTTTTCTCTCTCATTCTGTTTGGCTTTTGGTTCTTGTACATGTGTATCATTAGCTATTTCAATTGGATGAACCAGTTCTTCATTGCGATTTTATGTTTCCCTGAGGAGGATAACTTATTCTCTCATTATAAATCCCTCTAGAGGTCCAATATATAATGATCAGTTGCTGGTTCATGGTTTCTCCTTGTGATATAATTTGATACCATGCTATGCATTCTCACAACTGTTTCTTTTCATCTGCCTTTGAATTCATATTTTGTATGAATATGTTGTACTCACCCAGACTGTGCATCGCTCAAGGATTTTTATGTTGCATCTTGCTAATATAAGATGGTTGATGAATCTGTATTTCCCTTCTTTTAATCTTTGGCTTATTAATGTTGGTATGTAGGAAATGATAATGAAAGTGACCTGCAAGAGCATAGAACTGTTGGCATTGTGGATGCGGATGGAGATTCTGATTCAGAAGATATTCAGGAGGCCTCCAACACCGATCAAGAACAAGAATTGGATGTCAAGTCCCAAACTGTTGCAAAGGCACCAGCTTCCAGAAGGTACCTTTGAATGGCACTGCTCCTTATATGATTGCTTATAACTGTTATTAATTACCATCATCATTAAGATTGTTTGGCAACTGATATATTCTATGTGGATGGATGCAACTAAACAACACTATTTCAACGGTTGTTTGACACATTTTTTCAATTCCTTTTTTTATGACTTGGGTTGGTGAATTGGTAATTCTTATAGTCAGAGTGGAATCTTCTTTTTCATAGTAATTGTTGTTTTTTGAATCTTACATGTATTATGATGGGCTTAATTTACAAATGAATTTGAAAAATGGAATTAATGGAAGAGGTATTCCCATAGAATAGTATTTGGCTGGAAAAGAATTGGTGTGTTCATTTATGTCTTCAGTTGCTGGCATGGAAAGCATTGAATGAACTCACAATGCATTCCATTCTAGAGTTCATTTTTATTTGTATAATGTTTGAATGAACAGAAGTTTGGTTCTTTCCAATCTGTGAATCTAATAAAAGGTAGATATTGTGTATACTTTGAAAACAAGTGTTGTGTGTACTTTGAAAATAAATCTGGTTGTCTGTACCTTTACTTGTTTATTACATATCGTTAAACTTGAAATTTTTGTGGCATGTAATTTTCATGGGAACTTGCACAAATTCACAGAGTTAGATTATGGCAATACCGCTGAAACCGTAAAATGAGATTTATTGAAGATAGGCTATTTATTGTAGTGCAGTCATGTCTGCTTGTTTTCATTCAATTTCTTGTCCCTTTTAATATGATGAAGTGCATTTTGGATAGTTTTCCCACATATTTCAAGTACCTTCCACTTGTAAAGTCTATACATCAACTTGATTTATGTGGCTGAGAAGTAAGTGAAACTTTAGAGAGACGTGTGTGTGATTTAGTGATGAGTGAAGTATCACCTAGTCAAGTTGGAAAAGACCTTTTGACTATAGAAAAGGGGATTGAAGTGTCAGCAAATTGGATTAATTGGTCTTTATTGCAGTGATGGCTATGGAGGTGTAAAGAGGAGTTCACAGGGGAGGGTAAAAGAATACAAAATAGGGGCTGAACTACAATTGCATTGATAGTGAGGTAACTTCAGGGGTTGTGTTTTGGATATGACCATTTCAAATGGTTGGAATGCTTGTACATGGCACATTGCTTTTAAAGGTAATCGACCATGAAAGTATGGTGTGGGGAGAAAGGTGCTTTCAGGCTTTTTCTTCATGTTTATGAATAAACAACTATAAGTTGAATGTCATGTTTTTGGCAAGTTCTAGGCAAATGGCATTTTAAGAAATGCATAATTTCCACTCTCATCACTTTGGCGTGTGACTCTACAAGTGCATAAGAAGAATCATCCAACAAAAGTCAAGGATAGACTTATTTATCTATGGCCAGCATTTATAAAATCTTGACCAAGGTTTGGCCAATTGTCATTGTTGTGTAGTAAGATGATTCTATTTCCCAAATTGTGTATGAGGTTGTGGATGATGCTGAGAGGAGAGAGAGTGAATGAATTATTTTTGAAGTTGTCTTTTAAACAAGCTTAGAGATGGTACATTGGAATCTCATAGATAATATGATGGGGTCTTGAGCAAAATGGTCAACAAGGGTTTGGCTCTATGCAGTTGATATTCTCTTTTTGTTGTTCATCACTACTTGTGCTACAGAGTGTTCAAATAAAAATATGATTGTTATTATATACATTTGGATAGTTTCATTGCTGAATATGGTGAATTATTTATTACAATCCTTAAACTGAAATGAATAAATACTTTGACTTCTCTATGGAACTTGTATGTTTCTTGTCCTCTTGTAAGCTTTTCATGAAATTCAAGTATAATTGTCTTTGTGCAGCTCTTTCCATTCTCACTTAGAGTATAAGTTACCAGAAACTGAGGTAGAGGATCTGTTGAAGAAAAAGTGGAAATATCAATGGGATGTGCCTGCTTTTGGCATGCCAAATTGCAAGTGGGTAGGGACAGGAGAGTGTTTTCTGGAGGTAATTTTCATACTGTCTGTCTCCAATCTATTATTTATTGTCTACATACAACATATAGGTGAGATAAAAAGAAAAGGGGATTATGGAATGCCGAGTGGGTGTCCTCCATTAAGAATTCAAGTAGGAACCATGCAAATAAAAATCAAGAGACTTGTTGAAGCATCCTTTTAAATGCATTGAAACGGTGCAAAATTAATAAATAAATAAATGACACCAAATACTTACTATCCCACATCAACCACTTGGAGGAGTAAATTTATAAAATTCTTGAAATTGGCTTCATAAAATTACTCCAAAACAAACAAATTGTGGTACATCCTTTGTAGATTTATGTAAATTATGAGGCCTTTTCACTATTTTAAATATGCCTCGCTATTCTTAGTACATTGTGATTAAATGGAGAGGATAAATGAAGAAGATGATGCGATAGAAAAAAGGGAGGTTCCAATTTAATGGTTTGTTTATATAGGATTTTTATGTTGTCATAATTTTTATTTGAAGTGTCTAAATATATGCCCTTCCCCCACAAACAGTAAATACTTGCTGGCCATTTAAATAGTGGTCCAAGGAGATATTAGTCATAAATATCAAGAGAAAAAGAGAGATGTTGGTCATAAATATCTATGATATTTTCTTTAATGTGGAGGGGTTTCTATTAGTCATTCAAACTTTTTAGCGATCCCTAATTTTCACTACTTCAGGGATTGTTATTGTAATTACCTTGAATGTTAAAAGTGTTAAGGTTATAGAAGATGCAGTTTGTTAATTATGCAACCATGTTCATTTATTACTTTTGTGCAGGTAGCTAACGTAAACTCTGATTGTGGTCTCAAGCAAAGGTTATATAAACACTGGTTGGATGTGTGCAGGACATCTGGCAACAATGATTTTCATTCATCTCCACAGAGATTCTTCTTCTCTCTTTGTAAGCCTCATCATGGTTTTATAGATTATCTTTATTTAATTGGCTGCTCCTATCTGCATTTTAATGGTATATATTTATTTAGATTCATGATGTCATAATTTATAAGCATCTAGGGTACTAGAGAACTTTATATCTCTAGTTTTCATATTTATGGTTAGTGAAAAGCCCATGTGCCTCAACCTTTATTTTTATGAATAATAGACAGCCAATTTTGACAAACATCCCCTATGCCATTACCTTTTATTTTTAAAATGTTAAATTGCCAGTTCTAGTGAACACCTCAATTCAGTGGTTTAAATTGTTTGAATTGTCCCATTTATTCTGTCTTTTGTGATCTCCTCTTTGAGTCTTGCAGAGTTTAATCTTGAAATAAAAATTCAAAGAGCAATTACTATTCCTCATGTGTCAGCTATGCCAAGGGTGCCTTACAAGTGTGCTGAAAAACCATCTGATGCTAGTAATCAGAACAGATTGGTGGAATACCAATTCTGCTTGATCTTAGATTGTTTTAGCATCACAGCATTTGACTTCTTAGAATGTCCAATCATTCTATCTGAACTTCATGTTTTTGTAGGTCTGGGGTTGGATACAGAAAAACTAGGAATACAAGGGCTACTTGTGTGATAGATATATGGGAGAAAGGAAATTGATTGACAGGACCTAGCACCTCACTAGGTTCCCTGAACAACGTGCATAGAACTCCTTGAGATCATGCCCTGGAGAAGATATGCAGATCACACCAAAATACTTTAATGTCAATACATGAATATTCCTGCAATTTTCTTCTTGAAAGCATGTAAATATCAGCATCCACATTAACAAGAAATATACTGCAGATCTTGATCATCAAGAAGTTTGAAATTTATGTAATCTCATATAAAAAAAATCAGTAGAATGTTATGGCTTCTGAACCTGGATAAGTTTTCATAGGTGTCGTTTTTCGGAAGTGCTTTTCTTTTATTCCTATTCATTATGGGGTTATATTAGTACTTTGGTGCCTATGTAAGAGCAAGTATTTAGTATTTGGTGCCTGTATAAAAGCACCTATATGGTGTTTAGGAGGGCTGTTATCAATGATCCATTTGAGAGTATTGATTTCATGTATCTTTCCTTTTCATTTGCGTTTCTATTTATACTCTCAACTCTCCTTCTTAATTACTCCTCTCGTTCTCCTATGCCAATGTTTTCAACACCCACTTGTGAGCATCTCACTTTGGTTCCCTATGAAAATATATGATTTAGTAATTGGAAACATATGATTTTTTCACATTTCTAGAAATATTGGTAGGAGATGGATCTATTCACATGTTCTAGTCTAATTACACCATCCTAATTAGTTTAGGAGGCACAATTAATAATGTAGGAATGACGAGAAATATGACATGTTTAACTTGATATAGAGAATGAGAGATAACCATAATTTGTCTAAATATAAACGTAAATGATGAGAAGGTTTGAGACCATATAGTTGCTCAAATCAGATTTTAATCCTTGTCAAATATTTGAGAAAAGGCTTGTTAGAGTTTTATCCAAAGTATTTTTTGTATGCTGTTTTATTGCAATAAGTACATGTTGCTTTCTCCATCTCTGTCATTTATCTGCTTGACTTAGTTTTGATGCATCTGCTATTATATTTTTTCTTGTTTGATGACTTTTCAATCATATTACCAAAAATGTATGACCATGGACTTTATTCTGTAAATAGTCTATATTTGCTTTCTAGTATTGTGCATAAGCCCCCCTCATTTTTTTTCACTAGGCAATAGCTACAGAGATATTTTGCACTGTAACAAGAAGCCTTTTTACCGCAAGGGCCTAAAAGAAGACTTGGCCATCATGGATGCATACATTATGCACTGTGTATGTGAACTTCCCTTCTCCTAGAGAGTTTCCATTATTTTTGTTGTCTAATGGTCTTAATTATTGTGAAATGAAAACATCATGCAGCTAAATCACATTTTCAGAACGAGAGATCTTGTGACCAAGAATGATTCAAAAGTGGGCAAGCATTGGGAGAATGCTAAGGATGAATTGCTTAGTGGAGATGAATTCCTTGATCATGGGTTTACTCGTCCAAAGGTAGTGTGGAGTGGTTTCCATTGATCTGTATGCAATGCTAACTGCATGTGAACAGTATTCAAGCGTTGCAGAGCTGGATTACAAATGCTCATAAGACCAATGCATCCCAGCATCAACCCCTGATAATGTCAATATCACTTCTAGTAAAAATATATCACTTTGACACATATTTGTGTATCATATAAATATTCCGATAATGTCAATATCACTTCTATTAAAAATATATCACTTTGACACATGTTTGTGTATCATATAAATATTCATCTTATTGTTTCTGTGCACCTTCAATTGTGGAAATTCTGATTCACATAGAGATGCATGGCAGTGATTGCTCACATACACATATATGCTCATTGTTGATTGCGGACATAACTACTCTTCACTTGTCATGATATGTTTTGCAATTGTATTTTTCCTTTGTATCATCTAGGTTTCACCACCTTTGCAAAAAGAAAAAAAAATAGTCAGAAATGCCATTGTAGTCATTCTTATGAGCCAAATTATGGATTCCGTATCAATTGCAAAATTGTGCTTTGTAGGCATGGAAAGACCTGGCTATATGAGAGCATATAGGCCAGACAAAGATCTCAATTCTGTGTGCATTGTAGGATGTTTTGTTATTGAGACAGGACCATTGTTTACAAAAGCCATTCTTCCCTTTGAGCCAAAAAAGTTCTTTAGCTTTCAATAAAGAATCACCCATGTAGTTTTATTCAAACATGTCTCAAACCATTGAACTTTCATTGAGGGGTACAATACAAAAATGAGCTTCGTTTCCCACGAGTCTTTGGAAGTGGGTTTGCCATATAAAATGTTTAGTTTCATCTTTCACATGGAAAATCTTCGGTTAGTTTTTATCTTAAGCATGTTTATTTATGATGCGTCATTCAATATTGTGTTTAAATGTTGGCATAGTTTTCTGGAAATCAATTAATCAGAGGGAGAAGCATATGTAAGTTTGAGGCTGCATGAAGCAATAAATTCTGTCTCATGGAGCTCTAGACCCATTATTATCAATGCTTAATTTTGTACTGAATTGGCTTAGAGTGGCCAATTTTCAAGATTTACAATTTAACGAGCTACTATCAAATAATTCATTTTCAGCCAGCTAACTTGCCTTGTAAGAAACATACCATCAATTGAAAAGATAAAAGCACTTGAATTTTGTCACCTTGTTCTCCTTTCTCATACCACTTATTTCTAAATCGATATGTTTACTTGCTTCTTCAGAAGGGATTGTTTTAATTCTGTATTACAGGTTTTGATCCTACTGCCCTTTAGAAGCATTGCAAATCGTGCTGTTAATAGGCTAATACAACTGACCCCCGGAGCTTACAAGGTGATAGTTCCTTGCTTTCATTAATTGTACTCATTCTTTAAACATGGTTTTCGATGCTATTTAACGGTAATATTTACTGAACTTGCATCACCAGCTAATCCTGAATACTTTGGGTGCCTGAATTGACATATAAGGTGGCCTACTTGACTTTCTGTCTCTCAGATGTAGAAATATTTGATTTGTAAACTACTTTTGACGTGCTGATACATGCCTGTTCTTCCTCTTACTATTGGTTTTTTCATTAACAAGTGTAGTGAAGGGCATAAGGTTCAATAAATGTAGCCCTATACCAAACTTCTCGAATAGGTCTTTATTTTTTACCAGTAAGAAAATTGTTTTTTTTAATCCACATTCAACTTAGTATGTTTTGAAGATTGATTCTCATATTTGAACAAGCTTTTCTAGGGTTTTGTACAATCTCATGAATGTAAGTGGTTGCTTATTCTGCATATGGTACACTGTTGAAAAAAACTGATAAGCTGTTGAAGATTTTATTTCCTTATGCTTAGAATAAAGATTTCAAAGTATACACTTTTCTATTTTCACAGGTTAATGTGGAGCACATGAGTCGTTTCTCTAACGAGTTTGGAAATCACGATGATGAAGACAATGTAAACACCAATGAGTTAACTGGAAGTGTTAAAAACTCAAACTCCCAGAAGTCCTCAAAACCACCTGACCATCAAGCACTTTTTGATGGAAATGTAGATGATAAATTTATGATAGGCATTAAATTTACAAGGTAAATTACTTTCTTGTATAAAGCAGGCTGATTGATATTTTTATGACGTGAAAAACCATCAATGACTGAGTTTTTGTATTTGATTTACTGAGCAATTTGTTTTGTCCTAAATTTACTTATGGGAGTTTTCTGCTCAAGTCATTCAATCCTTTATTAGCAACTGCCTAGTTTGGGAAGGTGGTCATGATCAGGATTAGAAGTGGTTCAGAGAAAGGTTAAATGGATTTGGAATTTGGCTACCTGTTGCCAAGATTGTTAATACCTTTGCACACTTTAAAAAAAATTCTGAGATTAAAATTTTGCAATGATAAGAGACACAACTGGCTATTTGTATGCTCCTTAATTTTCTTCCTTTGGTCATTTCTTTTTATTCGGTAGGATCTGCACGTTCTCATTGACTATTTTTATGTTTTGCTATATGTTGAGTCAATTTGAGTGCCCAATCCTCATTCAATATGGTGAAAAGAGGAGAGGTTACATGCTGGCCTTTTTAGCAAAATCGTTTCTTGATACAGAACTGTTTTCAGGTTATTCAATTTTCTGCATGGCCTTCATCTTATGTAATACTTTTTTTTTGTCCTTTGATCTTTTGTAGGAAGAGCATTAAGTTATATAGTGATTTCTATTCCTCAGACTTGATAGTCGCTTCTCCTTTGGCATTGCTGAAGGTAAATTTCCACCCTGCACACAAATTTTTTGTTCTTTAGACTATTCTAAATGTCAAGGTGAAGGATGGTAATTTTTTAATGTAGGATAACAACTTGTTCTTTACTGTAAAACATGGATAAATTCATGGAAGAAGAGGGTATATAATGGTTCTTGATATCATGTGGCATAAGTGTTGTCTAATGGCCATGTCAAAAAGCTTTAGTATCCTTTAGATTACACATAAAAAGGTGATCACTTAATTGAATATAATATTTGCTTTCTTCTTCCTTTCTTTTTTGGGTGGCAAAGAAGATAGTGAGAAAGAGAGGTCCATGCATGAGAATCATTTCTGAAGTGTCAATGAATTCTGATTTAAAATGAGCCAAGGCAGTAGGAGTGTTGGAGAGAAAGAAGGTGGTGGCAATATTGAAACCAACAGTTTAACTGATTTTAAGATTCTCTTCTTTCCTAATTCTAGTATTTCTTCCTACCTAACACCAACGAGCCATGATAGTGGCTGATTTAGCAGATGCAGGCTACTGTGAAGACTGCACTCAGAACATATTTGAACCGCTAAAACTTTTATGATATTTTCATTCCTTTTGACCAAATGTCTTATCTGCTGCTGTTGAACTCATATGCCCTCTGATACAACCTGTTACAGATGTGGAATCAATCCTCTTGGATTTTGATAGGTCGTTATTATGTTATGGGAAACAATATATTTTCCAAGTAGAATGTTCAGTTCCCTTTCTAAGTATGTGCAACAAGATTGATGATTGCAATATTTAATGTTTTCTGTCAGTTGTTTGTCCTTTTGAACCAAGTTTAATGAATTTGGTTCATTTCTCTATTTGGGTATGATGCCTAGAGCTCCTCGTTCTGAGGTGCTGGTGGCAGTCATGATCTTAATTATCAAAACCATAATTATTTGGGGGAAAAACACATAAAAGAAAGCTTGAGATTTCATAACTTCCAGCAAGAAGCTGCGAACAGTTAAGCTTCCCTGCTTCATAAATTGAGTCTCTTTCACATTATACTCATGTGATTCTACAGTTTTTATGCCATAGATTAGCAGATTTCTTGTAGTTTTCTCTTAAGCAAGTAACTGACAACACATCATTCTTGTCAGAAAATTGAGGAAGCTAAACGTGACAAGGAAAAAGATGTGGATTATCTTTCTTCTATAGAGGTAAGATCTTTTTACTTGCTTGTTGGTTATGACTGTGTCCTTGGATTTTATAATCTGTTTTTCACGATGATTAGTATGCTTAAAACTAATGGAAAGATTATGTTTGTTGGACAAATAGGTTCTTATCATTGATCATGCGGATGTTATAGCAATGCAGGTAGATCATGAAATATACTGGCTTGTATTTTTTTGGTTGCTTTTCATATACTTAGTAGAATGTGATTCCCATTTTGTTCTTTTCACTTTTTGATGAATGATATCCAGAATTGGGCCTTCCTTACATCAGTTCTTGAACAATTGAATTGCATTCCTTCTAAGCAGCATGGGACTGATATAATGCGCATTAGAAAGTGGTATGTTGACAGTTTCTACTATTTTTTCAATGTTGACTGTGAACTTTCCTATTAGATGGGGATGGAGGATTATGTTCTGTCATTTGCAGAATGTTAAATGATAAAATCTTAGATGACGTTTTAGAATGCATAGTGGACGTTTAGTTTTGTTTGAATTGAAATTTACCTTTTCTTCTTTAAATGCTTTGGCTGATGATGGCTGTTTTTATGTTCAGGTATTTGGATGGACATGCCAGATTTTATCGGCAAACAATTGTTTTAGGTTGTTATGCAAACCCAGGTAACTTGATTCTTACTTTGCATCTCCTACTACATTATTGATTTTAGTACTTTGCCTGCTTAATCACCTACAGTAAATCAAGGCTTTATTCTGAATTCTGTGTTGCAAGTGTTTTCCCTTAATCATGTAATTCATTAAGTGTAGAGTGAATGTTTGATTGGTTCAATTTGTGGGTTTGCAGCAACTTTTGGATGACATGGATCTATGATTGTAAAATTTTGTTGCTTTTAATCAATTATGTGCATGTCACTCATGCCAAGATACTACTTATATCACACCACCTCTACACAAATATTGATGAGAAGTACAAATAATGTATATGTGGTTTCTTGTTCCAGACATTAATGCTTCCTTCAATCGTCAATGTGTAAACTACCAAGGAAAGGTATGCTAGTTGTTCTCCATTTTTATTTCTTGTGCTTGCTGTGTACATCGTGGTCTAGGTGGTGTTTTTCAATGCCTTTGGGTTATTAAGGCTTGAGAAGCTATTGCTGAATGGGAAGGGTGTATTGGAAGACAATTTCTGGTGAAAGTTTAAATTAACCTGTTCCCTTAATTTGTCTCATCCACAAGGGACTATTTTTGGTGAAATTAGAAATTTAAATCCAACATTGTTAGATATAGGCGAGTAACAAAGGATATTTAACTATCAAGAGTAAGCATAGCGTCTCACATCTCTCCTCCAATCACTCTTTTTTTCCCTTCTGGTGACAAACTAAATATAGTGTACATGGATGTCATTTGGCATATGTATCACAAGCAGACATACTGTCAATAGTGTGCCTATTGTTCTTCACTTCATTTTTTTCAATAGCAATCCAGCCATACCATAAAACTATTTTTCCTTTTGATCTTAATTCTAATCACCCAATAATCTGAAATTGGCAATATTTATGAGGTTTGGTTGTATGAGTTTTGAATTAGGAGTTTTTTGTTTTTTTTTTTGCGCATCAAATTAGATCCAAACTTCAGCGACTTCTATCCAAAACTTGATAAAGAAAAATAGGTTAAGAAAAAGAGGACTTTAACATGAAACCTAGGTCTTAGTTTCCAAGCCAAAGGTTGGATTTCCATGGATAGATCTTAATCAGCATCAAACAGTAAAGCTCCGTGACTTGATATGGTCATGCTTTCAGGGTCTCCTAGCGGTCCTGGTCACTAGTGTGACCTGACAAAACCCACTAATGAACTTTCTTTTGCCCAATTAAAGCTTATATTACGTTCTGTTTGGCAAGTTCCAGCAGGGATTGATGCCAAGCAGTCATGTTTTCCTTTGAATCAGTGTTTTTAACATGTGATTTCCCATTTGCTTTCATCGAGCAAAAGCATTTTCTTTCTGGTATTTTAAACTAATCTTGATATCAAGGTGCATTTGGTTTACAATGTTGCGGAATGTCATGAAAGGATCCAAATTCCCGATCCCAACTAGTCTGGGATTAAGGCTTTGCTTGCTGTTTTTGCTCTCGTGCTAGTGTTTTTGTTAGAATTTTTCACGATATGATTATGTTTGCTGAGCCAGATGGGTTTTGATAGTTCAACATCATCCCACTAAACAGTGGATGACTTGTTCATTTGTTCCATATTTTAATATACTCCTATTATTTTTTTAATAAGTATTACTTTGCAATTTTTTTCTTACTAGTGTATACTTTGTTTATGTATGTGCTGTTACTCATTTGCACGTGAGTTTTGGATCTTCTAGCAATAAATGCATTGTATTGTTCTTCACCTTTTCATTTTAGAAAATTGATAACTTTTGCCATCTTTTTATGTAATTGAAGTACATTTCTTTCAAAAATATTTTATTCAGCTGTCTTGCAAATTATGCAGTAGTCACTTTTAAGTAATAATGACAGGTAAAGTTGATATGTCAGTATAAAGGTGTTCTTCCAAAAGTCTCAGACCAAGTACGACAGGTATGCCTTCCTTGTCTCTTTTGTTTCATTGCTTAAATTTGTAGGTATGTGATGAACTGGCCACTTTCAGATGTCATTTGTTTGTTTGTCTTCCCTCATTTGTTTTCTTTCCAAGACAATTAGAAAAGGAAATTCAGAAAACTCTGTAAAGGATATTTGAAGTGCGGCAGAAATGAAAACCAATAGAATGCACACCTGGTTCTCCATGTTGCTTTATATATATCAACAGAGGAAATTTTGCTCAAAGAGATGTAGTTACAACAAGGAGGATCTTCATTGAGACCAGGAAAAATTGATACAGAACAGCCTTCCTATATGATGCTATAAAAAGTTATCCTACCTCAGAACAGCAGTCTCAATTTGGAACAGCCCTTAATTATTTGGGATTTTCTCTCCATTTAAATATTTCATATACTGACTAGCATAGCCCAATGCTCAGAAAAACTGCAACACTTGCCTTTCCCTGAACCTACAAAGAGCAGCAACATGTCCTCCATCTTATTCAGGACCACCCAAGAGTCTCCAAATTCCATTAGTAAATTGTTTCAAACGGCCATATTTTTTAAAAAGACACACACACACACATCTATATGTATATATATTCTGTTAGAATTATTGCATCATCTTCTAATTTGTCATATTGCTTCCGTTTTCCTTAAAGTTTCAAACTAAACCTGTTTTATATTCTGTGGGATAATCCATAGCAAACCAGGAAATAAGAAAAACATAGAGCTGTGCATCATAAGAAAATATGTATACACGATGTGCATGCGAATTGATTTTTTAACAAGATTTGTGCATAATTCAGGTAGCCTGCATTGTTATGGACAGTTGTGTGATAAAAGTAATAACAATGACAGTAATAAAAAGATGACGATGAAAGATGGGATCTGGGTTACTTGTTAATGATCACATGTTCCCAAAGCTCAATCTTCCATTACTGTGGTGACCCCTTCTCTGTGAGAAGAGGTCTAATTAGTGTACTGTTTTGATGGGAAATGGGCCTACAATTAATAATTGGAAGAATGCTTATAATGAAAAAGATGGTAAAGGCATTTCCACGTTGTTGATGGTAAAATCAAAAGTGTCTACAATTATTAATAGGAAGAAACCAAAATACAAGGGCGTTTTTGTTCAAAGTCAGTCATGTTTTGTCAGAGAGTAGGTTAGAACTATATACATTTGTATGTGCTCCACACATAATGAGTTTTTTAGATCAAAGAATTGTTCATGTGATTTTCTAGCCCTTTTCCAATGGTTTTGAGCAGTTTTGCAATTCAATTGCTCATTGCGAAATTTAAGCTGTTCTTAACTGTGTTGCCTGTTTTGTTAGAAGATAACAAGTTTGCATTTCTGATCTATGGCTGAAATCTGATAGAACCATTTAGTTTGGTTTTGTTGCTAAATGCTTTTGTTCATCTTCGTCCTTGAAGATTTATCAGCGATTTGATGCAGACTCTGTGGCAGAAGCTGACAATGCTCGACTTGACTACTTTGTGCAGAAGGTTGGTCTGGAATATATATATATTTTACATTTCAACTGTGGATATGCAATTTTTTTTTTTTTTTGTGGATAGAACATTTAATAGCATCTCTCTTATCACTGGTTGTTTGCTTCTTCTAATGAACCCACAAGATGTCAAGATATTTAATATATTTTTTGTTATTGCACCAACAAAGTCTCTAGCCTTTAACTATTGAATTGAGGACCAGAAAGGCGACAAGCAGCAATTTTTTTTTTTTTTGCCAATGTGATGGTGGAAAAATTCCCAACAGGAAGGGAAGGGATAGTTTCTAATCCCATCACTGTATAAAGAAACAGAAACCAATAAAAAAAGTACAACATGACAGAAATATGTTACATTATTTTGTTAGTTAATACATTGGGGTTGCATTTAAGACGGAGATGAAAAATTGAACCACCCACGATTTAATTTTACTTGCATTTTCCCACCCTTATATTTAAGAAAGAATAGATGTAATCATAGCATTTAACCATCTGGAGGAACAAGTCATCAATATCCTACTTTTTACTTCCTGTTTGGTGTAAGATGGAGACAGGCATGCATCCGCTGTTTTAACCGAGTATACAATTGTTGAATGCTAAACCCAATTCTGTTTTAGTGTGTGTACTTTGTCAGAAGTTGACTCATGCATGTCAGTGCACACACACTCTCTCACAAGTGGATGGGGATTTCTCAGGGGTGAGAAAATGAATGGCATTTCAAGAATTCTGTGATTGATTAGTACAAGATTCTCTTCTCATGCCACAAATATCAAGATGTTGATATTTTTTCTGATGCAGGTGTTCCCAAAAATTAAAGATTCAGATGAGGTAAATATATTGATCAATTTTAGCATACACTTGCTTTGAGATAATTGCCATTGTTACCTTTACATGAAATTTCTTGCAGGGTGGGGTTATGCTATTTATTAGTTCTTACTATGAATATGTTCGACTTCGAAACTTTTTGAAGTCGCAGAATGCATCCCTGTGTTTGCTTGGAGAGTAAGAAGCTTCTCCTTTTATTTGTTGTTCCTTTTATCTGTTGTGTTATGTCTGTTAATTTATCTGTTGTGTTATGTCTGTTAATTTATCTGTCCTGCATTATGCAACATCACTTTCCACTATAGTTTGCAATTGCAATAACCCACATTGGCTTTGATCTTTAGCTACGCCGAACCAAGGGATGTCACTCGTATGCGGAATTGGTTTCGTAATGGAGAAAAGAAAATCATGCTTTACACAGAAAGATTTCATTTTTACCGTAGATACAAGGCAAGGCATTTCTCTTTTTAACTGCTAGTTACTTTTCTTGCTCCAACTATTATTTCTATTAGTCTTCTTCCAACACAAGACTGGTGTTTAGCATCATGGATCCTTCTTTTTCATGATGAGTAGATTGGTGGTGTTCGAAATTTGATCGTCTATTCTCTCCCTGAGAGGAAGGAGTTCTTCCCGGAGGTGAGCATGTTTCCTGTGAAATTGGTAGCTTTGACTGTCATTATTCTGCAAACTAATTGAAGCATTACTTTGAAGTGAACTACTTTTTCACTTAGCATGGAATCCATCTTTGCTATCTCATTAACCTTCAAGTTTTCTTTTCGTCTTTATTTTTTGGTAGGTTGTCAACATGCTTGAAGGGGCTGATGACATGACATGCACTGTGCTCTTTTCTCAATTCGATCAACTCCAGGTAACCTATTGATTTATCTGGATCTGTTAGTACATTGGTTGTGCAGGGTTGTTTGTTTGTTTTTTTTTTTTTTTTTGTGTTTGTGTGGGTGTATGGAGGGGTGGAGGAGTGGCACCATAAACTGGTAACTTCTACCTCCCAAACAATGTTCACACATCCTCCGTGAGCCCTAGTTTGTTGATACAATCTGTTCTGTTCTTGGATGTTGTAGCTTGAGAGAATTGTTGGAACTGCTTCTGCAAGAAGAATGATCACCTCAGAAAAGGGTGTCTTTGTGTTCTGTTGAAATGCTTCTCCTGGCTCAAAAAGATTCTCCAAGTATGAAATACATGGGTAAAACCCTAAAAAGGTTCCATTGTTCAGCAAGACCTGGGCATGGACATGAGATTCAATGGGAAAGGAGCAGCTTAAAGAACTACAGCAGGTATGAAACTTTGCAAGAGGACTCTTCCTTTGAGATTCAAAAGCAGGAGAATAAAAGAGCTATTCTCAACAGATGCAGATAGCATCATAGATCATTTTGCTTCATTTTTCATTATGATCATCGTTTTCTGTGTTCCTTTTAGAACTTTTTTTTCGGTTCCTTGGAATAGTTGCTTAGGATCCCAAGATCATGCCTTGCTGCAAAGCATGTTTCTTTTGTATTGAATATAACCCGTCAAACAGATTTCTTTTTGAAGAAAAACATGTCTGCAATCCGTATTGATAAATTTAAAAATCTTAGCTTCACATAGTATTATATCTTCTCTCGATCATTATGATGAGATGAAATGATGATTAAAAAAAGCATAAAAAATGAAAGAAAGTGATTAATTTTTTTTTGGCCAATGAGGATGGAATTGAAAACTAATGATAAAACATTTGCCTTTTCCTTTCAAGAAATTAAAGAATAATCTTTGGACCTTAACCTCATTGCTCTTATCAAACTGAATCTGAATTTTATTTATAATTATTTTTCCATTCCAAAATCATTTTATTAAAAAAGAGTAAAAAACCTTTAAAATTTAAAGTCTTGTTATAAAATCTGAAAATTAGAATTTTTTTATACTTCATAACTCTTGAGTTTAATCTCCTAGTTTTTCATTGTACTTGAAATTTTTAGTATCCTTTAATATTTTCATTCGCTTATCCTATAAATACACTACTTGTTTTGTATTCTAGATATAGAAAAATATATAAAGAAATGTATGAATTTGTTTTTTAAATTTTATTCGGAATATGTATGTTCTTATTTGTTTTGTAGTTTTTAACATGTTATTAGCATGATCACTCAAATTAATTTATATTGAAATCTCGGCACGCATGAATTTCTATGTTACGTGGCTTGTATCAATTTCAATATTTTCTTTCTTTTCAATATTGTTTATATTTTATAGAATATATTTGTTTCTGTAACTTATTTTAACAAACTTACTTTCTTTTTTATTAATCAAGATTTAAAGTTTCTATATAACTAATATTGTAAGTTCCTGAAGAATTAAATAAATTAAATACAGTTCTTGAAGAACTAGTATTTCTAAAGAACTAAATAAATAGCAGTCTTAAAAGGTTAATTTGTTTCTTTTATATTTATGATTTTATTTAATAAGTTATTTTATTTATATAAATAATGTTGAATTTGACGAAACTTGAATTTACCACTCTTGATATCTCTGGGAATAATTATTTGTCGTTGATCCTTAACGCTAAGATTCATTTGAAATGTATGAATCTTGGAAAGACCATTAAAGAAGAAAATAATACATCCTTTTATGATCGTGCAAAAATAATGATTTTTATTCGTCATCATTTCCATAAAGGATTAAAAGTTGAATATCTCATAAAAAAATATCCTCTTATTCTGTGGTAAAATTTAAAAAGAAAGATATGACCACTAAAAGTTTACTATATTTCCTTAATCTCGTTATAATTTGTTACACATGAGGTTGCAAGATTTTAAATTGGATAGTTAATATGATCTTGCTTTTTTAAAAATTACCTCAGCTAAAATGTTATTGTGAAAATATCATAGAATACCAAATATTAAAGAAAACATTTTCTACTTTTCATGCCTCAAATATTGTCTTGCAGAAATAATATAAAGAATGTAATTTCAAGAGGTATTCAGAACTAATTTCATATTTTATTGTGGCTAGACAAAATAATGAGCTTTTGAAGGTAAATCATTAATCCCATCCCATTGATTCTAAATCATTCCCTGAAGTGAATTGAACTTTTGTCCAAAAGATAAGAAAGAATCAAGGGTGTCCATATGGAAAAAATAAATGGAAAAAAAGATGAGATAATTCTTTAAAAGGCAACCTAACATACCGCCAGAAATGAAGACACAATGAACCCAAACAAGAAAAGGGCAAGACTTTGCATAAACCCGAAGATAAGTGCTATAAATGTGGTATGCATGAACATTAGTTTCGCACTTGTCTCATGCCAAAATATCTTATAAATTTATATCAAGTCTCTCCGA
>Ga0307513_10004871_pt1 | contig 17817 bp, 15 predicted proteins | sample 15_EM_MG_FD_202174 | JGI IMG/M metagenome (GOLD analysis project Ga0307513, IMG submission 202174) | Populus trichocarpa ectomycorrhiza microbial communities from riparian zone in the Pacific Northwest, United States - 15_EM | ecosystem: Host-associated > Plants > Roots > Unclassified | place... | reverse complement strand
TGTGGGGATGAAGGGGGTCCCTGGACGGTTCGGAACACTGTCTATAGATAAGCAGACCCTAATACATATATATGATACAATACCACAGGCTTTCCCAAATTGCTTATGGATGAGCAGGCGACCATCATGCCCTCACATAATTTTCTACTCTATGTCAAATTGCTGGACGCTACCGGATCACCTATTTATTGGCATACAGATGAAGGTTCTATGTGGGTGTTCAACAGAAACTTGGCCATACAAGCACAATATTTTCTTATGATGCTAGACCCAAGTGCAGCAAGAAGGGTTGAGAAGGGTGCTGCTCGCCATACTCACGATACTTCCTTTGTTAAGATAACTTCTGGGAGTGGCTTCGGATATGCGCTAAGGATCCGGGAATATTGCTTCGGCTTTGAACGTTTGGTTTGTCTGTTCGGGAAAGCATCGTAAATGCAGAAATTCACGATGGTTTTGGGATCGTGCAGCTTTCGGGAGAAAAGCTGGGAGAAAAGCAGAAGCACTGTAAGGCCAGCGTGAAAGAGCTGGAAGCCCGGCGGTGGGATAGTTTGTTTTCCTTTTAGTTAGCTGGAAGTGCTTACGGGGGAAGGAGAGACTCACATGGAGTAGTGTGGTATGATACTAAAAATTTAACCAAAAAACTCATATCCTAGTGCAATGAATCAAAAGTCCAAACTGAGACATCACAAGAGGTAATAATAGCGAGGGGTTGTGGGGCCCGACGTCCTCCATCCCGAATTGTAGGGCAATTTTGCTGGAGGACTGGACGGGACGACAAGAAGGCGTCCGTCCCGGCCCAGACTCAAGACGGACGGACTGCCCTATTGGGAGCACCGCAAGTGAACCTATTCCTGTAATATGTATAGGTGATATCCCAAGTAATCAGGGTCATGTCCTTGCCTATCACCGCGCTAAAAGTGAGTGAAGTTCAGTAGTCCAAGAAACAAGTGCTGCTGATTTAACAGATATAATAGTCGCATGAAATTTAGGCCCAGGACAGCAAGATAGCATCATCCCATAAGGAAAAAAACCACTAAACATCTTTCTTTGGGAGCAGAACCATGTCCTAATGATCAGGTCTTTTTTCCTTTTTTTCCCACCTAACTTTCGTGCTTTGCTGTAGTGTTCATTACCTCGTCTTACCAATTCTGCTAGACTCTGCATCTCTCTTGCTGCAACTTGCGGCTTCCATTTATCCTATAGCTGGTGACTATTTTACCCATCTGGAGCACACGTTGCACAGTAAAGACAGAGAGATTAACCTCGACCTACGAACCGGCCATATACTAATTCCGTTTCCGGTATGTGACTAAACCCAATTCTTTTCCTAATGGCATGATTCTTTGATTTTTAGCAGCACGAGGACAGTTATCAAACTACAATACCTGCAGTGTACCCCACAGGCCATTTCAGCAAAACCCGGAAAGCTGCCCACATCAACCCCATTTAAACAACCGGGAACACGAGGGTTATGTCTTTCGACCCTTATGAGCACGCCCGAGCAGCGTTCCAACAAGAGCCCCAGTGCGGATTCCTCGTAGCCATGACCGACGGTTCTTTGGGTCCTCGAGTCCGAAATGAAAACATCCGCCAGACGCAACTTTCTAGACCTCGAACAGTGACCTCCAGTCGGCGATATCAAAGGAGGCAAGGGTTCCTAACATAGTTTAAACAGCTAGGAAACCATAGAGTGCACTGGTATTCTTGCCTTGTTAGCTTTCCCTACTAGATGATACCCTGTGCTGGGGCGAGGTCAAGTTGGCGAATGCACGATCTACCAGGTAATTATGGGAGTGTTGAGCACCAACGCGCCTTCCCAAATGAAATTCTGTCTAAGCCGGACTAGGTTATCGGTCTGTTGGAAGGATGTCCCTAACTACCTACCGCTGATCAAACTATGCGATATAGTGTGTGTTGCTGGGACATAAGTGAGTATCTTTCCGCGATCGAGAATGAGAGAGGGGAGTACGCCCCCGAATAAGATGTGATCGTGGAATTCAGCGATAGGGACGGGAAAGAATCAAGAGATGTCTAATAGCGAAAATGGTAGTGAAGAAAACGCTATTATTTGGAAGAGCTAGCGGTGATAAGCTAGTCCATACTATACGTCTCAGACACTCAATCCAAAATTGCCGCTCCATCGAGTGATATTTAGTGATCCCCTCTGGAGGCCTCTACGATAGACACCGAAGTTGAATCCTTTCCACGTATAAGGTTTACCATAGTACCAGATACAGATGCTATCCAAGGGGAATAGTTACCCGGTTAATTTACCATACAAAGTTTCCCGTGCCCAACCTAGGGAGAAATAAGATTAAGCCACTAGCAATCAAAAACTCCTTCAGAGCCCAATCAGTGACCAGCCAACAACATATCATATTGCTAGTAAAGACCGCTAGAACTGCCATGCTTTCTTAGAAATGTACAGAGGGTTCTCTTATGCCTCCGCCATACTCCACAAGTCGATAGAGCACATGTCTTCTATCTGAGATTCAATCGCACAATTAAGTCGAACGAGGATCGCACTCCGACTTCTCAACGCTCCTTCAAGAATTTCTACCATAAAAAGACAGGGTTCCCGCAATCTTCCCAGGAGTCCGTAGTTCACGTAAAAAATTCATTTGGTAGCAGTTGCCTGGGCAAAACAAAACTTCCCCTGCTTCTATTCACCATGTAGAGTGTAGATCGCGGCCCAGAAAAAAACGCACAGTAACAAGAATGGAAACTGCGGACCTTGCGGTTGCAGATCCGAGCATGGTAAACCCACCAACCCAGCCCAAATGAAAGGAAAAGGAAAAAGACATGAACCCCGTTATTCTAACACCCCGCTTAAAGAACTAAGAGTAAAAAGCGACCCCTCGCCACTTGTGCTTTAAGATATTCAGATACCCAAAGGCAAGAACCGGAGAGTCAATAAAAAATGGAAACAAGTCACGCCATGAAAACTCCCAGCTAAAACCCATATCTTTGGATACACCAATAGAAGAAAGAAAAGGTTTAATCAAAACGAAAAACTAGTCTGAATAATGCTGAAAAAGGGCTGAGATACTTTCACCTGAAAACGGCATATCAGCAAATGCTTCTCCCTTCGCCAGGTAATGCGCGATAAACTTACCGTGGTGATTTCTGCGAATCGCTTCGCTAAGAAGCTGGCTCAAATCAATAGTGACAAGCTTTTTGACCCCCTTCCTCTTGTCCTCCGGAATGGGAAAACTGTTAGTGACAACTATTTGATCGATGCAACTGCAGTCCTCCATTTCCCTGAGGCAATTCCCACCAAATACGCCATGTGTCGCGATACAGATAACCTTCTTAGCACCACCCCTCAGTTTAACATGTTCTGCTGCAGAGATCCACGACCCAGCACGATCAATCATATCGTCAACAATGAGAACAGTTTTTCTGCGGACCTCGCCAACAAGTGTTATCATCTTCTCGTTTCCAGGAATCTGATCAGCATCTTCCTCTTCGTCTGTGTCATTAGCATCGATAGAACCACCAAGGGCCCCTTCTCCGTGCAACGAAGCAAGAGAATGAACTGAGGACATCATGTGATCGGTATCACCATGGGTAGTAGATGCAATGATCGAAGGGGAAGGAGATGGATAATCATCATCAACAATGTGGCCTTGGATGAGCCGTCCATAAGTGACAGATTGAGCATGATCATCAGTATAATCGTCATCAAAGTCGTCCTGTGGATGAGGGGGCAGGGAAATTGAATGGTTGGAACTTGTAGGACGGAGAGGAGGTGAAGTGGGCGCAGCGCTAATACCTAGGCCGGATATAGGAGCAGCAGCACGCGGAGTAGCACCAAAATCAACAGCCACATCTTCAGGGCCAGCATCACGAATCTGCATATTGGAGATCGCAACAGCCCCATCAACCTCCGCCGCAGTAAACTGTCGCCTATCTTTTTCTTCAGGCTCGCCGTTGACACTTTCGACTGGAGAATGTCTATGGCTCTGGAAACGAGAGCTTGCCCAACCCTCCTTACGCCTTCGATCCGTTGTGATCAAGGCGAAATTTAGCTTCAAGACATCTGCCAACTGAGTCACTCTCTTAGTCCCGCCCGGATTCTTGGATACAACAACTGAATCGCGCCAATTAGGAACGGTGTGTCTAATCCACCTCGCAAGAAGCGGCTCCGCATATAGGTTATCCACAGGTTTTGTGAAAAACCCTTGCATTTGGGAAGCATGAAGGTCCACAGTGATGACATGATCGACCCCAGCAACAGTAAGAAGGTTCGCTAGCACTATTGATCCGTATTCGTAAGATTCCCATTCACCCTCCGATAAAAAGGCAAAACCGAATAGGGGAACAAACTTCTAGCAGTGATAGCTCCTCGATGGGATTTCTTCTTGGATTGTTTAGAGTAGGGGAAATAAGGCATCACAGCTAAAAATAAAGTCAGCTGAATTGATAGGTTACATTGAAGAACAATCATACCCGTTATTTTGTTAGCTGATCCGCCTTTGCAAGCAGATATAAGAATCAACAGTTCCATAATGCTATCGTTGGCCCTATTTCCATAAAGTTCCTCCCAGCAATCAGTATTCTGGTAGAGAATTAACGACAAGAAAAATCGATGGAAAACTCACTTTGCACTCCCGCTCTGAACAATAAAGACATCCTGATCTCGAATTGAGCAGCCGATATCGACGCTTGTCTCACCATTGGAGAACTTCTTGAGATCGCACTTCCCTGGCGTTGTCCCAAGACGCTCGCAAATGGTCTCTGTCAGACTGGGATGGCTCGTGCCAGAGAAAATTTTGACCCGGCGCATGATGAAAGAGGGAGGAAATAATTTAATTGATCGAGAACCTGTATCTGTTAACCGCCCAGACAAATTGAGAAACAGAAATGCCCAGAGTCAGTAGTGGGAGATTTCTCTAAAACGATGTAAGTAATGAGAGGGGGATGTGGGGAAGAAAAAGAGGAAGAGGTGTCTTAGGAGGATGGAGTTGGCAATGAGAGGGGGATTTTCCCGGATGCCAAGATAAGTCAGCTGATTCCTCTTGTGCCCTGAGATTCTTGTCATGTATCATACCGCAATATCATACCTGGTTTTATTCGCTTGCCTTGCTGCTAACAGGTTGAGTTAAGAGTCTTCTTTGTAATCTGTCTCAAATTCTCAATAAAACGCCTTCACTTAACCCGTTATGGCCAAAACCAGGCTTATTTTGGACTCATTCTGACTGTGTTGGATGTATTACTTCAGCCCCTACTTTATACTTGTCCCAGGCAAGAAATACCTGAACATTTCAACGAAAAACAGGGATAATACAAGTGCCCATGAATATGTCTCCGTACAAGATAGGGATTATTTTGCTGGTTAACTCTCCTGTAGTGTACGAAAAAAAAAAATTTTATTAATGTATATTCTCTTCGGGTTTTCTATGGCCTCATCAGGCTCGTCTACCCAATCCTAACTACTCATCTTCCTCAGCCCTAACTCCAATATAAATCAACCTACACTAGGGCTTGTGGACACTACATCTGCTATACAAAGGATAACTTTCCATGCCGCACTCCCCTTCAAACACCCCAACCCATCCTCATCTTTTCACTAATACCAACCAGGGAAAACCTCGACTTAAGTACGAAATCATATCCCAGGGTACTTGTACAGGAATAAATAGGGATACTTCAGGGATATTTCGGGAATGTTTTCAGATGATTACCTGGGCATTGCAGGGGTATTTCAGATGGTTTACAAGGATACTCTACCATGTGTCAGCATTCTGTTTATAATATTGGACAGAAAGTTGGTCATCATAGCAAGTAAAAATTAAAAATTAAAAATTAATAGTTGGAAACAAATATCATAGCTTCAAATAAAATTATAAATTAAAAAGTATAACTACTAGTGTATATGACTATTATTAGTAGCAATGAGAGCTTCAATTCTCTTAGGTATTGAGTTCACTAGTTCTAAAAACTCAACCTCAGAAACCTTTCCATATTCCTTTACAATAGCCTAGTTTATCTGTTCTTCATTAGTAAGATAAGGGCATTATTTATTTCATAATATTATAGTATTCTTGATAATATGCCAAATATTTTCTATATGATTGAAGTATCAAGAGTAGAAATACCGGTTGGGCTTCAGCATAGAGTAGAACTCTTGAATTTTTTCTACTAAATATTGCATAATGTGCAGGACTGTCCTATATTCAGCCAGGGTATTGTACAGGTTCTTTCTGCCAGTGTCTTTTATTCAAACTTGAAGCTTAAAGAACTATCTTTTTCCAACTCAGGAAGGACAATATACTAAAATATACTTATAAAAGGCAGATAGTATCCGAAACTACACTAAATGGTAGATGTTAGTAGGAGGGAAGGAAGAGATTTAATGTCCTATGCTTATGGGTCTGATTGCTGTCAAAAGCAAATAATAATTTAATTTAATAAGTTTTAATACTTCTTGTAGAAAGAGTAAAGTACTTCAATATTTCAAACCCCTACCTCTTTTATCATTAATATTCACTTCTAAGTATTTTCATTCTTTTATTAAATTATACTTACATAATTTATCTGTTTATTCTATTCCCTCACATTTAAAAAGTATCCAATATTGTCAAAAACCTTCTTTCCAATCAGGGATAACTAGAGCTCTCTATAGAAAGATGGATTCTAAAATTGCGACCATATTAGAAGCCTCAAAGTAAAAGTCACAATATGGATAATTCAAAGTAGAATCAAGTAGTAAAACTTATTATCATTAAGCTTGAAAGCTTCGCTCAATAAGTTCTCTGGCAGTGAAGGAGGTTTTTGACCGGCATAGCTTAGTTCTTGAAATGGGGGCTTTTTTCCCCTAAAGCTGAGATTTCCACCTTTAAGCCAATATATTCTGGGATTTAACAAAAGACAAAAAGGTCCGCTAGCACTGGTACTAGTAATGGAGGCTTCAAGGGATCACTAGTTCAAAAGATAATAGTTGAAGGACAAATTGGGACTGAAGAATCACAGTTCAACTAAGTGGATTCTTAAACTAAAGGTCTATTGTAGTCTGCTGTCCGAGTCTCCTACCAGCCAGGTGACTAGTCTAAATATAAAAAAATTGAGTGATTACTTTCCCACAGTCACAATCATTACCAGTAGCTGCTTACCAACTGGAATCCTGTAATCCTGTAAGAACAAAGAGTTATAGCTCCGCTCAGGCTCACCAGTATTATATGACTATTCCATACCTGGAATCCTAATTACAAACATTAGGCAAAAGCAAACTAAACTTTGTATAATTAAATATAATCTAGCATAGCCTATCAGACTCAGAGGCAGTGGCAGAGCTGAAATCAAATCAAATAAACAAAATATAAATCAAACTAAACATAGGAGATCCTGGATTTTCACGTCTGTATACAGTTACCAGAACATGTATTCATGTTACAATATCTACCCCATGCCAAATCCATCGGACTACAGCAAATCTCTTCGTATGCTAGTAGGAGAGTTGTCCTTCACTACTTGCACCCTCATCCACTCATATTTCTCAAGGGCCTCAAACCAGAATGGAATCAACTGAGGTTCAAGAACACTCTCTGTATATAGGGCTGAGTTCATTGTCATACCAGAAGGCACAATACAAAGTAGAAACTTTAGACAACTACAGAAAGTGCCCCATAGTACAATCACACCCTTGCAGCCAGACTCCCAAACTTGATCCATACAATCCTTATTATACTCCTCCTCTGGTCTCTGTATAACCTAGGGCTGAGAGTAGAAACCAGCAGTGCTAAAAGTTGATTCATTGATCTATACTACACACCTCTATTCCTCCTCCACCCAATTTAACCGCTCCTGGCACCAAGCTACACACTTTAGTTTATTGTAGCTTCAAATTCCCCACCTGAAAGTTCATTGGCATTTGTATTAATATACTTTAGAATCTGATTGTAAATTACCCTAGTTAAAACACCACCAGTCACTCGTACCTCTCATCTAATACTACATGAACTCGAATAAATAATCCTTGTGCTACGTATGATAGTCCAAAACTTCCTCTCTGAAAAAGAGGCGAAAAATACACCAAAAGATTGGGCCCCTGGAAACAAAAAAACAAAGAAACGCCCGACCTTACGAAGCGAAACATGTCCAACCTCCTAGCCCAAGTTCTTATTATTCAAGTTCTTATAGTACGGTAAGAACTTGAATAAACAATTCTTGTGCTAGGAGGTTGCACATGCCGGAGTCTCTCTTCGTAAGGTTGGGTGTTTTTTTGTTTTTTCGCTTCCGGGGGTCCGATTTTTGGTCTATTTTTCGCCTCTTTTTCAGTGAAGGAAGTTTTGGACTATCATATATAGCACAAGGATCATTTATTCGAGTTCTTATAGTATTCCTATAGCAAATATTAAGAGTCAGTCTAGAAACTTACTTCTTACGGGGTTTTCATTTATGATACCCCATCAATGCCATCGCCTCTCTTACTGCCCGGACAGGGCTGAGCAATTATACCCTAGCTCTTGAACAACCTCTTCCCACTGAAAACGGCGGGACCGTTTATCCTGTTTAATAAATGCCCATAGCTGCTCTTTTTCCTCCGAATCAGAGATCACCGGACATCCAGATCGACGGTGATTTAAAGGTGTGCCTTGGGCCTTAGCACGTCTGTATATCTTGTGGCAGGTTCGAAAGTCCAAATCTACCCTTTCACCGATTTTCTAATTTCCTTTATCTTCCAGTCTGCCCTATTCCTGTAATTATAGTATCATTAAGAAATAAAAAGCACTACTAACCTTCCAAGTCAGATTAGCCTTGTCCCGGAGGGTCAGGATCTCTACCCGTTCATCCCGAGTTGTTTCAGGTTTTTCACACTCGCTCCGGCTGGTACGTAGTCTCCCCGTCGTCCCCTGTTCTTCATCTTTTCCGCAACTACTGGTGGATATACTTACTTGCTATACTAAATTTTTAAGCTTCCATTACGGTACAGATATATTATTGAGAAAATAGATTTTGATTATATAATGGTGGACAGGTCGCATTTGGTTGTTCGCTGTCGGCTGAACCTCTGCCAGCCAATAGTTGGGACTTCGACAGACTTACCCTTGATACCCGGTACTCTCAAAAACTACAAAGTAGGGGTCACTGAACGATCAAGGAAACCTACTTAATAACTCATTCAGACTTCACAACTCCAATACAGAATTGCTGCTTGCATTTCCCAGACATTCACGCCAATGGGATACCTAAACTCCTTCCAGTACCAGTCTCACACAATCAGACTTGCAAAATCAAACATCAAAAAGCCAATATACTACGCTATTCAAATTTGAAAATAATTACACCACTGCTATTCTCGTCCAGCACAACCTACCAAGAAAAAGACACTTTACATAACTCATCAGAACAGATTCTTTATCTCCATACTAGTACTCAACCCCGAAATTCCTACCAGATAAGGAACAAGTAGAGAAGAATGCTTAATATGATCTATGCAAAGCTGTCATCATCTGAGTTAAAATTCCCCCATATCCCAAATAAATCTTGCTACTGAAAGTTAACTACCAACTACCAATTCAGGTAGAGATGGTGAACACAGACAGGCCGTGTCCAAAAGTCCCTAGTTTCACTGCACTCGTCAGCTCATCTACTATTGTTGTAAGAAATGGCTGTGTTACTTCCTGGTAACCTTGGATTGGAATGGGACGAACTTCCTGGTGGCTCAGGATTGGAATGTGGCAAATGGAATGAGGTGGAAGGAATAGCATGAGCGGAATGGCAAGGAATGGAATAACAGGATGAATGCTGGAGGTTGGGAATGTCGAGTATATAGATTAGCTTTTTGTCTGTGATCTTGTGAGTATGATTAATCGGAGTGAAAATACACATTCTCACGATTATGGAACTATGTTGTTTGTTTATTTTCTTCAACTATAAAGAAGAGCAGGTACGAGTGAGATATCATGAGACCCATTGCCCATCGTGGATTATCGGAAGGATCCGGCGATATTCTTACCATAGGATATTCGCTCGCGCTGCAGTGGTCACTCCGCACGCTGTAGCTATGGCCAAATCCCCTTCTGGTGGAATTTCATGGAAGCCCCAGGACGGTGGTAACTAAGGCCGCAGCATACATGCACTATACTCTACAGTGCAGGGACAACAATCGAATTGCTCACGCACTGACTGTCACATAAGATGACATGGCAGTATAGCCCTATACCGGCGCCCTACGGAGATGCAGTGCCGCGTGGGGGGGGGGGGCTAGTTCAATGTAGAGTTCACACGCCATCAGCGATTAGTCCAGCGCCTCCCATCTCATAAAAATCCTTCCACGCTCTCGTACCGCTCCCTCATCAATCTGTCAAAGTTTCCCTATCCTGAGGAAAGGGATATCAGCTTCGGTTCATTCCGCCGGCTTCCCCTAGACATCCTACCAAAGGCCAGCTGCTACCGCGGCCCCCCGGGCGCTCTCTTCTGTCACGGAGACGTCACTTCAAAAGTGCGTCACGCCCTGAAACATACCCAGGTCCGCGCAGCAGAGTAGGCCATCAATAAATCTTGCTTATTCAATAAAACTCCCAGATAAATCATTTCTGGCTGAGAATACTGTGCCTTATGCGAAGAGGCTATCCGCTTGATTAAGGATAGTTTGCTGATAAGATGCCAAAGAGCACCAAAGACATTGAGGGATTAAATAGTCTGCCCGCAGAGATCAGTCGGTCAAACGAGTGATCCACCTGGCCCGACCAAGCTCGAACTTCACAATAAGCCGACAGAAAAGAGAAAAAAAAAGCATATATAACTCCCTATCATAATATTCAGGCCAGAGGGGACTCTCTGCAATCCCACAAACACACATATGCAGCCCCCACCACCGCTGGGTGTCTAGGATGAGCACAACAGAATGTTAGGTACGGGGGGCATTCTAATCACGAGTGATTAGGCGTGATCCGGTCACACCTACCACCCACCGATGCAAGCATAATTCCCCAAGGTTGTGTGCCGGTGAAGTTCCATCCACGACTAGATTATTGCTACTTCGCTTTGTGTTAGTGTCTTGTACGGATGAACCATTAGGGCAATCCCGGGATAGGTCAAGGTCGCTTAATTGCGGGACATGCCCAGCTGTCGCGCAAGCCCGAGAAATCCACGCCACCTCTACTCCCCTCATGAGAGACCAGGCTCCCAAGACACTTTTTCGCGCGCAGCCCGGCTATTGCGTCCCTGGGGCGGGCCAGCCAATCCGAACGGAGTTTGTGAAACAAAAAAGGGCACAAGGCTCCCATTCAGGGCTACCGCCCAGGGCTACCACTCAGGAACCGTGCTGTGCTCTAGAAGTGGCCATCTCTCCCAGACTCTTTAGACGGTAAATTACTATCCGTATGCAAAAAAAACCTTGGCCAGGCTGTTGAAAGGCTAGTCCAACGCTTCGCAGAGATTGGGTACTCTGTTGATGTATGTTAGGTTCCGCTGCACCAAGCCTTCTTCCCTGCCTTCCTTGCTCCCTGAGCCGCCCATTGCCTTAAGCCCGGTCTGATCTTGTGGATCTTGATACCACCTACGGCAATTTGAGCCCATCCGCTCATCGTGGCGAAATTCTGTGTCTACCCGCTTGAACCTCACCTGAGTGCCATTGCGGCCCGGGACACCGCGGCATCACCCCTAAATCATTAACTAACAATCAGCGAGTGACGGTATATGATTCGACTTAAACGCCTTACCAGAGTTGCATGTCCTGATCAAGGCGGAAGGCCGGTGACGACATGCTAGGCTCAAGAGACCCCGGGATCGCATCATAGCACTAATTGGTCAGATGCACCACCTGCCATGCCATCAATACCTAAGCACTCAACCAAGCAAGCATATCCCCCCGGTGATCCGGAGTTGATATCCTTGCACATCGCACCGAGATTGCCAATCCAGCGAAGGAGAGGAGCATTTGAGCGTACTCGAGTCACGATGTGCACGGAGGATCGGTGTATCGTGAGAGGGTGTGGCCGGCAAGAAGTAATGGTGCACTCATTGATGTATGGGTCCCACTACTCGACGCTAAAAGTAGCTGGATTTCAAAGTGCACGGATCTTCATCAGCTTGATACCAATACAAAACATTCGCGAGGTGCATTGTCTTCTTTTTCTTTTCTCTCCCCCACACCCACACGTCGAAGGCTATCCCGGGCAAAGATTAATCGCAATGGCCGCCGGGAGGCTGGAAGCGCTATGCTGTGGACGGCCACTTCGCTATATATACGCGGTTCTCGTGTCAAGAGCGGGTTGGTAGGTCTTCAACTAGTGGCCCTCGGAACTTGACTGGGCTAACTTCACGATTGGAAGGTAAAAGCATCTATCAGCTCATGAATGGGTAAACGGGTTAGATAGGCGGGATTTCCTTCTTTCTTTTCTTTCTTTCTTTTTTTCCCTTCTAATCCACTCCCCATTAACTAATTTTCAAAAAGGAAGAGCACCAAATCGATAGTTAAGGGTCAGGTGTGCTTTCTAGTCGAACCACTTAGTGTCCCGGAAAGCCTATTCAGTGAAAACCTACAAATTCAATAACACCTGAGGATGTCTCAAAACAAAATATCCAGACAAAGTGGGGTCCCCAGAGTTCCGGTATAGTCCGCAGAATGCCATGCGTTATGGAGTTGTTTCGCACGATTTGGGGGGGATTTATTTGACTTAGCGTGAAGGTTGTGGTGACCCCATCGGTAATCTATATCCAACCAATAGAAGGGGTAGGGAAGCAATGGGTATCTTTTCCACCGTTACAGCTACTCTTTCTCGAGAAGAGTGACACAAAAAAGATCGGAAAATACTCGTCGCGAAGGGCACTACCGTACTCCCACAGGAAGGAAGGGGGGCCAATCAGCCACGTGCGAATCGATGCGCTCGATGCAATATCCGGGATGAACAGGTGTTCGAGGCCCCCAAATCTGGAAGAATGCAGAAATGCCAAAGACGTGTCATACACACTCGCAGGTGATGAGTACAGATCTTATATCCTAACCAAGGGTTCGGGAATCGGAATCACTCCTCTCCCATAATCAGATTTATTATAAAGATTGGGAAGAAGGAGGCTGGCGAAATATTCTGGAGACGAAAAGGAAAGACGTGTCAACATTTATTTTGCATGCATACGGTACATACACACATACAAAGAAATGAAAAAGTGACGTATGCCGTCGATCTGAAACGGCTTCAAAAAGGAGGAGATATTGGTATAGGGAAAACACCGGGAGAGAGATAGAAAAGAAAAGAAAAAAGAGAGCTAGAGATACCTGTCGGTGCTTTCGCTTTTAGAATTTTTCATTTTACTTTCTTTCTCTCCCTCTTCTTCCCCTTCTTCATCGTGCTTGGCGAAGGGGGATTGTATTGAATAATCACGGGGCACGAGAGAGATTGTCATGTAGCCCATCAGAGGTCTGCTTGTGTGTTGTCAAAGCGGTCGCACGAAGCTGCGGTCGTCGCTGAGTTGTCAGAGAGAAGCTAGGGTCACTGCTTTTGCTAGTCAGAAAGGAAATCCAAATCCTTCGAGGGGCATACTCGTTCCTGAACGAGTATGGCACCTTCATGCCGGACGACGGATTCGCTATTTCAAAAGGATTCCCTATTTATTCTAATTTATTCACTTATCCGTTTAGGGGGTGAGTAAGTGAGAGGAAAGAGATGCTGCAAATTGCTGTTGGGGAGGTGGAGGTTTATCCAGAGCCTTATTGATAATAACGATAATGATGATAGCAATAATGTCTCACGAGCAGGCCTCGGTTTTGCAAATAACTATGATTCCGAGAATATAGCACACCACGATGGTGACAGGGCTGGTTGCTGATGGAACGGAGTGAATGTTTTTTTGTTTGCCCCTCTACCCTCCCCCGGCATTCTATAGCCTTTGTTTGCCAATGGTGTTCGAGACCAGGCGGCCGAGAAGGAGACCTGCAGTAGACTATTGTATCGCACTCGAGCAACAGGGCGGACGGGGCGGGCAGATAAAAGTGCTCCTCCGGGTAGGGAAGGCTACTCCCGCGCTTGCGCCCTGCTTAGTATGACACCTGCCACAGCGCTATCTTCATGACAACGCCGAAGCTCAAGATTTAACTGCACATGCATAATTAGCACTGTAAAGCACGGGTAGTTTGGTAGGTATCATACCTTATAATACTGGCGTGTCAACTCCCTTTTTTCTGTGGCCACCCGGTTAGAAATGTATCTGTGCTAACAGAGCTTAGCCAAGCAAAAGAGAAGTGCAGTGTGGAGAACAAGAGCAGAAGGGCGGAAGGCCCCACAAGCTGCAGATGATCCCTAAACCCGAGCACCGAATGCTTGGATGCGAAGATGACCTTGCAGATGGGGCCTGCATATTTAGCTAGGGGCACGACAGGGACAAAGAAAACATCATAGGAAGAAGGAAGGAAAGAATGAAAAGAAAAGAAAAACACAAAAACACAAAAACACAAAAGTGACAGACTGGGATTACCGGTATTCAACCTTATGCATGATGGAGCAGCATGGCCAGTGCGTTAAATTGCCACTGCGTGTCGTATCGTACCCTATTGCTTCATTTCCAAGTCCTCTATCAGAACGTTAGACACTGTCATTCGATGTCAACTATTACCGTATGTAGGAGGATAAGAGCGGCTTGTAATACAGTACGGAACTCTGCATTGGGACCCGGTATGGTACCTTAACAGCACCAGTAATTGGTGTAGTCCAGCAAGACGGTACCCCGAAAGTGGAAGTGGTAGCAAAGCAGGCTCACCAGGCGCCCATCTCCTCTCACTAGTTCGATCGCAGCACTTTCTCTTCTAAGGTTTAATAGCGAGAACAGATAAGGTGAGTAATAATATTGTTTTTTTCTCTTTTCAAACCCTTTTGACACCCTGCAAACCCCCATCAAAACATGATCAGGGTTCTTTTAAAACAAAAAAAAGAAAAGAAAAAAGCCTCTAATAAGATACCTTCCCACAGACAAAGCAAAACGTGCAAACAAATAAAATAGGATTAATCCTCCCAGCGCCGTTAAACATGACCAAATCTATAATAACCCATGGCCCCTTCCTAAGTGAAAAAGAGGAGAAAAGAGTGATAAGAAGCGAAAGAGAGAGAAAACGAATGTGAACGCCCCAGATAATTATACAAAAGAGCAGAAAACTGGCTTGCCGAAAGCCATCTTATGTGCAAAACAAGAGGTATCAAACGAGGTAGTTCTGAGGGTCCTCTCTGTTCTCGTGCGCTGCCGTGTCCCAGAAATAAGGTAGATATTCGCTCCTCGGCCGACCCCCCCACCACTTCTCCCACCAGTTGATAATGCCTCAACTCTCCTCCTCCTGCAGCCCAAGACCGCCCATAAGCTCATCCCGTCCAATCTTCTCATGCTCTCCTCCACTTCACTTCCCCTCCTGTGTAGTCTGCCCGCACTCGTCCTCGTCCTCGTCACTCTCAACCTCGCCGTGTGTCCCCCCGGACCCTGTTCGTTTTCATGCGTTATAGGTGCATGGACGGCAGGTCTTGAGCCTACAGAACTTGCACTCAAAGATAAACCAGTGAGGGCCTGACGCACACATTCCGCAATTCCAGAGTAGAAGGGTGTTTTCGCTCTTGATGATCTTGAAACTGTGGTGACAATATCCGGGGATTGCCATTGTTTCTCGTTCGTGGAGGAAGAAGGAATGCAAGGGAAGTTATATAGATTGGATGCGGCTGTCTTGGAAGCAATGCAAGATAAAGCTTATAAAGTAAAGCTTAGGATAAGCACTTGTCTATGTAGGGAAGGGCAAGAGGGAGAGGTTTTATGTGGGATGGAGAGAAGGTGAATGCTGTAGTAATTTATCGAGGTAGTGGCGAACGTTGTTGAACCGAAGAATTCCAAGATCCGGAGGGTGGGCTACGGTACTTATTATACCTTTGGAGGTATGGACCTTAGGAGGCATACTTCTTGAGACACCATAACCCCAAGCCCACACTACCAAGAACAATGGGAAGGGGGCCCTCCACCTCCACCCCTCCCCTCAATGCCGACACTTTTGCTTGCGGTTCCTCCAGATTTGCGGCTCTGTGATTGCTTCTACCGAAATTGCAGTGCGTCCTCTCCTCCTCTCCATCTCTCTAGTCGAGTAGCTTCCTTAGAATCAGATCGCCCAGCTGATATGATAGGTTGGACGGCAACTTTTAGCAAGCAAACAGTCCCTCAATACAGGCCGTGAAAGAAAGCCACAAGAAGGAAAGCAAAGTTGAAGGGAAGGGATCTACCCTTGCGGTTGGAATGAAATGGGCGGAACGGAGCAATAGTGACTAACGCCCACAGCCGCTTTTCGCTCCTGGTTTCCCCTCCCCACTACAATACATCAAGTGACCCCATATAACCATATCGATCCATCGATCTACGATGCTAAGAAAGCATAGATACAATTGCGGTGCAGGCCAGTAGTCTCCCCCATGTAAAAATACCGGTAATTGGAAGCAGAGAGGCACAAGATCCCGGGGGGAAAAGGCTCAGGATGGGGAAAGAAGAAAAGAAGCTTCTATCTCCCAAACTAGAAATCATGTCCTCCTTGCAAAGCAAGCAGCACTTTCCCTTTCCCTGTCCGAACTAGGGGTGTCCGATTTGTTCAGGTCTAGAAAAGCCAACCCCAGTCTCTTTGGTCTTCTTTCACTTCTTCCTCAGCATTTCCATATCCATCCCCCATAAACCCTGCAAATCTCCAAATCCCTGCTGGCTGTAACCATCTCTCGCTGTGTCTCTCGCACACTCCTACCGTACTTTCCCACTTTCTTACTTCTCTCTCCGCCTTGCCCGGGAATCCGTCATTTCATTTCATCGCATCCCATTCCCATTGTAACAGCAGTCCCAAAGAGGATAGAGGCGGGGGTGTTAAAATAAAACAAGAAAGCTCAAGTCGAATCGAGTTGAGCAGCTTTCTCTACCTGTGACATACGGCGCTCGTAGCTATTCTGTTTTTAATTTTTTTCCTAACCAAGCTACCGGGAAAAAAAGAGGCGACCTGAGCAAAGACTAGCGCCTAAAAACGATAATACCATCCCAACCTGTTGGTTCGGTTCCCTTATTTATTTTTTTCTGGCTTTCTTTCTTGGGCTCTTCCACTTTCTTGCGCTTTGACGTTTATGATTCCTTTTTTTTTCCCTTCTTCTTCTCTTAGGTTGGTCACCCATTTCCCATTCTTCAAGCTCGATGACAGGGCACTGTGCGCACGCGTATACCACAACAGAGCAGGAGTTACCCCCTTGCCTTTGTTCTACTCGTACAGTCACGAAAGGGGTGGAGAGGATCGCACCATATCGTAATAGTCCGTAGATTACCCGTTGGCTGCGAAAACTTGAGTGCTGGCATATGCCCTGGATTGTCTAATATCACGATCATCACACACTACATGTATCGTAGCCATCATCATAGGAGCAAGAAAGGCCAAAAGAACTTTGGGCGACCACGCTCTCTCCCCTTTTCACATTATTTTGGGCCACTCTCTATTTTCTTCTGCAGCGCCTTCCCTATCCAGAATAAAACAGGGCGAGAAAAGACTGACCGAATCAGTGAACGAGTGAGCAAGGAGTGACTACTGAGCGAAACATGGAAGATAAATTGCAAATGTGGTAATGCCGCCACTACCTGTACCAAGCACCCCTTTTCGTGCAGGCACTTGAATAATTGGGAGTCAGCGTAATAAGTATCAGTTTCGTTCGTTTTGCGCTCGAGTATTTTGTTTGACGTTTCACGAAGGTGTGGGGGGGAGCCTTTTTGTTTCTGAGGAACTTGGGTGTTTTACGCGTTTGCATACCGGCACTCCATGAGGAGCACAACCGAAGAAGAAATATTTCCTTTTTGTGCCTGGAATTGATTGACATCACCACCAGCCCC
>Ga0307513_10004870_pt1 | contig 17818 bp, 18 predicted proteins | sample 15_EM_MG_FD_202174 | JGI IMG/M metagenome (GOLD analysis project Ga0307513, IMG submission 202174) | Populus trichocarpa ectomycorrhiza microbial communities from riparian zone in the Pacific Northwest, United States - 15_EM | ecosystem: Host-associated > Plants > Roots > Unclassified | place... | reverse complement strand
TGTGAAAATCGGAAACTAAATTACAGGAGACAGACATGAAGATGCAGCGCCGCGGCACCAAAATCGTTGCCACCCTTGGCCCCGCTTCCAGCGATCCGGCCTTGCTTGAGCAGATGATTCGCGCCGGCGTCAATTGCGTACGGCTGAACTTCAGCCACGGCACGGCGCAAGACCACATCGACCGCGCCAAGCTGGTGCGGGAGGCCGCCACCCGCGCCGGTCGCGAGGTCGCCATCATGGCCGACCTGCAGGGCCCGAAAATCCGTGTCGGCAAATTTGCCGAAGGCAAGGTACAGCTTGAGCAAGGCATGAAGTTTGTGCTCGACGCATCCCGTACCGAGCTCGGTGACATCAACGGCGTGGGCCTGGACTACAAGGAACTGCCGCGCGACGTCAAGGCCGGCGACACCCTGCTGCTCAACGACGGCCTGATCGTCATGACGGTCGACAAGGTCAAGGGCGAGCAGGTCCACGCGACGGTCAAAATCGGCGGCGTGTTGTCCAATAACAAGGGCATCAACAAGCAGGGCGGCGGCCTGACGGCGCCGGCGCTGACGGCCAAGGACATGGAAGACATCAAGACCGCCATGAGTTTCCAGGCCGACTATGTCGCGGTGAGCTTTCCGCAGAACGCCAGTGACATGGAAATGGCGCGCCAGCTGTGCAATGTGGCCGGTGCCGAGTACCGCCACAAGCCGGGCTTGATCGCCAAGATCGAGCGTGCCGAGGCGATCCCGAACCTGGAAGCCATCTGCAGGGCCAGCGACGGCATCATGGTCGCGCGCGGCGACCTGGCCATCGAGGTCGGCAATGCCGCCGTGCCGGCGCTGCAAAAACGCATGATCCGCATGGCCCGTGAGCTGGACAAGGTGGTCATCACCGCGACCCACATGATGGAGTCCATGATCACCAACCCGGTGCCCACGCGCGCCGAAGTCAGCGACGTGGCCAACGCGGTGCTCGACGGCACCGACGCCGTCATGACCTCGGCCGAGACCGCCGCCGGCCGTTATCCGCTGGAAACCATTGTCGAGATGGCCAACATCTGCGCCGAAGCCGAAAAAGCCGAGGACGTGAAACTGGACGCCGACTTCACCGGCATGACCTTTGACCGCATTGACCAGTCCATCGCCATGGGCGCCTTGTTCACGGCCTATCACCTGGGTTGCAAAGCTATTGTGGCGCTGACCGACTCGGGCTCTACGGCGCTGTGGATGAGCCGCCACCGCATCCATATCCCCATTTACGCACTGACGCCCAAACTGACGACCCAGCGCAAGATGGCGCTGTACCGCAATGTCAGGCCGCTGCTGATGGACCAGAGCGTCGAGCGTGACATGGCCCTCGGCGATGCCGAGGCGCACCTGAAAAAACGCGGCATTGTTGAAAGCGGCGACATCTACGCCATCACTTGTGGCGAACCCATGGGCGCGCCGGGCGGCACCAATATGCTGAAGATTTGCAGAGTGGCCTAGAAATAGGCCCCCTACGCTTTTCACTTCGTGTAATGCGCTGCCCCCGAGGGGGCCGCCCGCCTGCGGTCTGGCGAAGCCAGTCCCGCGGCTCATGCTGGGTTTAAGAGTTCTGTAGGCACACCCAGCTAGGCCGCAGGGCCGGCTGGAGTCTATGGCAGCACTCAGAGGGCGGGCACGCGCGCCTGGGCGGGTGAAGGTCGTTGTGAAACCATCTGGCCGATGATGCTGTCGACCAACGCCGCCGAGGCCCAGCACAGCCATGCGGTCCAGAGCGTATGGCTCATGTAGTGGGCGCCGCGCACTTGCTGCGCCAGGCCCAGCACCAGGCCCGCTATCAAAGCGCCGGCCAGCCAGCGTCGTGCCGTCCGGGGCAGGGCGTGGCGAAACGCGAAGAAACCGCCCAGAAACGCAAAACCCGCCGAGGCGTGCCCTGCGGGAAAGCAGCCGCCGCTGCCGCCGTCGTGCACGCCCCAGGCCCAGTGCGACACATAGGCCACTGTGCCGCCGAACTCATGCAGCTCCCACGGGCAACTCGTGAGGCTGTGCAGCTTGAGGGTGGACACCACCAGCAGCGAGATCAGCGTGGTCAGCGCAAGCTGCACGCGGCGCTCCACGGCCAACTGCCGCATGGCGCCGAAAGGCCGCGCGATGGCCGCCAGCAGCGCCAATTCAACCCCCCAGGGCAGCCAGCGGATGTCGTCGTGCAGGGTGCCGCGCCAGAACCAGTGGTCTTCCAGTGGAAAGCCGGTTGCAGAGCCGAACCAGTGCGCCGCCCACAGGTCCAGGCCTGAATGGTCCCAGGCGAGCAGCAGCGCGAGGCTGAGTAGCGTCGTCAAAAAAATACGAGACACGGCGGGTGCGCCGTCGCCGGTGGAGGACAAGGCAGTCATGGAGGTTTCGCGGAGGTGAGGCGGGCTGGGGGCGTGATAAGGGCGTGGTGGGCGGGGGAAGCCGCAAGATAGCGGGGGCGTCTTAACTCACCCTTAAGGCCTTGCGGTGGGCTGAGAACCCCCCTGCCGCCGCCCGCAGCGCCGACAATGGCCCCATGCGAATCCTGGTAGTGGAAGACGATGCCGGCATTGCCCTGGGCCTGCGGACCAATCTGCAGCAGCGGGGCTATGCGGTCGATGCCTGCGCCAGCCTGGCCTCGGCCTGGTCGGCCCTGTCCAGCGAGCCCTTTGACCTGGTGCTGCTGGACCTGGGCCTGGCCGACGGTGACGGCGGCGACCTGCTGCTGCAGCTGCGGCAGGCCCGGCCGGGCGCGCCCGGGGCGCTGCCCGACCCGCTGACGCCGGTGCTCATCATGACCGCGCGCGACCAGGTCGCCGACCGGATTTCCGGCCTCAACCTGGGCGCCGACGATTACCTGGTCAAACCCTTTGACCTCGACGAACTCGAGGCGCGCATGCGCGCGCTGCTGCGGCGGGCGGCGGGCCGCGCTCATCCGTTGCTGGTTCATGGCGAACTGGTGATCGACCCAGCGGCCCGCACGGTGTTGCGCGCGGGCGAGCCCGTGGAACTGGCGCCGCGCGAATTCGCCCTGCTGCTCCTGCTGCTGGAGTCGCGCGGCCGGGTATTGTCGCGCCAGCAGCTCGAGGCGCGCCTTTACAACTGGCAGGACGCTGTCGGCAGCAACGCGGTCGAGGTACATGTGCACCACCTGCGGCGCAAGCTGGGCGAGGACCTGATCCAGACCCTGCGCGGCGTCGGCTACTTCATTCCGCGGGAAGGCCGTGCATGAAGCCCGCAGTGCGTCCGCAGCCTTCGCTCACGCGCCGCCTTTTGCTGTGGGTGCTGGCGGCGTTGCTGCTGGTGTGGGCCGGCTTCGTCGCGGTGGGTTACCGCACCGGCGTCCATGAGGCGGGCGAGCTGACCGACGGGCACCTGGCTGGCACGGCGGCGCTGATGCTCAACCTGGACCTGCCGCCCTTTGTGGACGCGGCGCGGGGAACTGTGCGCCCCGCCATTCCCACGCTGAAAAGCCACGACTACCAGCCTTCCCTCAGCGTGCTGGTGCGCGACGCAGGTGGCCGGCTGCTGGCCCGTTCAGGCGATGCGCCTTTGCCGCCGTTCAGTGAACAGGCCGGTTTCGCCGACCTGGAGCTGGGCGCGCCGCCCATCACATGGCGCAGCTTTTCGCAATGGGATGCCTCGCACGCGCGGCAGGTCGTGGTGCTGGTGCGCGCCGACGAGCGCGATGAAATGGCCGACGACGTCGCCGGCCAGCTGGCCGAGCCGGGGCTGTGGCTGCTGCCGGTGGTGGCGCTCGCGCTGGGCGCGGCCATCTGGCGCGGCTTGCGGCCCCTGCAGGCGCTGTCCCGCGACGTGGCCGAGCTGGAGGTGGACAAGGCAGAACGCCTGCAGGCCCGCCATCCTTACCGCGAATTCAACTCAGTGGTGCGTTCCATCAACACACTGGTGGGCCAGCAGCAGGCCTCGCTGGAGCGCGAGCGCCAGCTGGCCAGCGAAGTCGCTCATGAACTGCGCACCCCCCTGTCGTCCATCGCCCTGCAGGCGGCCTCGCTGCGCGGAGAACTCTCGCCTGCCGCGCGCGAGCAGGTGCTGGCGCAGATAGGCGCCGATGCGATGCGCGCCGGGCACGTCATCACCCAGCTGCTTTCGCTCGCACGTGCCAGCCGCGCCGCCCTGCAGCAGCAGATGTTGCGTCTGGACCTGGGGTCGCTGGCCGGGCAGGTCGTGGCCGGGTATGCGCAGACCTCCTGGGAAAGCGGGCATACGCTCAGTGTGCAGGGCGAAGACGGACTGGAGGTGCTGGCCCATCCGCTGCTGCTGGAGCTGGCCCTGCGCAACCTGATAGACAACGCCCTGCAACACACGCCGCGGGGCACTTTCGTGTGCGTCCAGTGGGGCCATGATGCCGCCGGCGTATGGCTTCAGGTGTGCGACGACGGGACAGCTGCAACCGGCGCCGCCGGCGAGGGGCCTGCCGCACGCTCCACCGAACGGCTGGGTCTGGGCCACAAGATCGTGGAGCGTGTGATGGACGTGCACGGCGGCAGCTTCGCTCAGGTCCCCGCGCCCGTGCCTTTTACGTGCTGTTACCGCCTGTTTTCCCCGTTTACTTCCTGAATCATCGGCTTTTACGCAGCCGTTAGAATCAGTGCTTCGGTTACTTCGCGGTTACGGCCCGTCCAGGCAGCCCTTGCGCTGCGCGGCCTCCCGCCTGGAATCCGCCTTTACCGGCAGCGTTTTTTAACTTTCTGGGGATCTGATCATGGCACTCGTTTCGATGCGCGAGCTGCTGGACCATGCAGCAGTCAACGGCTACGGCATTCCGGCTTTTAACGTCAACAACCTCGAGCAGGTGCAGGCCGTGATGGAAGCGGCCAAGGAAACCGGCGCACCCGTCATCCTGCAAGCCAGTGCTGGCGCGCGCAAATACGCCGGCGAGCCGTTTATCAAGCACCTGATCGAAGCGGCCATCGAGATGTATCCCAACATCCCCCTGGTCATGCACCAGGACCATGGCCAGAATCCTGATGTCTGCCAGGGCGCCATCGATCTCGGTTTTTCGTCGGTCATGATGGACGGCTCGCTCGAAGCCGACGGCAAGACTATCGCCAGCTACGAGTACAACGTCGAGGTGACGAAAAAGGTCTCGCAACTGGCCCACAAGTACGGCGTCACTGTCGAAGGCGAGCTCGGCTGCCTCGGCTCGCTCGAAACCATGAAGGGCGACAAGGAAGACGGCCACGGCACCGACGCCACCATGACGCGCGAGCAGCTGCTGACCGACCCTGAGCAGGCCGCCGACTTCGTCAAGCAGACGCAGATCGATGCGCTGGCGATCGCCATCGGCACCAGCCACGGCGCCTACAAGTTCACCCGCAAGCCCACCGGCGATATCCTGGCGATTGACCGCATCAAGGAAATCCACAAACGCATCCCCAGCACCCACCTGGTGATGCACGGTTCTTCTTCGGTGCCGCAGGAGCTGCTGGCCATCATCCGCCAGTACGGCGGCAACATGAAGGAAACCTACGGCGTGCCTGTCGAGGAAATCCAGGAAGCCATCAAGCACGGCGTGCGCAAGATCAACATCGACACCGACATCCGCCTGGCGATGACGGCTGCCGTGCGCAAATTCCTGGCCGAGAACCCCGAGAAGTTCGACGCCCGAGAATGGCTCAAGCCCGCCCGCGAAGCCGCCAAGCAGATCTGCAAGCAGCGCTACATCCAGTTCGGCTGCGAAGGCCAGGGCGCCAAGATCAAGGGTGACAACCTGCAGGTCGTGGCCGCCAAGTACGCCAAGGGCGAGCTGGCTCAAGTCGTGCATTAAAAAGCACTGAAAATTCCCGTCGCCGGCCCGCGCGGATTGGCGATAATTCAAAGCCCGTGGACTCTTCTCGAGTCGCGCGGGCTTTTTACTTTGACCCTCTGCCACCTTGCCTCCCACCATGACCCAAGCACTCCATACCTCTGCCCTCACCTCCCTGCCCCTGCTGGCGCGCGGCAAGGTGCGCGACAACTACGCCGTGGGTAAAGACCGCTTGCTGATGGTGGCCAGTGACCGCTTGAGCGCATTTGACGTCATCCTGGGTGAGCCGATTCCCGGCAAGGGCGCGCTGCTCACGCAAATGGCGCTGTTCTGGTTCGGCAAGCTCGGCCATATCTGCCCCAACCACCTGACCGGCGAAGCGCCCGAAAGCGTCGTCACGCCGGCTGAAGTGCCGCAGGTGGTGAACCGTTCCATGCTGGTCAAGCGACTCAAGCCGATTCCCGTGGAAGCCGTGGTGCGCGGCTACCTGGCCGGCAGCGGCTGGAAGGAATACCAGGACAGCCAGGCCGTGTGTGGCGTGCCGCTGCCCCCAGACCTCAAAAACGCCGGCAAGTTGCCCGAACCCATCTTCACGCCGGCCGCCAAGGCCGAAGCCGGCGAACACGACGAAAACATCAGCTATGAGCAGGTGGTGAAGGTCGTTGGCCCCGAGCTCGCCGCGCAGATCAAAAAGATCAGCATCGAGATCTACAGCACCGCCGCCGCCTTCGCACTCACCAAGGGCATCATCATTGCCGACACCAAGTTCGAGTTCGGCCTGGACGAGGACGGCACGCTCACGCTGATGGACGAGGTGCTGACGCCCGATTCCTCACGCTACTGGCCGATTGAGGGTTACGAAGCCGCCTACGCCGCCGGCCAGAACCCGCCCAGCTATGACAAGCAGTTTGTGCGCGACTGGCTGGAGGCCGTGCGCATCAACGGCAAGCCCTGGGACAAAACCCCCCCGTCGCCGCACCTGCCTGACGACGTGGTCGCTAAAACGGCCGCCAAGTATCAAGAGGCCTTGACCCGTCTGACGGCCTGAACAGACTCCTAACTCAATACGACGCTGCTTAGGCGCCGGCGATAGGTCGCCACGACGGGGTCTTCCGGCGGAATCTGCCCATCAGCCACTTTGGGCTTGGGCACTTCCATGATGTCGAGGACGGCGATGTAGGTCTTGCGGGCCAGGTCTTCGCTCCAGGCTTTGTCGCGCATCAGGATGTCGAGCAACTCGTCGAGCGCTTCGGTCCAGCGCTGCTGCACCATCAGCCAGCGGGCCTTGCCAAAGCGCGCTTCGAAATCCCGCTTGTTGGCTGCAATCTTTACATCAAATTGGCCTCCAGCCGAGTCGCCGTATGCATTGGTAGCTACAAAATCCATAGCGTCCATCCAGCGCTTGAGCGAGTCAAAACGCCGCACTATCGTGGTCTGGGCGATCACCGGCGCAAACGCCACCTTGGCGTCGTCTTCGCGGCCCAGTTGCAGCAGCAGCTTCACATAGTCAAAGCGGGCGTTGTCGTCGGCCGGGTTGGCGGCGACGGCGTGCTGCAGCTTTTCGAGCACGGCGTCCGGATCGGTGGGCTCTTCTTCGAGCGTGAGTTCGGGCTCTTCAGGCAGTTCGTCGGCAGGCGGCAGGTGCTTGTCGAGGAACTCCTTGACCTTGCCCTCGGGCAGGGCGCCGGCAAAGCCGTCCACCGGCTGGCCGTTCACCATCAGGATGCAGGTCGGGATGCTGCGGATGCCGAAGGCGGCGCCCAGTTGCTGCTCCTGGTCGGAGTCGATCTTGACCAGCTTGAAGCGGCCGGCGTATTCCACCTCCACCTTTTCAAGAATCGGGCCTAGTGACTTGCAGGGGCCGCACCAGGGCGCCCAGAAGTCGATCAGCACGGGCGTGGTCATGGAAGCCGTAACGACTTCCTCTTCAAAATTGGCAATGGTGACGTCGATCATGGTCTTGCAGAGTTTGGGGTGTGAGAGGGCGTTTTCAACCGGTTCGGCGCAGCTTGGCGCCCGGGAGGCAAGAGCGTAGCACGCACCGCATAGCCCACCGGTGGCCTGCCCTTAAAATCAGGGCTTACGGGCAAGCTAGCCTGCAACCCCGGCCTTGAAGGTCCCCGCATGACAACAAGCAACAATTCGACAAACCCCCTCGTCGGTGTGGTGATGGGCTCCAGCAGCGACTGGGACACCATGCAGCACGCCGTGCAAATCCTCACGCAGTTCGGCGTGGCGCACGAGGCCCGCGTGGTGTCGGCCCACCGCATGCCCGATGAGTTGTTCGCCTATGCCGAAGGCGCCCTGGGCCGCGGCCTGCAGGCGATCATCGCCGGCGCCGGCGGCGCAGCCCACCTGCCCGGCATGCTGGCCGCCAAAACCGCCGTGCCGGTGCTGGGTGTGCCCGTGGCCAGCAAACACCTGCAAGGCGTCGATTCCCTGCACAGCATCGTGCAGATGCCCAAGGGCATCCCCGTCGCCACCTTTGCCATCGGCAACGCCGGCGCGGCCAACGCGGCGCTGTTTGCGGTGGCCATGCTGGCGCTGCACGATACGGCCCTGGCCGGCAAACTGCAGGCCTTCCGCGCCGAGCAAACCGCCGCCGCAACCGCCATGACATTGCCCCCCGCATGAGCCTTCCTTCCGGCCTTCCTGTTTTTCCCGGCACCGTTTCCGCCTCCGGCCAGCCCGCCACGCTGGGCGTGATGGGCGGCGGCCAACTGGGCCGCATGTTTGTGCACGCCGCGCAGCGCCTGGGTTACTTCACCGCGGTGCTGGATCCTGACGCGCAAAGCCCCGCGGGCCTGGTCAGCCACCACCATGTTCAGACGGACTACGGCGACGAAAAGGGGCTGAAGCAACTCGCCGCGCTGTGCGCCGCCGTCACCACAGAGTTTGAAAACGTGCCCGCCGGCGCGCTTCAGGCGCTGGCCGCCACCCTGCCCGTGGCACCCGGCGCCGCCGCCGTGGGCATCGCGCAAAACCGCATCGAAGAAAAATCGCATTTCTCCGCCAGCGCCGCCGAGTCGGGCGTGCTGGCTGGCGTCACCTGCGCGCCCTATGCCGTGATCGAAACGGCAGAACAGCTGAACGCGGTGCCAGCCGATCTGCTGCCCGGCATCCTGAAAACCGCGCGCATGGGCTACGACGGCAAAGGCCAGGTGCGCGTCAAGAACGCGGCCGAACTCGCCGCCGCCTGGGCCGGTTTGAAAAGCGTGCCCTGCGTGCTCGAAAAAATGCTGCCGCTGAAAGCCGAGTGCTCCGTCATCGTGGCGCGCGGCTGGAATGGCGACATCGTCGGCTTTGCGCCGCAGCTCAATGTGCATGTGGACGGCATCCTGGCGGTGACCGAGGCTTATGAAGGAAATATGCCTCCAGCCCTTGCTGAACGTGCGCAGGCAGCTACAAAAACCATAGCAAATCACGTCGGCTACGTCGGCGTGCTGTGCGTCGAATTTTTCCTGATCGACGACGGCAGTGCCGACGGCGCGCTCATCGTCAACGAAATGGCGCCGCGCCCGCACAACAGCGGCCACTACACCATGGACGCCTGCGACGTCTCGCAGTTTGACCTGCAGGTGCACGCCATGGCGGGCCTGCCGCTGCCGCCACCGCGCCAGCATTCACCAGCCATCATGCTCAACCTGCTGGGCGATGTGTGGTTCGATGCGCAGGGGAAGTCGCGCACACCCGACTGGCAGGCCGTGCTGGCCCTGCCCGGCACGCATCTGCACCTCTACGGCAAAACCGAGGCGCGGCCAGGCCGCAAGATGGGCCACCTCAACATCACCGGCGCCAGCATCGCTGCAGTCAAGGCCACCGCGCGCAAGGCCGCCGCGATCCTGGGCCTGCCGGGCCTGGGCCACCTCTGATGATTCTTCCCGGTACGGACCCCAAAGCCATTGCCGAGGCTGCCCGCCGCATCCGGGCTGGCGAGCTGGTGGGTTTTCCGACGGAGACGGTGTACGGCCTGGGCGCAGATGCCTCGAGCGACAAAGCCGTAGCCGGCATCTTTGAAGCCAAGGGCCGTCCGTCTGACCATCCGCTCATCGTGCATGTAGCCGATGCGGCGCATGTAGGGGCTTACGCCAGCAGCGTGCCGCCTTTTGCCGCGCGCCTGATGAAAGCCTTCTGGCCCGGGCCGCTCACCGTGATCCTGCCGCGCAAGCCGGGCGTGGCGGCGGCTGCCGCCGGTGGCCAGGATTCGATCGGCCTGCGTTGCCCCTCGCACCCCGTCGCACTGGCTTTTTTAAAGGCCTGTGACACAGGCGTGGCCGGCCCCAGCGCCAACCGCTTCGGCCGCGTCAGCCCCACTACCGCGCAGCATGTGCAACAGGAGTTTGGCGACAGCCTGCTGGTGCTCGACGGCGGCCCCTGCGATGTCGGCATCGAGTCCAGCATCGTCGACTGCACGCGCGGGCGGCCCGTGTTGCTGCGCCCCGGCATCCTCACACGCGCGCAACTCGAGGCCGCGTGCGGCGAAACCGTGCTCGACAAAGACGAGCAAGTGCAGAACGGCGCCGACCTGGGCGATGCGCCGCGCGCCTCCGGCACGCTGGAGGCGCATTACGCGCCCGACGCCAAAGTGCGCCTGATGGGCGCCGGGCAAATCCAGACCGCGCTCGACCTGCTGGGCGCCGACGCGGCCCACATCGCGGTCTATGCGCGCAGCATCATGCGCATCAAGTCAGAGCGTGTGCTGTACCGCCGCATGCCTGACGACGCGCTGGCCACCGCGCAGCAGCTCTTTGCCGTGCTGCGCGACTTCGATGCCAAGGGCGTCAAGCTGATCTGGATTGAAAATCCGCCGGCCGATGCCGAGTGGGACGGCGTGCGCGACCGGCTGGGACGCGCCGCCGCGAGCTGAGGCGCGATTCGCAGGGGATCGCTATCATGGCTTCGCGCGGTTGCCGCGCGCACATCACAAGGTAAGCCCATGCTCTCCATCCTCATCACCATCTGGTTTCTTCACGTCGCGGCCATGATGAGCCCCGGCGCCAATGTGCTGCTGGTCTCGCAGCTGGCGGCCAGCGACCGCGCGCGCAGCGCGGCGTTCGCGGCGCTGGGCGTGACGGTGGGCGCGGCCATCTGGGCGCTGTGCGCGGTGCTGGGCGTCAATGCCGTGTTCCAGGTCTTTCCGGGGCTGCGCCTGGTGCTGCAGGTGGCCGGCGGCCTCTACCTGCTGTATGTGGCCAGCCGCCTCTGGCGCTCGGGCGGCCTGGCGCTCGGTGATGGCGGCCCGTCGGTGTCATCGGCCGCCGCGTTCCGCCTGGGCTTTCTCACCAACATCACCAACCCGAAATCGGCGCTCTTTTTTGGCAGCGTGTTTGCCGCCTCGTTTCCGGCCGCGCCCAGCTCTACGTTGCAAGTCGCCGCGGTGGTCATGATTGTGGTGAACGCGCTGTGCTGGCACACGCTGCTGGCCTATCTGTTCTCACGCGAGCGAGTGCGGCAGGCGTACGCCCGCACGCGGGGTACGGCCGACCGCATTGCGTCGGTGGCTGTGGGCGCGCTAGGCCTGGGGCTGCTGGCCGCTTCATTGCGCGAAGCCCGGTCTTAAAACCTGTTCTCAAGGCAACGCGAACTGGGCATCAGGCTCCGGTCCGTCCGATCCGCCCTGGGTTTCTTCATCGATCCACTGCAAATAAGCCACTGAGCCCCCGGTGATCGGGATCTGGACGATCTCCGGCGTTTCGTAGCTGTGGTGTTCGCGTATGAAACGCTCCAACGCTGCAAACTGCGCTTGCCGTGTCTTGACCGACAGGCGAAATTCGCTTTCGTTGCACAGCGCGCCCTGCCAGCGGTAAATGCTCTGGATGGCTTGAATCTGCACGCAGGCGCCCAATTGGGCCTCGACAATGCCGTGCGCCAGGCTTTGGGCATCTTCTGCCGTGGCCGTGGTGGTCAGCACCACGCAATACGCTTTGTTACTTTCCGGGGTAGGGCTGGCTGGCTGCATCGTGACGCTCCGGTTCAGCCTGCCGTGCCGGGCAGGCGACTGCCTAAATTTGAGGCATTGTGGCGCAGGCCGCGCCAAATGGTGTTTTGCCCCGCAAGCCGCGTGGTCATCAACAGCTTTGTCCACACCCGGCAGGGATAACTCGCCCGCCTTCCTGGGCGCTGTTCTCATCTTGTTTGCATTTGCAAACACTGTGAATAGGTTCTATTCATCTTGTTTGCATTTGCAAACACTGTGAATAGGTTCTAGCGCGCAACCTCTTTCACCGTCCATTCCAGCAACGCGTCCAGCGCCGGACGGGCGGCGCCGGCGTTCGGGTGGTTGATCAGGCCCACCACGATGTAGCGCGTGCCGCTGTTGCCGTTGGCGTAGCCGGCAATCGCGGTCACGTCGCGCAGCGAGCCGGTCTTCAAAAAAGCCTGCCCCGCCACGCCCTTGCCGCGCTCGCGCAGCGTTCCGTCCACGCCCGCCACAGGCAGTGAATCGGCCAAGTCGGCCGCCAGTGGGCTTTTGGCGGCGTGCAGCAGCAAGGCCGAAAGCCCCGCTGCGGTCACGCGTTCATCGCGGCTCAGGCCTGAGCCGTTGTCCATCAACGGTAGCGCCGTGCCTGGCAGGTTTTTCTTCCACCAGGCGGCCAGTGCGGCACGTGCCGACTCCAGCGTGCCGGCTTTGGGCTGGCCCAGGCTGGCGTGCAGGCCCAGCGTCAAAAAGACGTGCTGGGCCATGACGTTGTTCGAATACTTGTTGACGTCGCGCACCACCTCCAGCAGCGTGGGCGACTGGTGCTCAAACCGGATGGCGGCTTTTTCGCCCGAGATCGTGCCGCTGCTGCGCAGCATGGCGAGCTCCTGCGGCGTGGCGTCGCGCGCCACCCCTGTCAGCAAGCCGCCCAGCTGCCGCCATGAGCCCTCAATCGCACGCGCGGCAAAGCTGGCCGGGTCGGCATAGGCGCTGGGCCAGATTTTTTCGCCGCAGGCTGACGCATACGTGCCCAGGAACTCGATGTTGACCGGGTTCTCGACGCTGGCGCGCAGCTCGCTGCGCCAGTCGCCGCAACGGGCCACACGCACCATGGGCACACTGGCGCCCACCTGCACGCCGGCCAGCGGTGGCTCGTAGCGCACCAGCGCGCGGCTGTTGGTGGCGTCCGGCGTGAAGGTCATCACGATGGACTTGAAGTTGATGAGCAGCGCGTCGGGCCGCGCGTTGTAAGGCCGCAGCGGCTCGCCGTCGAACTCGCCCGGGTCGGTCGGCGGCACGCTGAAAGCGCTGCGGTCCAGCACGATGTCACCGCGAATGACTTTTGCGCCGCCGGCCTGCACCTGCGCCAGCAGGGCCTGCAGGCGCTCGACCACCAGCTTGGGGTCACCGCCGCCCTGCACCACCAGGTTGCCGCTCAGCAGCCCACCCGAGGTGCTGCCGTCCAGGATCACCTTGGTCTTCCAGGTGAAGTCGCGGCCCAGAGCGTCGAGGGCAGAGTAGGTGGTCACCAGCTTCATGACGGAAGCCGGGTTCATCGGCGTGTCGATGCGCCAGCTCAGGCGCGGCACCGGTTTGCCGCTGGCGGCTTCCACCACCAGCATGGAGACCGCATCGCGCGGCACCTTGGCGCGCGACAGGGCCTTTTCAATCGGGGCCGGCAGGCGCGGCGCTTGTGCCAGTGCGGTGGCAGAGGAAAGGGCCAGCACGGCGGCCAGCACGCTCAGCGCAACAGGGTGCGGCGTGCGTGGGCGCGGCGGGTCTTGGGTCATGGGGCGATTATCGCGGCTGAGGGCTCTTGGCCCCCGCCGGCCTGGGCGGGACGTTGGCGCGGATAATCAAAGGATTGCCCGCAGGACGTCTTCCCGGCGGATGCGCAGATTGCTATTAATTCAGTAGCTGCTTACCCAATATGTATAAGGGCTGGAGCCCGATTTAATGCCTCAATTCCTGAAATTCCTCGCCTTTGACACCAGCACAGACCGCATGTCGGTCGCGGTGACCGACGGCGTGCGCACCTGGCAGCACAGCGGCCCCGGCGGCGCGCAGGCCTCGACCACGCTGATCCCGGCCGTGCTGGCGCTGCTGGCCGATGCGGGCCTGGCGCTGGGCGAGCTGGATGCGATCGCGTTTGGCCGCGGCCCGGGCTCCTTCACCGGCTTGCGCACCGCGTGCGCCGTGGCGCAGGGCCTGGCGCTGGGGGCGAATCACGGCGCCGGCATTCCCGTGCTGCCGATTGACACGTTGATGGCCGTGGCCGAAGAGGCGCGGTTTCAGCGCGACGGCGCTACCCAGCAGCCTTTGAAGGTGACAGCGCTGCTCGACGCCCGCATGGACGAGATGTATGTGCAGAGCTTTGACTTCAGCGGTGGGCAGTGCCGTGCGCTCGGCGAGTGCGAGCTGGTGCGCCCTGAAAACTGCTTCCCCTCTGCCGCGGCAGGCCTGCTCGCGGGCAATGTCTTCGCGGTGTATGCAGAGCGGCTGCCTGCCGGGCTTGCCGCCTTTGCGCAAGCCGAGGCCCTGCCCACGGCCACCGCCCTGCTGCGCCTGGCGCCCCAGCTGGCAGCCGCCGGGCAGTGCGTGAGTGCCGACCTCGCCCTGCCGCTCTACGTTCGCGATAAAGTAGCGCTCACCACCGAAGAGCGCGCGCAGGTCAAAGCCGCCAAACTTGCCGAGGCCCCACCTCTTTCGTCATGAACGCCATCCTCAAGCCCCTTGAAGCCCAGTTCGAAGCCATGACACCCGCATGGCTGGACGAGGTGGTGCGCGTGGAAAAAACCGCCTACGACCACCCCTGGACGCACGGCAACTTCAACGATTCGCTCAACGCCGGCTACCAGGCACAACTGCTCACCGCCGGCAACGCGCCTGACGCCGTGCTGCTGGGCTACTTCGTGGCCATGAAAGGCGTCGACGAAGTTCACCTGCTCAACATCACCGTCGCCCCTGAACACCAGCGCCAGGGCTGGGCCCGCGTCATGCTGGACGGGCTGGCTCTTTGGGCACGCGGGCAGGGCGCGCAGTGGCTGTGGCTGGAAGTGCGTGTGAGCAATGTGCGCGCCAAGGCTGTGTATGAGGAATACGGCTTTCGCCATGTCGGCACGCGCCGCAACTATTACCCGAACGGCGCTGCTGCGCGTGAAGCCGCCGTGGTCATGAGCCTGGCGCTGTGAGTTCTACACCCATGAGCCTGGACCTCGACAAACGCCAACGCGCCATGCTGCGCGAGATGGGCGTGCGGGTGTGGCAACCCGCGGCGCCCGTGCCTGAAACTCCACCTGCTATTAATTCAGGAGCGGGCAGCACAAATCCTATGCGGGCTGCAGGCGATTTTGTGCATGAAACGAGGCTGTCTGCGCCTCCGGTGGCCTCTCCTGTACCTGAAGCCGCCCCCGCACGAACCGCGCCCGCTCGCGCGCCTGCAGCACATGCTGCCTCTGCGCCACAAGCCCCTGCGCGTGAAGCCGCTGCATCAGGCACCTGGAGCATGGGCGAGGCCCAGGCGCTGTACGCCGACGTCGCCCATGGCGAAGGCTCGCGCTGGCTGGTGCTGGCCGAAACGCCGGCCGCCGCGCTGCAGCGCGGGCCGTTCAATCCGTTTGAAGGCGACGCCGGCAAGCTGCTCGACAACATGCTGCGCGCCGCCCTGCTGAACAAAGCCGGTGTGGTGCTGCTTGCGCCGCTGGCGCGCGGCGCGGCGGCTGGTGCGGGGGCCAGCCTGCCCGAGGCCTTGCCTGCGCTGGTAGCCGATGCGCGGCCCGACGTGGTGCTGGTCATGGGCCGCCTGGCCGCACAGGCCTTGTTGCAGTCCAGCGAACCCTTTGGCAAACTGCGCGGCCAGGTGCACAGCCTGCACGGCGCCAAAACCGTGCTGACCTACGACGCCACCTACTTGCTGCGAAACCCGGCCGACAAGGCCAAGGCCTGGGACGACCTGTGCCTGGCGATGAGCTTGGTAGCTACGCCCGGCGCGGCCTGATTCTTCCTTCAGGTCTTTTCAGGCACCGTGCGGCTCGGCGCCAGCACCGAAGCAATCGCCACCACCATCAGCACCACCGCCGCCCAGTCCTGCCAGTGCAGCACTTCACCCAGGCCCAGCGCGCCTGAGAACACGCCCAGGATGGGAATCATCATCACGCTCAGCGTCGAGGCCACCGGCGGCAGCGCGCGCGCCAGCGTGAACCAGGCCGCGTGCGCAAAGCCGAAGATCAACACGGCGTTGTAAAGAATCGCCGCCCAGGTGGTGGGTGAAGGCGCCTTCCACTGCGGCATCTCAAACACGAGGCCCAGCACCGTCAACATCACGGCGGTCATCACCGTCATCCAGAACGACAGCGTGAGCGTGGCGGCCGCTATCGTGGTCTTGCGCAGCATCTGCGTGCCCAGCGCCCACACGGCCGCCGCCACCAGCGCGCACAGCACGCCCAGCGGTCGGCCTGAAAGGTTCGTCAACTCATACCAGAGCAGCAGCGCCACGCCCACGGCGGCAGCCGCCACGCCCAGCCAGTTGCGCGGCTTGAGCTTCGCGCCGAAAAACCAGGCGCCCAGCAGCGCCGAAAAAATCGGCATCGTGTAACCCAGGATGGCCGCGCGCCCGCTGCTGAGGTTTTTCACCGCCAGGATGATCAGCGCATGCCAGACAAACATGTTCGCCGCCGCCAACCAGAAGAGCTCACGCCATTTGTCGCGCGGAATGAAGAATGGCACCTTCAGCACCACCATCGCCAGCCCCAGCACCGGAATCCCCAGCCAGATCGAGAGCGCCCGAAACGTCAGCGGCGGAAAGTCCGCAATGCCGACCTTCATCACCGGCCAGTTCAGGCCCCAGACGAGCGTGAGCAGTACCAGCAAGATGAGTTGGCGTTGGGAGAGTTGCATCTGGTTATTGTGCCCCCACGCTTTTCACTTCGTGTAATACGCTGCCCCCCGAGGGGGCCGCCCGCCTGCGGTCTGGCAAAGCCAGTCCCGCGGCTCATGCTGGGTTAAGAATTGGGCTCTATTTACAATGGGGCATGACTTTCCTCGACATGCTGGGCGCCGCAGAACGCCAAAACCACTCCATGCTCTGCGTCGGCCTGGACCCGGAGCCGACCAAATTCCCCGGCAAGCTCAAGGGCGACGCCAACAAAATCTACGATTTTTGCGCCGCGATTGTCGACGCCACCGCCGACCTGGTGATCTCCTTCAAGCCGCAGATCGCCTACTTCGCCGCTCACCGCGCCGAAGGCCAGCTCGAGCGCCTGATGGAACACATGCGCCGCGTCGCGCCGCAAGTGCCCATCATCCTGGACGCCAAGCGCGGCGACATCGGCTCCACCGCCGAGCAGTACGCCAAAGAAGCGTTTGAGCGCTACGGCGCCGACGCGGTCACGCTCTCGCCCTTTATGGGCTTTGACTCGGTTGCGCCGTATTTGCAGTACGAAGGCAAGGGCGCTTTTTTGCTGTGCCGCACCTCCAACCCCGGTGGCGATGATTTGCAGAATCAGCGCTTTGCCTCTATCGAAGGTCAGCCGCTGCTGTATGAACACGTGGCGCGCCTGGCGCAAGGGCCGTGGAATCTCAACGGCCAGCTGGGCCTGGTTGTGGGGGCGACTTACCCGGCGGAGATTGAGCGTGTGCGGGCTGTGGCGCCTACCTTGCCGCTGCTGATTCCCGGCGTGGGTGCGCAAGGCGGCGATGCTGTCGCCACCGTCAAGGCGGGCTGGCGTGCCGGCGCGCCCATCATCGTGAATTCGTCGCGCGCGATTATTTATGCGTCGTCGGGGGATGACTTTGCCGACGCTGCACGCCGCGAAGCACGCAAGACGCGCGACATGCTGGAAGCTGCGCGCGGTTAAACGTTTCCGGGTTTGGTGGTTGTTCTGGCGGTGCTTACTCTGCTGAGGGTGGCTGGCCGGGAGTCGCCCGGCATGCGACTCACTTTTTTTGCTTCGCCAAAAAAAGTAAGCAAAAAAAGGCGACCCGCAGTCTGGGTCCCTCCGCTTCGCTGCGGGCAACCTGCGGTGCTCGAGTCAAGCGGGGTCTGGCACAAACTCGCTTCGCTCAAACATGTGCCAGCCCTGATCCGCTTGCCTCTGCGCTCCTCGGCCCAGCCAGGACGGGGCAATCGGGAGCGGGGACAGAAGG
>Ga0307513_10004869_pt1 | contig 17821 bp, 15 predicted proteins | sample 15_EM_MG_FD_202174 | JGI IMG/M metagenome (GOLD analysis project Ga0307513, IMG submission 202174) | Populus trichocarpa ectomycorrhiza microbial communities from riparian zone in the Pacific Northwest, United States - 15_EM | ecosystem: Host-associated > Plants > Roots > Unclassified | place... | reverse complement strand
GTACTTGATAGTATTGACATATTTGTTATTCAAAATATGAACGTCAAAGGCACAATTAATTCTAAGGGAATGATAGCTAGCAAGTATGATAGGGGATTTTGAGTGATGCCAAGTGAGAAGGTAGGATAGTAGGAGAGCAGAGTGGCAGGAGTTCTGGTTCCTAATTCTTCTAAGCATTTATATAGGTAGTATGATAGCATCTTTCATAAAGAAAAGTGAATATTCATATGCATGAGAGAAATATAGCGAAACCCTGTAAGCAAACATAAGTGCAAACATGTTTGACCCTGAAAGCCTGTCATGTTAATCCCAAACAATGTGCATGAAACAAAGATAGTATGAGATAATTATGAGAAATATCATAACCAAGAATAGTACATAAGAGATGCATAAACAATTGTAAAATCCTGAACATCAGATAGGAAAGCACATATGACATTGTATATGATATTATTAACCTTTGTCAAAAGTAATATCATAATTTTAACTACTATTGAAAGCATCATCCTATCATAGTACTGACATATTTGTAAAGTATGATATCATTAACCTCTTTCAAAAGTGATATCATATTTCAACTATGTTTAAACCATTCATCCAATGAGAACAGTAGAATTTGACTGATACCAAACCCTCAAAAGCAAGTCTGAATCTCAGCCAATGAGAAGACTTTAAAGTAATAAATGTCTCAAACTATCTACAGTCGCACCCCGTTGTCCCGGACCTCACTCTCCCGGATTCTTCGTTGTCCCAGACAATTTTTCAAGATTTGTGCAGGCTATATAGAAATACAGCTCACTGTCCTGGATTTTGGGGCTTTCCGGACCGGATGATAATTTAGATATCTCTAACCCCTGTTCATATAGAAAATACATTCAGTGTCCCGGATTTCTCTCAATCCTATCCTGAAATATCACACCACAACTGCACTAAGTGGGTAGTGGGGCTCATGTATCTGTAGCTGTGTTAGGCCAAGGTTCTGTGGTGTTTTTCTCTCTTGCCTCCTGTATGCAAGTCTTGCTAGTGGCATCAGGCGAGCTCTAAGTCGGTAATTTAACTTGATCATTTGAGAAAAAATACCTCTATCTTGATATTGGGGGGTTTCTTAAATTCCTTCCATTCACTGATCTCCCTAGCTTTTTGTTTTCCACTCTACCCCCATTTAAACCTTGTGTGGAATAGTGGAAAGTAATACCTACACAATTATCACTTGCTTTTCAGTTTTTTCAAGCACCATTTTTATCACCTATTTCACTCTCCCAGATGTTTCACTGTCTTGATGGCCACCTCCTGATTTTGGCCATCCGGGACAACGGGATGCGACTGTACGTATCCCCTAAACTGCTGAGACATTCAGCCCTATTTAAAATGTTGAACATGAACCTATTTGAGTAACGGTAATAATAAAAGCCTTGTTGGAAAGTAGAGGCATATTACTCAGAATTCTGAGAAATCTGTATTCCTCAGTATGTCCATGATAGATAGTACACTGAGGAGTACGTAGATTTATTCTCGGTTACTCAAATAGGCTAGTGTTTAACATTTTAAATGAGGTTGAATGTCTTAGCAGTTTAGGGGATAGATTGTTGATAGTATTTGAACCATATAATATTATGGTATAATATAATCGACTTTTATTCAAAGTATTGTATTATCATATCTGAGTCATCATAATCTAAAATATAATTAATCCCTATTCAATGTATCATATCATACTATTATATCTGAGTCTTCTATCATATCATGAACTTTCATTCAAGATCTCTCAGCATGATATTCAAGTCATATATGATATCATTGACCTTGATTCAATGTATTAAACTATCATATTCAAACCATTTATGATATCATTACCCCTTGCCAAAATGTGATATCACTTTTGACCTATGATACCTGTTAATATCTCAACCAATCAGGACCCTGGGATTTGGCCAATACCTAACCCTCAAAAAAGCAAATCAAGCTCTTGGCCAATCAGAAGGCTTTAAAGTGACAAACGTCTTAAAGTATCTCCTTATATTTTATTGATAGCTAATGGAGCGACTACCTATTTGGGCTTGCACAACCATACGGCAGTACGTTCCAAGGAGTACGCCAGTCCAACCTGCCTAGCCCGCAGTACATCTGGAAAAGTACCCCCGCGCAATTCGTAGACCGAAGTCCGAGTATCCGGCCAGCACACGGGAATCACAAAATAAACCACCCAACTAGGGTACGAACAAAGTAAATCCACCTCCCATAGCCATCCACCAAACACTACTGTAAGCGAGGTCATAGCCACAACCAAGCCCACATTCCAAGAAGCATGATGCAAGGAAGAGTAAGAAGCATTGGTACTTGTACTCCAATCCTGTCTTCTGTAAGCGGATCTACCCCGATAACAAATAACCAGCCAAGAAAAGAAAAGGCAAAAATGGCGAGACACTGTGGTTTTTTTGTTTACCCTCAAGGACCTACCTCTTTCCAAGCACCGGATGAAGAAAACAAGCTCTGAGTTTGACTGCTTGTATCGCGTAAAGAAAGTACAAAGAAGGAAGAACAGACATTTACTCGCAATACAGCCAGAACTGCAATAATTGAACCTCCCGCTAAGACCGAAATTCCCTCCCTCGGGCGAGCGCACAACGAAAACTGACCCCCCCCCCACAGACCGAGCTAAGGCAGAAAAAAGTGCCAGACTTTACCAGCGAAGACAACCTAACGTCCTAGTGTGAGAGTTAATTTTTGTAATTCTTACGGTAGGCTCTAAGCGCAGCGGAATGTGGGAGAACGGTGGGCTAGTTCGCTGCTATCTCTGCTAGCCAAGGACAGGCTAGGAGGTATATACCTCGATCTAACAACACCGCAAAACTCCCCAGACCCAGCAGACACAAATGAAGCACGCTAAGGCGACAAAACCTAAACCCTAGTGATCTCAACCAATCTAGCACTGTCCTGACATCCTGTGATCCTCGGTGATTCTTAAAGCTTATTACATGCTAGTGCGCCAACCAACTTCCGATCCTAAGGATAGAGAGCATGAAGGAAACGTCATCAAACCAAATACCGGATACTCAAAACCAATGACAATGGATATAATACTTAGGGTGTGCCCGCTCTCGCGCACATACCCGTAGTTTGTGCCTCATCGAATTTGTCAATATCTATGAAGCTTCTATTGATCCGTCTTAAAATACAATATGATTGCTGCCTAAGCTGTTCAATAAAATAGCCGACGGCAAAATCAGTCATTGACAGACATAAGTAACTTAACCCAATGGTAATGAGAAACAAAAGGTAAATCATAATAATGCATATATAGTGAAAAGGGTATAGAAACGCCCCAATGGACCACGGATATTGGGAAAATTGTTCGAACAAAGCCAAGTAATACTGGAACATGAAATGGGAATGGGATTAGAACTATCAGGGGGGCAAAAGAGACAACGAGACATTCCAGGTAACTGAAAAAACGGTCCGACTCCCGGTAGAACTTGCCACCCCGTGTAAAGAACTGCCTGTGGTTGGCGTAGGATTTTGTTTTGCTAGGTATGTTCAATGCTGCGGGGCTACGTCTAGCAGGCAGGAGAGGGAAGTGTCGGGTTTTATCTTCGGATATCAACACCTGCGGACCCTTTTGGAAGGAGGTTCAGATATGGATTCATCAGAGGAGGAGAGCTCTGTTAATTGCAGGCATGCTTCATGTGTGGGAATCAAATCCGTCGGCTCCGACGGAAGCTTCGTAATTCTCTCTAGACCATTCTCGGGAGCCAGGAGCGGCCACGTTCGGCTCCGCTTATCCGATCTGTCGGGACTGACGTCATTCCGTTTCAGCAGCATCTTCACGATGTTCTCATGCCCATTCTTAGCAGCCCACAGGAGCGGTGTTCGGCCACATTCGGTGTCTGCAGTGTCTGGATTGACGTCGTTTCGTTCTAGCAGCATCCTCACGATATTCTCATGTCCATTCTTAGCAGCCCACAGGAGCGGCGTTCGGCCACATTCGGTGTCTGCAGTGTTGGGATCGACGTCTTCCCGTTCCAGCAACATCCTCACGATAGGCGGATGCCCATTCTCAGCAGCCCACAAGAGTGGTGTTCGACCAGATTCGGTGTCAGCCGTGTCGGGGTTGATGTCTTCTCGGTCCAGTAGCGTCCTCACAATACCCTCATGCCCATTCTCGGCACCCCACAAGAGCAGAGTTCGGCCATATGTGGTGTCTGCAGTGTTGGGATTGATGTCGCCCCGTTCCAGCAGCATCCTCACGACACCATAATGGCCATTCTCTGCAGCCCACAAGAGCGGTGTTCGGCCATACGCGGTGTCTGCCGTGTTGGGATTGATGTCGCTCCGTTCTAGCAGTATTCTCACGACGTTCCCATGCCCGTTCTTGGCGGCACACAAGAGTGGTGTTCGGCGATACAAGGTGTCGGGTGTGTCAGGGTTGACGTCGTTCCGTTCCAGCAGCATCCTGACGACCCCCTCATGCCCATTCCCTGCTGCCCACAAGAGCGATGTTTGGCTCCACTTATCCGCTTTGTCGGGATTGAGGTCGTTCCGTTGCAGCAGTAGCCTTGCGATCCCCTCATGCCCATTTGCGGCAGCCCACCAGAGCGGCGTTCGGCCATATTCGATGTCGGATATGTCGGGATTGACGTCGCTCCGTTCTAACAGCCCCTTGACGACCCCCTCATGCCCATTCTTAGCAGCCCACAACAGTGGCGTTCGGTTCAACTCATCCCCTTTGTCGGGATTAACGTCGCTCCGTTCTAACAACCGCCCCACGATTCCCTCATGCCCACTCTTGGCAGCCAGCAAGAGAGGCGCTCGACTCAGCCCACCCGTTTCGTCGGGATTGACGTCGCTCCGCCCTAGTAGCATCCTCACCACCCCCTCATACCCACTCTCGGCAGCCAGCATGAGCGGTGTTCGGCCCTGCTGATCCGCTTTGTCGGGGCTGACATCGTTTCGTTCTAGTAGTAGCCTCGCGATCCCGTCATGCCCATGTTTGGCAGCCCACCAGAGCGGCGTTTGGCCATATTCGGTGTCTGCAGTGTCCGGATTGACGTCACCCCGTTCCAGAAGCATCCTCACGATACCCTCACGCCCATTCCTGGCAGCCCACCAGAGCGGTGTTAGGGCATATTCCGTTTCGGGTGTGTTGGGATTGACGTCGTTCCGTTCTAGAAGCATCTTTACGACCCCCTCATGTCCACTCTGGGCAGCACACGAGAGCGGCGTTGGGCCACATTCGCCAGCTATGTCGGGATTAACGTCGCCTCGTTCCAGCAGCGCCTTTACCACCCTCTCATACCCCCTCACGGCAGCCAACAAGAGGGGAGTTTGGCCCCACTTATCCGCTTTCTCAGGATTGATATCGCTCCGTGCTAGCAGTAGCCGCACCACCTCCTCCTGCCCCTTCATAGAAGCCCAGGTGATAGCTGTGCTACCGCCGAAATCAGTCGCCTGTACATCCCACTTATTCGTCTCCAATAAAACAACTATGATCTCCACACATCCGAAGTATGCTGCGCCGTGAAGACCCGTAAATCCTCTCGGGGTGTCTTCTTCGTCGAAAAGTTGGTCGCAATATCCCACCCCATGCAGCAGTAGGATCTTCGAAGATATGTGCTTATCGTATCCATCAAGTAGCATCAATGCCAGAGTTTTCACACTTTCGGTGGTTTCTCGCTTAGCGTGTACGCCCCAGTAACAAGAAGCATATTCGACAAAAGGGGCGGTTGGTGGGGCAGAACGAAGAGCAGCTGAAAATCCCCTCACGTGCGGAAAATTGAGATAAGTCAAACATGCCTCAGCAATCGCAGAGTGGGGCTTAAGGAACAAGTTAGGAGTCTGGGAGAGATACTGTTGCAGAGTGTAGTGGATGAGCCGGACAGTAGACGAGGACTTATCAACCGTGACGAGCCCCAGTGAGCATGCTAGCAGTGTTTCCATCGCAGGAATATTCCTTGTGTTCAAGTCGATAGACCCCTCTTCTGCCCCTAAGGCGTGACATAACTCGTCGATATGTAATGGCCGCTCCGCATGCGATACCCACATTAGAACTTCCATACCGAGTTTTGATCTACTTCTTTGCTGGGCCCTCATTCGTGATAAGGTTGCCGCGTAAGCATCCCCCAGACCTTCTCCTTTGGTCATCTCATCAAGCTTCCTTCTTCTCTTATGCAGAGTAATCTCGCCTAGGAGTGCATCGATGTTTAGGGAAACAAGAAGGAAACTAGACACCACCGTCAGTGAATCATACCTTAAGCTTGTATTAGGGATGAATTTGATATTCTTACTTACATTTCCGAGATTTTCTCAGGGATGACTCTCATAATATCCGCCCGCAATTCATCATCCATTGCACTGGGATCAGTGTCACCGTCCAGCTTCATCTGCAGATAGCTCCTAATATCCTTATGGGTAGGACTGAGAGGTATCCGGGCCGCCCCTCTAAAATATTTCACAATCTCTTCGTTGATATGGGGCCTTCCGGTAAGAAATACTCGCGTGTTTGGCGACGCTTCAACGATATCTCGAATTGAGTCAAGGAGCTCCCGTCGGTGCTTCGGAGTGCATTCGTCTAAAGCATCGATGCATATAAATAGCCGTGGGAGCGATGCGATGGTCTTCTTCAGAATTTCTACCATATCAGGAAGTAGGAGACTACGGCCGCCAAACTCCTTTTTGGCCTTCTGAAATGCTTCGCGTATATACTCCGTGATTCCTCCCCGGGTAGCGAGTTGCTTAAGCATGGCACCGACCATATTTGTGGCGGACTGTCCTTGCTGGGCAAGGAAATCGCAGTATAGTCCCACGACGGCAATGTCTTTTCCCTCAGCCCGATCGCACAGATTATCAATAACCAGGGAACTATTATTTGCCCATCATCAGATACATTCACACTATCTTTCCCGGGACAAGAGCACTTCTTACCTGACATAAGTTTTCCCCACCCCTGGATTCCCGTAACAGAACAACACTTGCTCAACCCCCCCACCCTCAGCATCACGCCATTTTATGAACTCGTTAGTTTCTAGAGCCCAAGCTCCCACACCATGGAGTCGATCGGCTCGTACAGCTTGGTGTCGTTGCTGTGGTTCAAGTGGCGATAGCCACTGCAGAATTTGATTACCCTCGGCGTCTGTTTCCGTAACGAAGTTGAGAACATTATTGAACGAGTTGTTATTGTTGGACAGGCTGAGGTTGCCGATGATCTGCTGCGGCTGGAACGACATCAGCGCCGTAGTCTATTACCTGAATCCCTTTTTCTATAAGAAATAAAGTAGGATCGAAGGCAATGGTAATCTGACTTCTTTCGGAGCCCGAAGAAATCTCTAGAACCTGAGGAAGAGGGGGGGTGTACCGTATTTTATCAGGCTCTGGCGTTGCACAGCTATGTGCTTGTCCAATCACGGTGGGTACCAAGGTCCTCAGCGAGACAGCGACAGACGCTAGTTCACAATAGATTTCGCTTGCAGATCAGCCTTGGAACCCGGAGCCAGACAGAGCAACCCACATCAGGTATTTGAGCAAAAATGCCATCCGCACGCATTAGACCCGGCGCTAGTAATCTACGAGTACGAGTACTCGTATGAGGGCCCGTTTACCTATAGACGTCCGTCTAAAAGCCTGAAACGATGCCGACCGTTAAACGGGGCTTGACAGTGGGGCAAAGTAGATGGCGTTTACCTAGAGTAAGGCAACGTAACCTTTTGATGGTCTAGCTACAAGAATCTAGGGCCGTGGAAAATTGGTCAAACACTTTCGCACCGCTTATCACATAATGGTTGAGACGCTACCGTCTAGTACTGTACAATCACCTATTACGTATTTAATTTTTAGAAAGAGACAGACAGCCAAAGGCATATAAAGAAAACAGAATAGTTGCATGTTTAGCTAATATACTGTCTAGTATAATACTTTATATAGCTGAAAGCCCATTTATCTAACTGACTTTCTTTGACGGCCGGCACTATCTCTGGTTGCTAGACGGCCGTCTAAAGGTAAACGGGCCCTTAGTTGAATTCGGCGAATGAGCCGCTACGGTAACCTCAGTGAAATTGTGCCCCAGCACGCTTCAAGCCGTTTTGTAAATCGTCCACTTGCGTAATTTGGGTTATGACCAATAGATTTTCTTCCCTCATCTGATCAAACTCAAAAACACTCTTCCAACTTCATCAAAGCCGAATGCCTTTTTGCTAAATCTACCCCCGGCAAATAGCCTAAGTTGTAGGCTTACATTCCACTTTACATACCTACCTGCATCATCAGAGGATTATCTGTGGTCTTCCGGGATGTTATTCAAAGACAAGGGAGCGTCTACAACAGGCAGGTAGATACCGTACTCGCGTAGGGGAGAACAAAAAGTCTTTAGGTATCCTCACTAAACTCCTTACCGAGTACTTCTTAGCCTAACGACTAGTGCGCCGAACCGCTAAATCCCCTCAGTTTGTTGCAAAGTGCCTAAGGTTACGGAAATGCGGCTAGAATGCGCTCGTGCTGTCATGGTATCAAAGCGAAGATGGTGGTTGAAATTGACATAAAACCGCCATTGCATCCTGGGCACCGCCACAATCAGCCTTTATTGCTCGGCAAGGGCTGGATCTAGATCACGTCGCTATCAAGTCTCCTAGCCTCTCCAATAAACGGCCTCCCAGGCCACCCGGACCGCTAAACCCAAATAAGAAACTTTCGGGTGGTTCTCTTGGTTTGATTGAATGAGCTGTGGCTACCGTTCTGGCCGCCGCTCGTTTCCTCATACAAAACTCCCTAAACCACAGCTCCTCCGGGTGGCTGTCCAACCTCCAGGCACCGAACCTCAACAGTATCAAAATTCGGTCATACTCCAACAACCGGTATCCCCTGTGCACACAAGATTTCAATTTTGGATAGGGCTCGGAAATCTTCGCAGAAACTTTTTCCATATCTCAGAAGCCCAACAAGAAGGGGGGCTTTAATAGTTGGAAAGTGTGTTGGGGGCTCGCTATAGGTTAACTTCCTATCTTACCTACTGCACCCCCGGGAGTGGCAGAGCACTGTATTCACAAGAACGCCAGCTTAGTCCTGAAGCTGGGAATCGGCATACCAATACCGGTTCTATCATACTACGTTGCGCTGCCACTGGTCACGGTGTCTAGCATTGCGGTGCAAACCTTATATCCGGGTACTTTTCAAGCGACACCATACTTTAGTGGGATTGTATGCTATGGACAGCGTAACGTAAATTAGAACTACAAGGCAAAATCGCCAGGCCCCGGTATCTCGTACCAAAATATTTGATGCCGGGCGGTCTTGTGCCTTGTTGATCGCAGCCGCAGAACGGGTTGATTAATCAAGCCTCCCGATAAGTAGGACCAGAGTAGCCAACCGGCAAACATTTAGAGATCACCGGGCGGGGGCCTAAATAGGGGCTTTGGGAGTGTGCGAAGGGGATTGTGTGTTGGGGGGTGTTGTTGAGGAGGAGGGGCCGGGTTGGATCCGTGATTTTTCGACTCACCACGCAGGAGTTAATTTTGTTCCCGATGGTCTAGTTTGGGCTTCCCCTCCCAGCTTGTAGCCCAATGTGCAAACCACGCCCCTCTCTCAAATCTCCACCGAGGGCCAAAGCACCCCCTCATCCTGGCCCGAAAAATGGCATCAGGTGGGTTTGTGGTAAGTTGCTGCTCTATATTGTATTACGTCGTAGTGTCAACCCTGAAAACCTTCTGCTCAAAGCCGATAGTGTTGGAGCATCCTTCCATATCTGGTATGGTTGACTGCGGGGTGTTATGTAAGCCGGCGATGCGGCGGTGATGCGGCGGCGAGTGAGGCTCTGTGAACTGGGGAAATCGTGACTGCGTCTTTTCTTGTTACATAGCCGGGGTCACCCCCACTTCTCTCTCTCTCTTAGTCAATCAACAACAGTCGTTTCAACAGATAGAGAGCCAAGAGAGGTGAGTGATGCGCTGTGATGGATCTTGCACGCCAGTTACGAGGCTGTTGCCGGGGCAACAGGTGGCAGGTCAGGGTTCACGTGCAATTTTAGAGATGGTGGGGTGAACCGTTCGGTTAGCGAAGCGGGGAGATGGGAATTCTTTGAGCAAGGCATCGACGGTCGCTGGTGTGCGGCCGCGAGCACAGTGGCCGGTGTTGCAGCGCGGGTACGAATTCTTTTCCAACCATCTAGATAAGAATTCTTCTGTATTCACCGCGAACAAAAACGTAGCTTGCACCAACGACAGCGATTATGTTCGTTTCTTGGAAGGAGTGATCGCTTCAGTGCTCTTATCTGAGGATCCAGGTTGTGTCCTTGTTTATGCCTCGTCGCCACACCAAAAAGAGTCGTGACTTTGGTCCACGGGTGCGGGTACTTGGAAGTAATACTTATGATGATGTCGGTGGTATCCAGAGGGGAAAAACATAATACTTAAAGACATGGTACAGTACAGTACAAACCGGAGGCTTTTTCTCTGCTTTTACTACAAGGACCCGGTTGGGATCTCCGAAGCCAGACTGACTAGTATGGCTACTCTCGGCAGAGCCTCTACGGTAACTTTCCTCCTGCTATTTAGGAACAGCTCAACTATAGAAAGGCAGAATGTAGGTTGGCCTTTGCCGCCTAGTTGCGCAAGTCTTCCGGTCAGAGGCGGCTCCCTGCAGCTAAAACACTACCGGTAGCACACTAGTAAGCTTTGAGAGCTGCGCCTAAGTGATTTACGGCCGATTGCTTAGCGCGGGCGTTGCGAACGGCTTTCTTTTTTTTACGGTCACTAAATTGCCTCCCTCAGACAAACATAAATCCGAGATTAGATATTATAGAATCACGGGCCATGATATGTACTAAGGAATCGAAATTGTTCAATGGTAGAGAATGAACAGGGTTTAGTCCTAGCAGATAGGTTTTTACGAACGAATAATTGGAGACGAGTAAAGTGGAGAGCCGGGAGTGCCGGGGATTCTTGCTGAGCTTGACGAAGATACCTAGTTATTTGCCTATTTGCTAATAGTACTGTCTCGAGTATGATATAGGACAAGTGATTGTGCGGCCAGCCTGCGATTTTGGAGCTTTGCTTCTTCCCGTCGATCCGCACTGGAGGGAGATAAAAGGAACCCCCTAACTTTATTAAGATGCTTCAGTTTTTTTTCTGGTATTCACAGCTGTGTTCGAAGAATACGGTGGGTATGTTGGGTACATGTTGGGTAAATAGACACTGCGCCCTACAGTAATGTTGATAACGGGTGCCTGGTGTACCGGCAGGCAGGGGAACGGTATTTCTCGAACAATTGATGCCAGCCGAACTTGTTGTTGGCTGTGGGTCCCAAGGCGGAAGCGCAAGCAAATCCGAGGGTGAAAGGTGTCTTGGAGAACACTCTAGGCACTCCCCACGATGGCTGGGCCTGTGCATATTTGTGCAACGCCAGGGTAAATAAATCGCCACCCCTCTTTGTTCAGGCAGCATATCCCCCCGGTTCCGAGAGAAGCCAGACTCTCGACGCCGCGATCCCTCCCCAACTCTCACAAAAGAAAGAACTTTGGAAAATAGGCTATAGCGCAGATGTCGTTCCGGCAACAGCAGGTCACCGGTAATCTCAACTCGTTCAACAATAATTCCTTCAATACTATCAACCTATTTACGGATACAGACGCCGAGGGGCGTCAAATCATCCAGTGGCTCTCACCGCTTGAACCACAGATACGGCACCATGGCGTGCGAAGCGACCGCCTCGCTGGTGTGGGAAACTGGGTACTGGAAACCAGCGAGTTCAGAAAATGGCGTGATGCGGAAGATGGTTGCTTTGAGCCAGTGTTGTTCTGCTCCGGGAATCCCGGGGTGGGGAAGACTTATGTCAGGTAGGAAGTGCCCTCGTCTTGAGAAAGACAAGGCGGATGTCGCTAACCATCAACAAATCATACCCGCAGTTCCCTAGTTATTGATAGTCTATGCGATGAGACTGAGGGAAAAGACGTTGCCATCGTGGGACTATACTGCGATTTCCTCAATCAGCAGGAACAATCCACCGCGAATATTTTGGGCTCCATGCTCAAACAACTAGCCCGCCGAGGTGGAATCCTGGAGAAAATACGGAAGGCCTTTAAGATGGCTCAAGGGGAGTTTGGTGGCCGTAGTTTCCTCCTTCCCGATATGGTCGAAATTCTGAAGGAGACAATTACATCGCTGCCACGGTTATTTATATGCATCGATGCCTTAGACGAGTGCACTCCGAAGCACCGACGGGACCTCCTAGAGTCGCTGCGAGAAATTGTTGCAGTGTCCCCGAACATGCGAGTATTCCTTACTGGAAGGCCTCATATCGAGAAGGAAATTATGAAATGGTTTAGCCAAGCTGTCCGGATACCCCTCAGCCCTAGAAGTGCAGATATTAAGAGTTATCTGGAGATGAGGCTGGACCGTGATACCGATCCCGACGCAATGGACGAGGAATTGCGGGCGGATATTATGCGAATTATTCCGGAGAAGGTCTCGGAAATGTAAGTCAGAATATCAAATAATTTCCCAGCGCAGATCCGAGGAGTGATTCACTAACCCTGGTGCCTAGCTTCCTTCTTGTTTCTCTAAACATGGATGCAATCCTAGGCGAGATTACTCTGCATCAGAGAAGAGAGAAGCTTGATGAGATGACTAAAGGGGAAGGTCTGGGAGGGGCTTATGCGGCAACCCTATCACGAATAAAGGCACAGCCTGGGAGTAGATCAAAACTCGGTATGGAAGTTCTAATGTGGGTATCGCATGCGGAGCGGCCACTACATGTCAACGAGTTATGCCACGCCCTTGGAGTAGAAAAAGGATCTGCCGACTTGAATATTCGGAATATTTCTAAGATAGAAACTCTACTAGCATGCTCTCTAGGGCTCGTCACGGTGGAGGAGTCCTCATCTACGGTCCGGCTTATCCACTACACACTGCAAGAATACCTATCCCATAACCCCAACTTGCTTCCCAAACCCCACTCTACGATCGCCGAGGTTTGCCTGACCTACCTCAATTTCCGGCATGTGTGGAGCATTTCACCTGCTCTTGATTCAGTCCCACCAACCGCCCCATTTGTTGAATACGCTTCGTGTTACTGGAGTACGCATGATAGACGGGAAACCAGTGAAAGTGTGAAAACTCTTGCATTGAAACTGCTCGATGGATACGATGGGCACATATCTTCGAAGATACTGTTGTCGCACGGGACAAGGCCATGGGAGCGGCCTTTTGATTTGGAGGGCACCCCTAGAGGATTTACAGGGCTTCATGGTGCCACATACCTCGGACGTCTGGAGATAATGGTTTCTTTATTGGATACGAATAAATGGGATGTGCAGGCAACTGACTTCCATGGTAACACAGCAATCACCTGGGCTGCTAGGTGGGGGCATGAGGAAGTCGTGAGAGTGCTGCTGGAACGGAGCAACATCAATCCCGACGAGGCGGGTAAGTGGAATCGAACACCGCTCTGGCTGGCTGCCGAGAATGGACACGAGGGGGTCGTGCGGATGCTGCTAGCGCGGGACGACGTCAATCCCAACTACGCGGATCAGTGGGGCGAAATTCCGCTCTACTGGGCTGCCGGCAATGGGCATGAGGGGGTGGTAAGGATGTTGCTAGAACGGGGTGGTGTCGATCCCGATAAGGCGAATAAATGGGGCCATACGCCGCTTTCACGGGCTGTCGACAACAGGCGTTGGGGGGTCATGAACATGCTACTAGAACGGGATGGCATCAATTCCAACATAGTGGATGAATGGAGCGAAACACCACCCTGGTTGGCTGCCGAGAATCGGTATGAGGCGATCGCGAAGAGGCTTCTGGAACAGAATGCCATCAATCCCGACATGCCTGATGCCGAATTTGACCAAAAACTGCTCTTGTGGGCTGCCAGGCATGGGGATGAGGGAATCGTCAAGACACTCCTAGAGCGGAACGACATCGATCCCGAAAAAGCGGGTAAGTGGAATCGAACGCCGCTCTGGCTGGCTGCCGAGAGTGGGCATGAGGGGGTTGTGCGAATGCTGCTAGCGCGGGACGACGTCAATCCCAACCATGTTGATCAGTTGGGTGTAACTCCGCTCTACGGGGCTGCCAACAATGGGCATGAGGGGGTCGTAAGGATGCTGCTAGAACGGAGCGATATCAATCCCGATAAGGCGAATAAATGGGGCCTAACGCCGCTCTCGCGGGCTGCTGACAACGGACATCAGGGGGCCAGGGCCATGCTGCTAGAATGGGATGGTATCAATTCAAAAATTGTGGACGAATGGAGCGAGGCACCACCCTGGTTGGCTACCGAGAGTCGGCATGAGGGGATCGCGAAGAGGCTGCCGGAGCAGAGTGACATCAATCCCGACACGCCTACCAAATTTGGCCAAAAGCTGCTCTTGTGGGCTGCCAGGCATGGGGAAGAGGGAATCGTCAAGACACTACTGGAGCGGAACGACATCGATCCCGAAAAAGCGGGTAAGTGGAATCGAACGCCGCTCTGGCTGGCTGCCGAGAGTGGGCATGAGGGGGTCGTGCGGATGCTGCTGGCGCGGGACGACGTCAATCCCAACCACGTAGATCAGTGGGGCGAAATACCGCTCTACTGGGCTGCCACCAATGGGCATGAGGGGGTTGTAGGGATGCTACTAGAACGGAGCGATATCAATCCCGATAAGGCGAATAAATGGGGCCATACGCCGCTCTCGCGGTCTGTCCACAACAGGAGGGTAACGGACATGCTACTAGAATGGGATAAAGTCAATCCCGACAAAGCGAATCAGTGGAGTCAAATACCCCTCCCACGGGCTGTTGTCAATAAGCATGAGGGAGCTGTGAAAATGCTACTAGGACGGAACGGCATCGATCCCAGCAACGCGAGTAAGCAGGGCCCGGCACCACTGTCGCGGGCCCTCAAGAATTTGTATGAGAGAATCACTGAGCGGCTTTGGTAGCTGACCGGTCTGGTTCCTAAATATGCAGCAAGCCTGCAATCAACAGAACTCTTCTCCTCCTCAGTCCGGGCTATCTGGCCCCCCTCCCAACAGCACCCGCGGGGCTTGATGTCCAAGAATGCAACCTATGATAGCACTGCCTCAATATCAACCTGATATACCCTCCCGGCGGCCAACAGACTTGGCGGAACGAAATCCGACGCCCGTCACCAATAGTTCTTGACAAGTTCCTGCAGCTATCAAACCTTTGGATCATTTCCCTAGATCTTGTCTCTTTAGTTTCCCCAAATCATCCTAGCCCTTTCCCAATTTCTTGTTCCCTTATTGTTTGGCCCTTTCTTTTTAACCAACTTTGTTTATATCCGTGCCCCGTTCATACGTTACCATAATAACTTCTGTCTATATATACACCCTTTTTTTTGATTTTCTTTTTGTTTCTCACATCCCCTGGGGTAAGTTATTCCATTTCTGTCAATGATCGGATTTTTATTTCTTTGTGTTATTGCATAACTCCAACGGCAACTAGATTGTATTATAAGAGGGGTGGATAGAACATTCATAAATATAGACATAAATTTCATTGGGCCCAGATACTATGCACATGAAAGCAGGTGCACTGCAGACATCAATGAATGGGGGTTTATGGTGCGTGGTTGATAGAGTTTGGTTTGTTTTTTCTCTTGTCTCCCTCCTTTTCCTTTTTCCTTTTCCGACCCCAGCCATGGCCACCCACCTGTTTTACTGCATTGTGAGATAACCCTTCTCCTTACTTATACCAAAGGCGTCACAGCCTTCTTCCCTATCTCGCTTTGAACATCACAATCCGTGTTCCGAATAGTCCATCCTTTTCTCGTTCCACGGATTGCCTAGGGGGGTGCGGGCAGTACGGGGCGCCCTACCGGCCCGGTAGGGCCCCGGGAATGATTTCAGTTTTATCATTTCTTACCGGTGCACTCAGGCTTTTAAATCAGACACTTCAGGTTAAATATTTCATAAGGCCCGCTGTTTATCGTTCCTGGGCGGGGAGAATTGGAGAAGGAGATATCCGGATCCGATGTAGTCGATTGAGTTTTCCTGTAAACTTTCCGGAAAATCCTAGGCGTTCTGATGAGAACCGACTTCCGTAATATCGGTGGTTTGGCTTTGTTACGGACATTACCGGAGTAATTAAAGAGGACGATTTAAAGAAGCGCTTAAAAGAGAAATTTAAGGTAGAGGAGAGATGAATTGCTTTGGTCTTATTCTTAATACTTGGAGGACTTGATGATCTATTTAACCTTTTCTTCCTTGTGGGGCGGGGTTTACTTTGTCTGCTACCGGGAATCATAATACATCACCCATAGTTTGTGTTGATGTGTGTGTTCGCCGGGACCAGAAAAGAAGCTTGATTTTCTAAGGAAGCGGAGAGCGTGCTATTTATGCTTCGCAACAAGAACACATATCCACTTCAAGAAAACAAAAGAAAACAAAAGAAAAATCTAATGCGCATAGAGTTACATCTATGATTGACTGATTGAGCCTAAACTCTGACAGCATTGAAGTGAAACTAGGATGAACTAGGAAGTACTGTCATACTCAAGAAGATAGAGAGTACATATCCGAAAGTATAAGTTCAATAATGCGCAGCTTAGCAATTGAAAAAGCAAAAGGAAGACAAAGGAAGCAAACAAGAGTAAAAGAAGAACTACTCCTGTACGGCGGATAAAACTAAGTCCAACAGTTTGGTTGCGGTCTCCCGCGGTCGCCAGCCATCCCCCGCCGCCATCCGCCGTCACTCTCATCCTTTGTTCCCTTGCGTCCGGTAGTCATCTCTAGTGCCTGCTATCTGTGGCCGTCCCCCATAGTCCTTCCCTACACCCAACGGTTTTCTGATGCCCCCTGTGATCCCCTCCACAACCCCCGCCGGCATGCGATCTCCCCCGCCGTCTGCCAGAGCGGTGGCAGTCCAGTGTATGTGACTAAGCAGAAAAAGGCATAGCGTGTCGGGGCCGGTAGTCCCCCGTGTAATTTGCCCTACGAAGGACGATGTAAACTCGAGCAGCGGTCCGGTTCTCCTTGTCGTTATCCCCGCTGTCCCTGTACCCCCCGGACGGTTCGTAATACTGATCACAATTAACATATAGTATCCTCTGCTGCATCTATCAGCCTCTCGTTGCTTCTCCTAGCGGGTTTCGTAAGTTTCACTTCTAGGGAAGCGGTGTGGAAGATGTTCTCCTTATAACAGACGTCACCGTCCTCCTAAAATTCAACCTTTGATAGAACTCGATTTCCTTGGAATGACTCGTGGGTGTTCAGGAGTACCCCAGCGGGACCGCAGCCCCGCCCGCGGAGTTGGGGCGGCCATTGGAGTATCGTACAAGTATGTGGTGTAGAATTTCGTGATCGCTTTGCAACCGGTGCGAGGGTCGATTGTTTTTGTCGCCAAGCTCGTATCATACTTCTAGCACGCTTCTGGAGCAACAGGGGTCAAGGGTTCGGGCCGTGGGGTTGCACAACAGATTTTTGAACTGATCCAGGCTGCAGGGATCCAGGGCGACGACCACCAAATAGGGGGTCTCAGACCGCCGATTCACCACGGTTCGAAGAGGTGGTTTGTACTCGGGGGGGTTCATTAAAAACCGGAAAGGGGGGTATCCCTGTTCGAGTAGCTTGGCAACCAGAACTCGAGAAAACTTGGAAAGTAGGAACAGGAAACAGCTTTCATAAACCCGTAGAGTGATTGTTTTCATAAACCCGTGGGATAAAAAAGGAGAAATGAGACCTATGATGGTGTGTAGTGTAGAGTAAGAGGCTTGCATGTGGCAAGAACCTCAATGATGTTTCTTTCTCAAGGTATCTGGTGTTTTAAGATGTCCAGAACGCCGCCACTCTTTCCAGACATTGTGATCGCCCGATTGCCATCACCCCTGCTTCACCACG
>Ga0307513_10004868_pt1 | contig 17825 bp, 22 predicted proteins | sample 15_EM_MG_FD_202174 | JGI IMG/M metagenome (GOLD analysis project Ga0307513, IMG submission 202174) | Populus trichocarpa ectomycorrhiza microbial communities from riparian zone in the Pacific Northwest, United States - 15_EM | ecosystem: Host-associated > Plants > Roots > Unclassified | place... | reverse complement strand
CCATCTGGGTCGGGAGGCTGCCCAACCAAGCGTGCGGGAATGGTGACTATCGCTGGCTGGTTGGTTTTTGTAGCATCAGATTCAGAAACAACTAGCTTGGTTGGGATATATCCCGCAGGGAGCGCTATGGATTGGGTTGCAGTTGTGGTCAATTTTTAAAATGAGGAACGGACCCGTGTTTTCGACTTTTCCATATGGCAGTTTCATCACTTCAACAACGGGTTCACGCTCTGGGATTGCAAGAGTAAGGCCGTAGGAAAACCCGAGAAGTTCGTAGAATTAATACTCGCCAGTTGCAACGGCCCTCGTCGCACTCGATGCAGGAGCAGTGACAGAACTCGCGACTTTAGTAGTAGTGGATTCGACTTTCGGATACAAAGCCGCCTTTTTGTTGTTAAGAAAACCTCGTTTCATGGTTGATGTTAAATCGGTGAGCAGATAACGGAAGGGCGATGAGAAGATACTTCGAAGAATGAGATATAGGTGCGACAAGTGTCGCTGACTTTATCAGAACATCAGAATTCGAAGCGATCCTGAAGCGATTTAGAAACGATCACTCTTTTGTCACTCTTTCAATTTGAATCCAGTACTCAATACCCAATTGATTCCACGCTTCCTCAACGATTTGTCAATGTGGCAAAGACCTTCCTCGCTCTTTGAGATGACTTGAGGACGGATGAAACAAGGTTGGCGAGAAAAGAGTCGTCGCGGCCAAGTCGTGGCGCGTTGGCGGCGCGCCCATGCAGTCAGACTTACCCTAAAATGGGCCAAAGCAATTCCAATTTATGTTACTTACATGAGACAATCAGAGGGCTATAATTCTGCATTCAAGGGCGCTAAATCTCCAGTCAAGTTCAGTGGATGCCAATCACTGGATCTTTCCAGAGAAAAAGCTCAAGTCCAGAGCCATAAATGCAAACTAAGATTAGATAAGATTAGAAAGATTATGTAATGAACTAACATCCGCGTCACGTTACAGTGATCGATTGCGGGAAATTCGGCGCACAAATTCCACAAGCTCTTAATAATTCGCATTCTCGTGAACTTGCTGTCAGAGTCACTTTAGCTTAGAAGTTAGAACATTGATCATAAAAAGGCAAAGTTGCGCTGATCTTGAACCCAGCCAACTATATCTGCCCCGTTTTAAAAAAGTACAAGGGCAAGTATGCATAACAATATTCTTGAGCTAGTTTGTTGACCAATCCACACCCTGAACAGTTGGTTTTTACACGCCACTTGGGGGCCCGAAGCGAGCTCTCAACGTGGAATGCATGTTAGGCTTTCTTGCAAAACCGATGCAAGGATCGTACGCTTGTCTCCTGTGCGCAATGTAATTGGAAGCTTGAACTTGCACAGTGAGTCGGGCGGGTCAAACTTTTTTGTTGCCCTCAACGAACCGTGATGCTAGAACGAGCCGAACATGGGCCGATGGCTTGCTTTGTCTGAGGTTCAAGAAAACCAGCGTACTGAATTGTCCAAAGAGTTCAGAGAGTAGATATCAGCAATAATGCCCTGACAAACTCTAATTTCCACTGTCCGCGTCGTCCAGGTAGAACTATCCTCATATTTGACCTCCAAAGTTAGTATTTCTCCGTGTCTGACAGTTTTCATAAATTTCTGACTCCATGGCCACGAACGTCGCAAGTGGTCATGCGAGTTACCGTAGCAGCTCTAAATTTTGAACCTTGGACGGATCCGAGGACTGTTCATTTGCTGGTGAACTAGGACCCAACGAACCAAGCTAATAGAATTCATGATCATGGCCACCAATGTCCGACCCACGAATAGTACTATTATCCCCAGGGAGACCCCGCTAGCACACTTCGCATTATCGCCGGAATATGGTTGGGTTTTAAGCGCATGGTCGAGGCTGAAATTTTGCTTGACCACTTGTGTCGAACGTTCGGTTTATCATCGGTATCTGAGGCAACTTTAAGCGTCCCCTTGAACACGTTCGACATCAATTGGTGTAAGGGAAATTTGGGAGGCCTCATGAGACAAAAATCTTCCCCGTGGAGAAAATCTCTATGGATCAATCCAACCGATGCGGCAAGACTCTGAGCTCGAGGTTTGGAGAGCGGTGATGTCGGTGATGCGCCACCAGAAGGAACAATCATCCAGGACGCAGGGTGTAGGCACAAACTAAGTGCACGCGTAAGAGATGTCGCACTCTCATTCAATTGCTTTGATAGACTAGACTAAGAAGCCCGAAATTCCCATTGATGAGGAAGACTAGGAAACCCTTTATTGAATTTCTTGAGCTTATAGTTCAGGGTTGCGAAGCTTTTCATTGGCATACCCTTGATCTTTAATATCTGGCTGCACCTCTGATGTCGATGGATCACGATCAAAACGCGATGAACGCCTTCGTTCGTACTGGTGATCACCTCCCAGGTTGAACTGAACTGAACTTTCGAAGCGAATAAAGGAAAATGCTTTTTTTTTTCATTGGCATGAGGAAGCCGACATTTGAACATGCAAGAAGCTTCGGTCAGTTGACCCCGGATTTTCTATGCAAAACACGCATGGTTGCCGGGTCCTCGAGGCCGCGATGTATAGGGACTACCCCACACACCCCACGTACGCCCTGTGTAATGGATTAAAAATTAAACATAACAGCAGGGACGTAACTGTTTCAAGTGGGCCAGCTGGGAGAAAATGCTGTGCACATTTGAATATCGATTTTCTCCTCATGCCGCTGCTGGGATTTTCTATGCATGTTCCTACTGCGGAATCCGGTGCCCGTGTTCTTTCGAGTTGGGCTGTGTTATGAAAAACATCAAATGATGCCGGGCTTTGTGTCTTTTATGAATTGGTTACGGTCCTCCTATCCCATCGGAACACATGGACTGCCAGTGGAGGCCATTTGCGTGATGTTGCCCGAAGTCACATCCCGCTTCTGTCATTTTTTCGCCATGTAAAGCTGGATTCTGGTAAAATAATAATATGATGATGATGGTTTATAATTTCCTGTGTTCAGATTGCTGAGGAGAAATTTCCTGTGTTCAGATTGCTGAGGAGAAAGCTACTCGTAAAAGCAGCCGAGTGATGCTTGCTTCCTTGTGTCGAAGAGTGCTGTGCTACGCATATTCTATTTCCTCGCATACCTTCCTTTGCGTAAGAATTTCCTTTTTCCGCAGTCGATAACTGGGCCTCGGGGCCACTGAACCGATCTAAACTCTTTTTACCGACCCACCCGGAGTTTATCCACCTTATCCTCATGCCTTCGCCTAGAGTCGAATCATCCAGCCTCCACACCTACTTGCCCTACTCTTCCGGTGAAATGTTTATAAACACGAAGTCAAGATGCAAGACCGGGATATCGATATTAAGCTACGCGTTTATGTAATTCCATAATTAGAAGGACTAATAATGATGTTATTCCTGTGTGGACTCAGCACTGCAACACGCAATAATGCGGGCGCTTAAAAGGCTATTGTTAGTTCCGCGACAAAAAGGTGACATGGGTCGAAAAAAACATAGGACTTGCTGACAACGATTACTCCTTGTGCTAAGAGTCTTCGGGAGCGCCATAGCACCTTCAAGGACATCGTTAAAGCCGCCATACGATCCAATCTCTGAAATGACACTGACATTTTGCTCACAAGTTTAGATTGGGATTGTGCGTCCTTTCAAAAGGGAAGACCCTCGATGATGAGGGTAAGAGGGACATAATTTCTGCAGGTCAGGACCAATGGCACATAAAATTCACCTCCTTCCACCGATGTTTGACGTCCTTCCAAGCCTCTCCCAACAATAACTGAATGAGGGTACAACCTGATCATGATGTATTCAGTGAGTCACCCTTTCCTCCAAACAGAATGAAATGAGACTGATCCTCAGTTGTGCATGTTTATGTAGGATGTATGCTCATTTTGAGTTAGACTGTTTTTCTCAGTACAAGTGGTTATCGGCTCTTCTTTCCCTCTCAGGAGCCCGAAATGCACGAGTACTCGCATTCTTCGATCTTTCTCAACATCAAGCGTACGGATGTGAGTCCTTTATATTTAGTACGATCCTATGAGAAATTTATTTCTTATCCAGTTTATGTCGCCATGAGTGCTGGGCCTATGATTGGCAATAGTTTATCATGATGTACGGTAAATTACTAAGGGAGACGATGGCTCGAATTCATAGCATCCACAACACCGTGTCCAGTATCAAGGTGGTGTAGTGGTACATTGTTCCACGCATTTAAGCTCCCTTTCCAAATTCCAGCGCGTTGGGCATTTTCATCATCAAACGGTGGGTGAGAAGACATTCCATTGACTCCGAATCGAGTTTGGTGAGGGGAAAGAAGAGCGACGAGTGCAGCAGGGATCATGGATCTAATGAGGGCAGACTAGCCTGACAGACCCGGAAGCCTGATGGTCTGATGCAGCACATCTTAACGCATATTCGCTGTTGTGTAAATCTGGTGTGTTGCCCGCCCTACCATAGTCAGTTCTCTTGTCACTAAAATATGGTCCACTAGCCAAGGACGTTATAGTGATGGTATATTCAAAAGGGGTATTTAAATTAGAAGCATTTACCCCAAGACGCTGGAGATCGTAAGGATACTCGAGAACACACCATGGAAGAAGCGAGTTTGGGGCGTTGGCCTGTTTACTGAAGGTGGAAGAGAAAAATCCGTGACAGTAGGCTATGGAGATGCCCTAGGATTCAGCTAGTTATTCGTAGAACCATGCCTCGCGTGCAATACTGCGACACTACTGTGGCTTAGCAAATTTAAGGCAGACGGATTTGGGGAATGTGTTGGTGATATCGGAGCCATCGTTGGCGGTAGCCGAGATGACGAGGGTAGAATATGTGACTCCTATGCGACCTTCGGATATGCGTTCTACAAGAGAGACCTCCAGTGTTCCTTGGGCAGTAGAGACGTCTCTGGCACCCCACGAGTCAGGAACTGGGTGTGGGTTCTGAACGTAGTCATATGCACAGGCTGGAAAAGATGGTGCGGCTTTAAGGGTCACGGTTATGGGTACCTGGGAGGCACTCAGCGCACAATTTCGGACGATGAGTGTAGACCATACACCAACCGCACACCGTTGTGTGCAGTACGTGCGGAAGAATTTCGCGCCGGCGTCTAAAATCTCTGATCGCCACTGCCACCACCACACCCAGCTTCCCAAAAGTCCGATTCGTCCTTGAAAGTGCGAGAAGAAATAGAATGGCGTAAAATGATATATGCGCTCGTTCAGCAGTATACAAGCGCGTGAAACGGAAGACAGCTGACCTGGAATCATAGGTTTAGGTTTTCAAGTAGTGAAAATTACTTGAGTTTTCCTTTTGGACGATAATTGCATTCTACGCGGGGCGCGTTCAAATTCCCTCTTCAGAATAATTGTGAATTGCATAGGCACTGGGCGTGATGGCCGTGGTACATTCAAAAGGCGGGTATTTACATTAACAGATTGTCGCTGAAAATCTGATATATGCCCTTCTTGGCTCGGGCACTCGCATTGTCCATGTCTGGTTTGAGAGAGCGATCGAAGTCGATGGCCCTCCACCCGCGAATGGTGTTCTGGCGCAGGCAACGTGCTTGGGGTGATCGTCTGTGAAGCAGGCGAAGTTGAATGCGGTCACATCGTTGTGCACCACTCCGTAGATAGGAATGTCGTCCATTATGGCAGTCCGAGAATCTTCCCTGAAAAGAGAGTTAATTATACGAGACGATGCACACAAGGAAGAGACGCACCTGACTCCCTCGGGGGGCTTATCCGAGGCAGACGGATTCTGGAAGAGTGCTGGTTATAACGGAGCCATCGTTGGTGGCCAAGACGACGTGGGCGGAATAAGCGACTCCCTTGCGACCTTCGGATATGGGGTCTAGAAGAGAGACCTCCGGTGTTCCTTGGGAAGTAGAGATGCCCTGGGTCGGGAATTGGGTATGGATTCTTGATGTAGTCGTGTGCGCAGGCCGGAAGAGATGAGGTGGCTTTGAGGGAGACGCTTATGGGTACCTGCGAGGCACTCAACGCGCACTCTCGAATGATAAGTGTGGAGAACGTGTTGAAGTCTTGAAAGTTGGCAGATAATATTGGTACCCTCCCCACTGGAATTCGAATGGAGTTAGTTCTTAATTGGTTGTTGAATTATAGATAAGTTGATGGGTCGAGATCGAGGGGCGTGTATGGGTGGGCGCGTGTCTGATAAGGACTATGCTTCGGCCAAGTTCATTCGAGGTCGTCTTCGTCTCTTCCAGCTCCCGACAATAACAATGGATGCGAGTATAATAGCCTCTAAACCTGATGCTACACCAAAGGCAATCATGAACCACGAGCTCCGACTGTGAAAGAAAAAGGTTGCGATCGAATAATACGCCCAGTATAAGCAGAGGATGAAGGCGCAAATAATACTCCATTTACCCGGTCGAAAAGGGATATTCTGAATGTCAGCGAACAAATGGTACATTAGAGTGAAGCAATGATAGGGAATTGTGAGCCATATGGTCGTGTTTGGTCGAGCAAAAGAAAAGATGAAAGCCACCGTCGATAAAATGAGTGATGAAGCGGAGAGTGGTGTCTTGTACACGCGCTTCAGCCAATGGAAGCCAAATAATTCCGAGACGTGGTGAATCGAAATCACGACACCAGAAAGGAATAGAACTCCAACACAGACGCCGAAGTAAGGATCAAAGTTGATAGAGAGTAAAATGAGCGAACTTCCTGAAACGAGTGCAGTGCTAAACAGCACACTCATACAGAATATAAGGCGCGCTTCAATATTGGGGGCTTTCTGTTCTGGTCGGGCGGAGAGGTGGGAAGCTAAAGCGGCATTGACGGCTGCCACAACTGCAACGGCAAGATTGAGCGCCACAGCAAGAATCCCTAACAAAATCCCCGAGGAATATGCGGAGTAAAAAACCCCTCCGGGAAATAGTTCGAGCGAAGACAGGAGATCGTTCATCAAGGACAGGACTGCTACCTGTACCCCTCCTGCAAATGTTGCCTGTTTCCGTTCTGTGAGAAAGGATATGTAGATAGTATAATTAAACGAACAATGAGAACAAGGTTAGCAAATTGCGACATTATTGTTTGGTAATATTGCCAGATTTCGGGTTTTTGGATTCTCCTGTCTTCACATGGGTCAGGTAAAGTGGAGGGGGTATTCTCTTAATCTATTGCCCTACCATAGTCAGCTTTTTTTTCGTAGGCGTTCCTGGAAGAGGACTGAGTGCCACCATCATCCATAACTGATGGTGGAGGAGAGTATATCATGAAATTGGCGAGAAGCACTAAAAGGAAGATGTCTTTAGCATCGAGGCAGTTTGTAGAAACTCAGATTAATACAAACTTTCTCGGAGTTCATGAGCCATTGGTGGTTCAGTGGTTCCCTGTGGCATAGGCGCAGGCATGGGGTGAAGGCGGAATCGTACTTCTCAGAGATCTGATTTGTGTTCTCTTTATAGAGTTTACGCTAGGGATTGGGAGCTCTTAGGAACGCCAGATGCTGTGCCCATTGCCGGGTAATCGAAGGCATTGGGAACCAGGCCGTGTTTCCAGAGCGACGCATCGGCGAGACTTAGAGAGGCTGACGATGCGGAAAATTCCACACGGCGTGAAATTGGAATCAAACTGTGTGTATGAGGCGTAAATTCCAGGTGAGGCATTGAGAGTGTTTCAGTGCTGAGCGTGAGGCTGGCAAGCTTATCTGGCGTGGAAAAACAAAAAAAAGAGGTACGATCCAAAAGAGATGTTTACACGTTGGCAAATTCCGATGACCGGATCGGCTGCCAAGGAGTTCAAGTGCATTGCATGTCAATGAGATATGATTAGTTATATGAGACTATGTACACAAGGAAAAGACGCACCTGAGTCCCTCGGGGGACTTATCCTGGGCCCAATGACTCATCCAATGCTCGCTGCAGGGCTCTGCAGGGTTCTCCCAGTAATTCGAGCACAAGGATGAAGATGTCCGAGAAACCACGGGCGTGAATGCGAGGTTCGCCCCGTCGGGTGCCTGAGATCACACCATAGAAGGAGCGAGTTTAGGGTGTTAGTCTGTTCACCGAAGGTGGAGGAGAATCTACTTGCGACGATGGGTAACAGAGATGCCTTGGCATTCGGCTAGTTGTTCGTAGAACCACGCCTCATGTGCGAGGCTACGAGAGGAATGTGGCTTGGCGAATTCAAGGGAGGAGACTCAGGAGAGCACTGAAGCGAGTAATTATTGGCTGAGATGACGTGAACTCCCATGCGTTCTTCCGATATGCGTTGTCAACAAGAAACTTCCAGAGTTCCTTGGGGTGCAGAGACCTATGAGTCAGGAACTAGGTATGATGACGGCGGACGCTCAGCAGAGGGAGTAGCACCTCACGCGACACGATGGCTGTCGGTGTTTGTCATCGTTGGGCGGCGTCTAAAAATCTTTTGACATTCTCAGATCGCCACCATCTCCATTCCTAAGGTCCGTATTTCCTCTCTTTCCTAGTACAAACCTGAGTGCTGAGCATCTTCAGCCAAAGATATTCAGCACAGTGATCTGAGCAAGGTCGACGCGGCCTTTCTTACTCATACTTGACCAGACATTGGCAACGATGGCGAATTACACTCATCAAGGACCCGGGCCGTAGTCGTATTACCAAGTCCCCACCTGTGTACAGTGGACATAGTCCTGGACCGCACCCGCCTAATTTTTACCCTTACCCACCACGCACCACCAAGAGGCCACCACCCCCGCGGCTCTTACGGCTCCAGAGGGTACTACCAGCAACAACAGGCCCCGTATGCCGTACACTACCCAGCTAAATACAACCCTCTGTCATACCACTACCCATCCTCCAACGCTGCTGTTTTTACCCCGTCCTGGCTGGCAGCAACAGCGGCGACAGCCTATATCGCCGTTACCCAAACGGCTGTCGATGCCGGTACCCATCACCCCCCAAGAACCTCCAACGAAATCCGAAACCCCTCCGCCTCCGCCTCCACAGACGTCGTCGAATATCTCTGTGTCCGCTGAAACGACCCTAGTTGTTCCCACTACATCGACAGCTCCGACACCTTCTAGAATCTATACCTGCAGTTCCGCCTCCTCAGGCTGCTCCTTCCACATCCACGGCTACGCAAGTAACACCACCTCCAGCTGCTTCCAAAAAATCCCGGGCTTCCCTCCTTTACCCCTCCACCTCTTCTTCGGCTTCTGCATCTGCTGGTCCATCGCGTAGCGCCCTTCCTCTTCTGTCGCAGGGATCTCCATACCCGCTGCTAGCGCTACAACCCGGGACGCTGCGCTGCACATGTCACCGAGGCGGAGAAGCGAGCTCGTGAGGTTGTTGACAAGTGGGCCTGGCACCAGCGCTGGTGCGACTTCGTATGCTGGATCCGCAGCTTCCACTACAACTACGAACACGATCAGGACCACGAACCTATTACTGTCGACAAAAATTCGCTCTCGGCAACATGTATTTCGCCAATTCGGTGTTGCAGATTATGGTGTATTGTCCGCCTTTTCATCGTTTGTTTGCCGAGCTGGGGACGGTGCTTGGAGGTTCTGGTCCTTCGAGTGGGTTGGGTGTGAGTTCGGGTATGAATGGCATTTACGGGGTGGGTAGGACGAGTGGAAATGGAACAGTGGCAGAAGGGAGCGCGTGCCCGCTCGTTGAAGCCACAGTGGAGTTTTTGAGGGAGTTTGTGGTGGATGATGATGATAGGTCGAAGGACTGGTAGGAGAAGGGCAAGGCGAACGTGAGAAATGTAGCTTCGGGTTCAGCTTCGGGTTCAGGACTGGGATCGTCAAGCAGAACCTCGAGCTCGCGAGGTGGAAAGGAGAGAGTGTGTGCGAACGGGAGCAGGGTGATTCTGTCTATGACGCCAATGGGGGAGGTGTAGTGGGGAGGAGGGAAGAAGACGATGGGGTGACAGAGTCGTTTCTACCGACGTATGTGTATGATACGATGAAGGTAAAGAAGCAGTTTGAGCATATGCGGGTATCTATCATTGCGCGAGCCTTTGATTAGCACAATCCCTTCGGTGTCACCATCGTCAACCGTGCCCAAATCCTCTGGCTCACGAGTTCCGGGAATGCTATAGAAAGCCGCATACCGAGCTCGACGAAGGCCTGCAAAGAATGAAAGTTTGGTGAGAGGTTTATTGCCCAGCGCCGTATTCACACTTTCTGACGAGATATTTGCAAAACAGAAATCTACTGATCGAGTAAGAATGGGCAGCTGCAAGTCCACCGCTGGAGGTCGGTATGGTAAGTTCCCCATTGGCGTGCTTCATCCTGCGCAACCTGCTCCAATATCTCATCCCTTTTCTTGCCCTTTAGGTCTCGTTTCTCCTTTCCTGTCGTTTCTTCTTCCTTTCTTTTCCTTTGGTGTTGGTGACGATGTTGACCCCTAGTATTTATAAGTCTCCTTGGTATCCTCGTCCCGATTTCGAATAAGAGCAGTAAGAACAAACTTAACTTGAGATCATCAACATCCAACACCTACGGTAACGAACCCATATTTTTCCGCCCTCTCCTCATGAATTGTAAGAATCCCCTTACTAAATATTTCTTTGCATTCGGTATTCCCTGAATCTTGCCTTCTCATTAAGGGGGTTCCGGGTTCTGAACCCGGCACGTAAGGTCGGAATTTTTTTTACAGCCTTTGTCGATGGACTAAAATCAGGCACCATATCCTAATATGGAAATATGACATCACCGCCGTGCCACACAGGCATCGCAAATCCATTTTTTGTGCACCTGGTTGACAGTAATTGCAGGCCAAGAGACTATGCAGGTTTCATTGCATTGCTGAGAGCCAGAGAGATTTGCAACAGCCGAAGATCAAGATCTTATCTTAATCTTATCTATATTATTATTATTTTTACATGATTGGCTTCTCAACGGCTTCTAGCCATATATTTTCAACTGCAAATACTTCACAACAGTTCTTATAATGATTATCGAAGACTTTAATATTAGTTGAATGTTCAATTTTTTTTTTCGCAGCTTCGGCTGGACGAACTAACCGACCTCGGGTCCGGGATTATCCCGGAACCCCCTTGCTTCTGAACCTCCGAGATTGGTGATCCGCACTGCCTAACGGTGCCTGCAGGTATAGGTCGTGGCTGTGTTCTTGCATCCTTATTTATACATCCAAAGTGACGACCTGTCAGACCTCTTGCTCTTGCTGACCCCCACCCACCAGTTCCTTGAAAATTCAGAGGGATTAATTAGTACGATCTCGCTGATTCCCCAATCCCGAAACGGCGGCGGTTGGCACTCCTGAGGGCGCCTATCATGTTTACAAATGCGAGGCATACGGTTATCAATGGAGGGATCTTCGTGGTAAACGATGGCAGGAGATGTGAGGCTACTACATCTCAACCGTAAAAATACTGATAGAAAATTTGAATTCGTAGTGATGGAGCTCCTACATAAACATATTGCTCCAGGCGCATTTCACAACTCGGATGAGCGGTATGACCCACCCAAGTGTCATCCGCATACACGGAGGGCGGTTTTGAAGAAGATCATGGACTTGGTAAAGGATGCCAATAAACTTGCGCTGTTTCTTTGGATATACGGTCCTGCGGGAACTGGCAAGTCAGCGATCGCGCAAACCATCGCGGAGCTTCTTGAGGAGTTAGGGCTTCTTGCCGCTACTTTCTTTTTCTCTAGGAATGCAGCTGGGCGCAACGATAAGACTCGATTGGTGCCAACTCTCGTTTACCAACTCGTCAAATGCATACCAGAAATCCGTGCTCATGTTCTCGAGGCATTGGAGCAGGACCCCGCCCTCCTCTCATGCTCGGTTGAGGCACAGATCCAAGCGCTCATCGTCAAACCATTGAACGCTGCCGTGAACGAGGAGGCACTGGCACCGATCCTCCTTTCTCGTCCACGGTTAATTATCCTGGATGGGCTAGACGAATGCTGTACCACCTCAGCGCAAACCCAGATTTTGAATGCCCTTTCCACAGCCACAAAACATCTCCACATCCCGCTTTTCTTCCTCATCGCGAGTCGACCGGAGCAGCATATCCGACAATCGTTCAATGACCAAGATGGTCTAGGCTCGCTTTCACTCCGCGTCGCGTTAGACGATACCTACCGACCTGATGACGACATTCGGGTCTTCCTTCAGTCAACATTCGACGAAATCAAACGAAACCATCCTTCAAGGGCTCACTTACCCATGTCATGGCCAACCTCAGAAGATACCCAACGGCTGGTAAATAAATCCTCTGGCCAATTTATCTTTGCATCCACAGTCGCAAAATATGTCAATTCCCATCGCCACTGGCCTCCTAACAGATTGAACATTATTTTCGGGAAATCGAAGCCCGGCCAGGAGACACCCTTCACTGAGTTGGATAACCTGTACCATCGCATTCTCTCATCCGTCGCCGATGCTGAGAAATTGCAGGATGTCTTGATGCTCCTAGTCCTCCGACCCTTCTCGCAAGGCAGCATGTGGGTGAAACAAACAACAACCTTAATCGAAAAGTTTCTGTTTTACAGACCTGGGGAGATAGATACGATTTTGACCGACCTTCATTCTATCATTTATGTCCCACCTCCAAGGAATGATTTTTCAGAACTACGGTTCTTCCACGCTTCGCTCCCCGATTTCTTACTGGATCGATCTCGTTCAATGGACCTCTTTCTTGATCAAGGCTCTGCGTACGCGAAACTCACTGGACTGGCTGTGATGCACATTAACAACCCAACTGAATCTCCGTTGCAGGATCATCAAGGTATGTCCTTTCTTTCTTGTTGTGACTTCATTGATTCAATGAACATGAAGCGGGTGTTCATTGCATATTTCTGTGGTGTTGTGTCAAAGCTCGTCCATCCCCGAAGCTCCTTGAGGACTTGTGCAGGCTAAACCTTGCAGCTTATCTGAACGACGGACCACTGTCTGTTGTGCGAAATCCAGAATTGATTTGTTGGTTCGGAAGACAGGTATGTTGATTTCGTTCAATAATGGCTTGCCTCATTTGATGCATGACATTTACAGCGGCTGAGTCCAGACGGCATGGAAACCTTGCTAGATCGTCACTTAGCAACATTCGATACATGGCTTCATACACACTTTTTGTCTTTAACTGGCTCGTCACGGAACCGTGACTATCTCGTAGTTGCTACACTTTTGGATCAGCTCGACCCGAAGAAATTTAACTGGGAGCAGGTTTCGGTGATTCTACGACACCAGTCCCCATTCAGCTCCAATATCTTGCATCTTCTATTTGATGGGACGAAATTCGACATAGAATTCATTCGGATCGCATCTAAATGTTTGATGGATCGAGACCGAGCTGGGTCCCTCTGGGTCGATTCTCACAGATATGCAGACCTGGTAAAGTACATATTGGAGATTCTGCGTAATAAGTGAGTTTATAACACTTACACTCTTGTACGTGCTAATACGAATGCTTGAATTCAATCCAGATGCTTTATAGATATTGTTGATATACGCACCGTGATTCCAACAACATCTGGCCTGCCCTATTACGAGGTTGGGAGGCTGGCATTTAATCTTCTTCCGATTCTGCTTTCAAGAATTAAGGGTCCGACAGTATCACAGGTGAACAATATTCTCCTAGCCCTCCCATTCTTTTACTTGATCAAAAATGATCCACTGGGATTGGAAAAGATTAAAGCGACGCAGGCCATTGAGGACTTTTTGATGGTGTGATTTTAACTCCACTTCATACTTTTTTCTGGGGCTGATAACTCTGAACCTCATAGAAATAAAGCGCCGTATCCATGCCTCTTTTCATATCTAGTCCTTCCCCCTCCCCTGGCGAGTTTACCATACGAACGATGTAATAAATTGCTTTTGAGACCATGAGTGCTGTCATCGAATTCCGAATTATTGGGGAGGAGAAAACCAAAAATTGAATAAGAGGTATCGTATCACTCTCTGATGGGGAGACTTCAACTGGGGCAGAGCGCGAGTCAATGTGTCGTATGTTATTTCCATAAGCTCGCTCCCCACGTGTGCCGATGAATTGCTAGGCATGGATGACGGAGAACAGTGTGGTCGGTTACCAGAGTTGAAAGGATGATCCTGAAAAAAGCCATGAAAATTCTGCATTTGAGCCTGACTGTTTGGTCAGGATCGAGAGTGTAGACGGAGCAATCTGCAGTTTCATTTTATTTAAACAATCAGATTATTCGCTTTATGTATGTGAAGGACAAAGTCGAGTGATACCCACAAGTACGAATCCCGGAATCCGAGCACCATACAAGCGTTTGATTTCTGTTGTTGGGGATTGTGAATTGCGTAGACGCTGAACAGATGTGGTGGTATATTCGTGATGGGATATTCAAAAAGACGGGTGTTGGTATTATATTATGATATGAGACCAGATATTACATTACCTCGGAACGCCGCTGCACATCCAATTTATGTCGAATTATCGTAAAAAAGAATCGGTTTGGATTCGGCACCAGCGTTGACTATGTCCGTTTTGAATGCGGTGACATCGTTTTGGGGCACTAGTCCGTAGATCCAGATGTCGTCCATGATAGAGCTGAGATTTTGTCTAAAACGTGGAGAATTACTTGTACAAGACGATGCAAACAAGGGGCTTGAGACATACCTGAGCCCCTCGCAGGGCTTATCTCACTGACTCTATCAGTAGTCGCTGCATCGTTCTTGAACACAAGAGGCGGAAATGTTCCAAAAGAGGTGTTCACCGGCAATTCCCGGCATATGGGGTAGCGTCTTATCCAAATATCATGAATTTTAGCCCCAGTCCAACCCCAGTCGCTACCATGTGTATATATGTATTGTGAGATCGAAAAATGCCATTCCTACTATTTTTGAGTCCGAGTCGGAACGTTTGACGCTTCGGCTCTGCGATTGTCAGCATTATGTCAGCGGCAGTCGTTGGCAAGTCATGTCGAACTTGAATAAACAAACGACTTGTCGCTTGGCCTCCCTCTTGTGCGCTAAACAACACTTGTCGTACTCATCTTCCTCTACATTTTTCACTCTACCGTGCCTTCCCTCCACTCATTGATATTAGGTTGAAAAATGCAGACAAACGGCCCAGAAAAATATTCGCGACAGAGCGTCGCAGGCGAAATAAATTGGAAAGCGTATATCGCCAGTTCAGCACATCTTGAGAACGTCAAAAAATTTGCGGCAGCCATCCCTTCGAAAACCCTTCTCTCACTTTTCCACAAGAAAGCGACATCGTCAACCCTAGGCCCCTTTCGCCTCTCTTCATCGCTGACGCCTGGCGTCCCTCCCTCCTTGCCAATTGCTCACCTCCATGAGAGCGTTGCCCGTTTATCAGTAACTCTGTCAGCCACTCCTATTCTCCGTTTAAGCCTGCTCGACCGACTGAAGCCAGTAGTCGACTCATTGCCCGCAGAAGTGCCTTATGGCATCGAGATGATCTTGCCGCTTTTGCAGGGAGTCCACGCGCGTACATCTAACAGGACGATGAAGCATGGGAAAATCTTGACCCACTGCTGAACCAAGTCATTGGCTATGGAGCGACGCCTGAAACATTATCCCAACGCATACGATGAGGGAAGTTTGGGATGGATGGAATGTATACCTGGCTGCAAGTGTGCGTTGAGGAGCTCAACATCAGTGAAGAATTACTGGAAGGAAAGATCGAACGACTTATCGACGCTATGCTGCTTCTGTACGTTCATTCTCTCCCATCCACTACCTTGTTTCACATTTCTTCACATTTTTCCAGGGGTGCAAGGCCGGGCCCAACGTCAGTCACACAACCACCCCAGGCTGAAACGATCATACACGAAGTCCTCGAGTCAGATTCGCCTCCGCTGGGTATCTTACCGCCTACTTCTCTCGACGTTCGCTGCCCAGGTTATGGCTTGAAAATGCCCCATTCCCAATCGCCCTTTGTATCATATCCATTCCTTCTCCACAGCATCAAGACTTTGCCGTGGAAGGTTGAAGTGAGCGATGCACGACTCAGTTTACGATCAACTCGATGCAGCGGTGCTGGACAAGTGAGCAAGAAAGGGAAAGAAATTGAACCACGTACTTGCCACCCTTGTTTCCGGCTTCACGATGATTCTATCATAATGGGTATTCGACATCGCTCGCTCGCCGGCGCTCACGAGAACACGCCGTGGGCCTATCTTACAGCGGGAGAGATCCTTTCACTCGGAGATATTCGGCACGGTGATCTGGGCAAGGTCTGACGCGGCCTTGACCAGACATTGGCAGCGATGGCGAATTACACTCATCAAGGACCCGGGCTTTCATCGTATTACCAACAGTCGCCACCTGTGTACGGCGGTGGACATAGTCCCGGACCGTGCCCTCCCAATTTCTACCCTTACCCACCCCAGTACCACCACCACCACCCAGGACCACCGCCAAGAGGCAACCCCCCCCCCCCCCCCGCGGCTCTTACGGCTCCAGAGGGTACTATCAGCAACAGGCCCCATACGTCGCCCACTACCCAGCCAAATACAACCCTCCGTCATACCACTACCCATCTCCCAACGCCCCCGTTTTTACCCCGTCTCGGCAGCACCAGCACCAGCAGCCTATATCGCCGTTACCCAAACAGCTGTCGATGCCGGTACCCATCACCCCCAAAAACCTTCAACGGAATCCGAAACCCTCCGCCTCCGCCTCTACAAACGCCACCCCCCATATCCTCGTCATACCCCCACATTGGCTCAATATCCACTGCACACGAGTCCTCCCAACCCACCTCTAACCCCGCTATCGCAAAATGGGCCATCTGGTCTCGCAGACCCCAAGACCCCACACTCGCCCCAGCATCATCATCTCCCCAAAAGCCCGTCGTCCCCCCGACATCGTCTCACAAGCCTCGGATCTCAAAACACCACCCCCATCCCCACCACCCAGTGTTGTGCGGGTCATTGACTTGGTCAATGACCCCGAACGACCAGTCATCAAAGCCATCACTTTCGGTCATGACCTGGTCATGACCACCCGCAGCCACCCACTGCCAACTCGTGATGCATCACAGGGCACCGCCACTGATAATCAAATCATATCTACCCATCTAAACCTTTCCATCAGAGTCATGTACATATTTAGGATGGTGGTGCAACGGGCCGCTAGTACAAGCCATGACCGGTCATGACAAGTTACTGGTCATGACCCAGGTCATCGGCCATGACCCGCATCAAAAAGTCATGACCGCACAACGCTGCCACCACCTCCACGTTCTCCGCCTCTTCTTCCCACAAAACCGCTCCTTTTACCTTCTACTCCGCTCATGAACCCCATTGTCGATCTTTCGCAGTAGCCGTTGCCCATTGATGAGGCTCAGGGTGTGGCCTGGGCTTCTCTGACGAATTCGAGTGTTCCATCTTCAACTGTGACGGAGACGACGGATACGCTAACCCACAGTCTCCTGCATCGTCGCATACTTCATTGTCGGTTGCTAGTACCGAGGATGGAAAGGATGTTGGATTGAGTAAGGAGGCTGGTTCCATGTCGATGGAGGAACAGGCCCTTATGTCGGCTGAAAAACCCGTGATTGTTCCTGCCACATCAACAGCTCCGACACCTTCTACTACTGCTGTTCCTCCTCCTGAGGCTGCTCCTCCTACATCCGCGGCTACGCCGGTAGCACCACCTCCCTCCGCAAAATCCTGGGCTTCCCTCCTCTGCCCCTCCACTTCTTCTGCATCTGGTTTTGCATCCGCTGGTCCATCTCGCAACGCCCTCCCTACCTCTTCTGTCATGGGGATCTCCATACCCGCGGCTAGCGCTACAACCCAGGATGCCGCGCTCCATGTATCGCCGAGGTTGTTGACGAGTGCGCCTGGTGCTGGTCATCCCACCATTGCCACTGCTATTTCTTATGCTGGATCGGTGGCGGCGGCGGCGTCCACTACGATCACGACCACAAATC
>Ga0307513_10004867_pt1 | contig 17827 bp, 9 predicted proteins | sample 15_EM_MG_FD_202174 | JGI IMG/M metagenome (GOLD analysis project Ga0307513, IMG submission 202174) | Populus trichocarpa ectomycorrhiza microbial communities from riparian zone in the Pacific Northwest, United States - 15_EM | ecosystem: Host-associated > Plants > Roots > Unclassified | place... | reverse complement strand
GGCATGGAGTTAAACATCCACTCTAAATATATATTAATTACGAAGGAAGGCGGTGATGGTTATATTGACCAAACATTCACTATTATCTCCGTGCTTCATGTGTATGTTTACTTTCTCTCTCTTTTCTCTCTTGGGTTTTTTTTCTTCATGACGAGGGACTCAAATTCATCTTTTTTTGGTGCAAATTTATTAAATTCTGAATAAATGTATAACTATTTCAATGTAATTGTTGATTGTGATAGAGCCATGACTTCAAATATTGGAAGCACCCAAATTAAAACCAAGGAAAGTGAATTTTAACATATTATGAAATAAATGTGAGATATGAACATCGATCTCACAAGTTTATATCACATCTCTCAAGCCAAGGATCATCCTTGTGATCAGTCTTACTCTACGATCCATCTAGGGGGAAACCCTTTAGAAACTCTTGAACATAAAGGCAATTAATGTCTTTCTAACTGAGGTATAGACCCAAAGATTTCTCGAGAGCACGTTCTTCTTACTAATGTGTCCTGCTTGGATTGCGAGTGTCTAAGAGAAAAACAAAAGTGCTTCTGCTTTCTTCATTGAAGTTCGGTGAGTGCGAACCAGAGAGGTTCTAGCTTTGTGGGCATCCCTCAAATGGAAATCTTGACGTATACTTTTTTTATCAGAAGCAAATAATGTGTTTTCAATTTTATTTTTCTTCCCCTGTGACCATGTGCTAGGCGAAGCCTTGAAGGGTAACGTGTCTTACATTAAAGCCTTTTCTTGGTGAAGTGGTTCACATCTCATTTACTAGGAGGGAATAGACATGTCATACATTACATCTATTGGCTTGAAGTTGACTTGATGGGATCCCGCAACTGCATTATAAATCTTTGATTTGATGTTTTTTGCACGCATTTCTTATTATTAGATGTAAGAGATTCAGCATTTTTCTATTAGAGAATCTTGCTGTCAAATGTGAAAATATTTATAGAATTTGAAAAAAAAAAAAAAACCAGATGGCTTGGCTCCGGGCTATATTGAAAATTGTCAATGATGCTGCACAATATATGCTAATAATTAAAGTCTTTCTGTAAAAAAAAAAAAAAAAAAAGGTCTTAAAATGACCGTGCTAAAAATATTATTAAGTTAATCTATATGGTGCATTAATTTTATTAGTTTTTAAAGGATGTATCAATATATATATACACACACCAATTGATTATACGGTACATTTCATTTCATTTTTGACACTTGACAATACAAGTAAATTGGGGCAAGGGAATAGAGGCCTTACAAGGCCCGAGCCCGCTAACGGATATATCGGCCCATACAATGAGCGGAACCATTTTTTTCCACCGTCCCAACTGCCAAGTATGAGAGTACATTCCACCAAGTTATTTGCAATTTGTTTTAAGAAATAAATCTAGTTGATTTTTCATCAATACCTCTAATCTTACATGATAAGAATATTATTCCTGAAAGAGGAATAAAAACATCTCCATATTTTGAACGGATGGATCCAACTAATGAATTGCACAAGAAGAGGAATGTTCAAAGCAAATCGCCGCTCCAATCCCAAAAAACTCCAAGAGTTGTATGCAAATAGAGTGGTTTGCGTGACGCATCCTCTGGCTCCTTGGATAGAAAAAACCGAGGAAACACTCCATCCGACTCCGGCAGAGAACAGAACCAATTCAAAGCTTTAGGGTTTGGCGGCGGCACAGCAACCTGCATAGGCAAAGTAAAGACATGTTTAAACTAAAATAAATGATAAAAATTAATAATAGTTTTATACCAGAGATCTGAAAACTCCTTGAGGCGAACACGGAGGAACCCCGATTGGACAATTTCATGTACGGGATTATAGGCTGAGGTGCAGTTAGTTACTAACAAATTATTTGGGTCAATTAGTGTGTGAACAAATTTGAAGTTTAACATAATCATTTTTTTAAAATAAAAAAAAATAGATTTTTTTTCAGTTTTCATTTGATAAAGTCACGTGACTATTACATGCAAAGTCGTTCAGGGATTCAACACCTTTCACCCTGCCAGCTAGATATTCTTGGAAATTAATAAATATGCCACGTGTGCTAAAGAAGGATGGGTTGGAGGCATCTGACTACTCGGACACGCGCCAGCCATTAACTCCCACTCTCTTTCAAAAAAGCCCAACTTCACACACAAAATCACATCAATCATCCAGCTATAAACCCCAGTCACGCCGCGAGCTGATCAAGGTCATTTCCGTCATTTTGCAATTCAAATCTAAGGAAGGGACCCCTGAAATCAAAGCGAGATAGAATTTCAACGCAAAAATCAAACTCCTAAATTCGACCCGGAAATAAACTCACTCTCGACAGACAGAGAAGACAAGCTTGTGAATCACACGTTAATTGACTTCACTTCTATCTCACAGCAACAACCACTGTTACATGGCATCCTACAAAAAAATCAATGCGTTCACCTTTTCTCTGATCCTGATCTTCCTGTCATTAACATTGCCTGCAACAACCATGGCAGAACAATGTGAATAGAGTTCAAAGAGGAGGACGCCACGATAAGGCATGATTGGAGGGTGTTTTCCATTATTTTCACGTATGATCCCTTGACTTATGCCTGACAGAGATTTATTTGCAGTGGTCAGAGCATTTGCACTTCAGGTGTTGTCCTAGCGACAGGGTACATGCACTGATGCACGTCTTACCAGACTCTTTTAACTACTTGTCGTCCGATTGTTTGCCCAGATATCCTTGGAAGAAGTTTCCTTTCACCACTTTTGTTGCCATGTTGCATGCTTTAGTGACTCTCATGATCGATTCTTTCGCGTTGAGTTACTACAAGAAACATGGTTTTCATAAGAGAGGTGGTGGGGGAAATGGTTATCAGAAAGCGAAAAATGGGGAGAAAGAGTTGGGGCATGTTGAAAATGGTACTGGTGCACATGTTGGACATTGCCATGGATTTAATGGTGGGGCTAATGACAAGGATTCAATTTTGTTGAGGAATCGTGCTGAATATGGAATGAAGATAAAAGCAATCCTGGCGTTCTTCTTCTCTACAACAACTCCACTTGGAATTGTACTGGAAAGTGGTTTGTCAAATGAGTAAATACTGTTTTTTAAAGTATTTTTTTATTTAAAAATATATCAAAATAATTTATTTTTTATTTTTTAAAATTTAATTTTAATTTTAGTATATTAAAAAATATAAAAAACACTAAAAAAATTAATTTAAAGAAAAAAATATAGGTAATTTTTTTGAAAAAATTGGTTGAAATGCTCCCAAACACCCCCTAATATACAAATTCATATGCGATCCATACAAATTCGTTCTTCCTTCAAGAAGATGCACACTGCCTAAAGCTACTCAAAACAGAACTTTCAGCAGGGTCTATAGGCACTCCACCAGGAAAAAAATTAAGCCATAGTAAATAAATTAGTTCTTGACTTTCTTTCCATATCTTCAGATAGCCAAATTGACAGAGAGACCAATTGCATGCATGCTAACCTTTGGAAATTAGTCATAAGTTACTTGTTCATTTCATATCTTAGGAACGTTCTGTTGAATCTAGTTGCATGTAGTCCATTTGAATGCAAAAATACAAGCAGCGGAGATCCAAATCCAATAATCCTGATCCAGGGGCAGAAGTTCGTAGGAATTTGTTAGCTTAGGAGCTAGGGTGTAGTTGTTTGGAAGTAGAATCGAATTCTATCTATGGAAGTGATCAGATATGTTTTGGATCCTCTTGATGCTAGTCATCCGTATCTTGCTCTTATTCTTGATATGAAGCTCTTATCTAGGCTTGACAATTTAGGTTCAAGCATTGTTATCCGCCGAAGGCCACCAGTGTGCTGATTTTCTTGCTCGTTTGGGTTCCGGTCATGATTTCGTGCTTCAACAGTGGGACTCTCCTACTCCTAGGATGGAAGTTGCCTGCCTTCGTCATTAGTGCTGGCTTCTCCTTTTCCATTGTGCCAGAAAGAGAGAGATCCTGAGATAGACAGAGGTTCATATTACTATAATCGAAGTGCATTGAAGCTTGTTTGTCCAAAACCTGAGGTTAACCACTACCCAGACTAAACATGGTGATTTCTAAGAAGCAGATCGTAGTAAAGCATCATAAAGGACTGAATCTTATTTTAAGGTTTGTCAATGCTAGCTAAGACCAACAAGATCAGGTCAGCATTAAGGAAGTGACTTGTAGCCTGTAGGGCCGCTTGTTTTTCGGGTTGCTAAGCATCCATGAACACGTCATTTCAGAGAAGGTCAAGTAACATGGCTCTGATTGAATTAAAGGGCACCCTCAAAATCTCTCAGGTCCTAAGTATAGAATCTTGAACAGGCTTCACCGGATGTATTACTGCTACCCATATTGGCAATACTGATCTGGAAGTTATTTGGTCCTACTTCTGACTCATTTTGCTAAGCCTTCCCCGGCTGCCGGTTAGAGCAAGGACCAGCTTTGAAGGGCTATTATGGGATAGGATGCTGAGAATCTGAGATTGTTCTAGTTAGTTTCCAGTTTTCAAAACAAATAAGCACGTCTATGTTACAAACTCTGTTAAGTTTTAGCAAAATCTGGTTTCTGATTGGGTCATTAAGACATTTGTGACCACAAATTACAAGGCTAGAAGGAACAAGAAATCTTCAAGGATGGACAAATGACAATGTGGTCATATTATGGTGAAATTGCAAGTGAAAATGCAAACAAATTAAAGTTGCTCCATTAAGAAATGGTGGCGATAGGAGGCCTCTTAGTGTTTCAAGCTGTAATCAAAATTTGCTATGATTGCCACTTATGACCATTTCTTTAGCTCTCATGAGTGAGTGGCTTTGGTTTTCTGTGTGAACGTAGCATTCCTCTGCTCCTCATCTGATGATATTTTTCGCGTATTAGGGCCCAGTTTTTCTTGGATTCTATTTGCATCTTTAAGTGTATAAAGAAATGATTCCAGAAGTCTCCCACTACTTCATTTTTGGAGCAAAGAAAATTCTTTTTTCCCTGTCTGACCATAATTAACACCTAATAATCAGCTAAACCCAATCACAAGGATATGAAGGAGCTTGATATTTTACATATAAAAACAAGAGAGAAAAATGAAATAATTACAAAGCACAGCCTGATTACCTTTCTAATGCTATCATAAGACCCAACTCCACTTACGACTATTTGATTAATGAAAGTGCAATTTTCTCCCCACGAACACAAACAAAATAGCTATGGTGTTGTTACTGTTGAGAGAGAGAGAGAGAGAGAGAGAGAGAGAGAGACCTTTCTCTCCCGATGAGGATATATGGCTTTTTTAGGACTAATTGTTGCATTTCCAAGCAAATAATTTGAACAGCCAAAAATGCATCACTAGACAGAAGAAATAGGTTTAAAGCAGATCAAGGAAGATCTTGTATGGTGGCCACACGTATGGTTTAGGCCTACTCCCAATTCCTAACCATAACTCATTCAAGTACTGCTTGAAACTCAAGGCCATGATGCAATTAACTTGCTAATGGAGACACCAAAAAGCTTTGAAGTTGACATGCTCACCCCTTAATAATTTGGTCAGGTTCAACGATGTTGATGATTAGTAGAAGGCTTTGTGCATTCTCCACATAGTGTCGGTATAGAGTATACCAACGCTTCGCTGCGGGTTAAGATTTTTTTACATAACAAATGTGCTAGGCTAAAAAAAATTAAAATATTGAGTTATTGGTCTAAATGACAATTTAAATAATATAACAAAAAGAACTCAATGTTAATCTATTTAAATTATTAAATAACTCAATGTTAATCTAATAAAAAGAACTATTAAAAAAAAATTTAAATAAAAAAAAAACATCAACTTAAAAAAAAGGAAAAAAACCAAGAAAACCCAGACGAATCTTCTAAACCTGGTCTAATTTTAAAAACTTGCAACTCGTTGAATCATGGATCAGAGTTCAATCAAGAAGTTCAATCATGGATCAGAATCTCCTAAACCCTGTAGCCAAGCCCAAACAAAGATGGGTCTGGCAAGCTACCAAACTCATCACCCTTGTGTTGGGCGTTGTGCCACGCTCAAGTGGATAGGAGTTTGGCGAGCTATCAGACTTAAAACCCTTGAACTTAGCTGTGTGTTGAACCTAATTAGACACGGGTCTTACAAATAGCCAGACTCATTGCTTTTAGGCTTGCCTACGCACCAAGCCTAATTGAACATGATTCTAGCAACCTTCTCAACTTGTCAACCTTTAACTTAGCTGCATGCTAAGCCTAATTGGCCATGAGTCTAACGTGTTGTCATACCTAATGCCCTTAGGCTCTACTAAATGCCAAGCCTAAATGGGCATAGGTTTGACTTGCTGATATACCCATTAACTGTAAGCTTGACAGTATGTCAAGTACAAATAGCTAAAGGCCTGAAAATCAGTATAGACCTCATGTGGAGCCATAAGTCTCTATTTACTTATTCTTATGATATTAACATAAAATATTAATATAAGAGATATTCATCTCTCATCCTTATTAATATTAATGTTAAGGATATCACATCCCACATTAGTATTAATGTCATGAATATTTATCCTAAAAAAGTGTTGTAAGGGTATAAAACCTCATAAATTCTTAAAAGATATCTTTTTAACGGGGTTTTCATAGTATAAATATCTCTAGAATCACACAAGTAAGGGATTCACAATCTCTATTTTAAACAAAAAAAACTTTCTTAGTTTCAGAGTATTCATTATATCAAAAGTAAGAATAAACACTTTTGTTTTTAAAAATAAATATTCATTCTTTTATTTATTGTAATTATTTGACTAACAGTTAATGACTTTATTATTTAAGAGTCTCAGAATCTTATCAGAAGAGACTATTCTACATTTTATAGGCTTTTTACAAGAAGCTACTAGTTTTATGGAGAATATATTATATTATTAAAACCTTTAATTAACTCATAATATATCTAATCATTAAAGAACCAATTTCTAATCACTTCGAATTGTAGAATATCATCGAGCGTAGCATAACAACATTGGAACCTATGTCCCTTCATTTTTTTTAAAAGAGATGGCACTAGAGGAAAGTAGCCTATCAATTAACAGGAGAAGCTTTGCACGAAAAATATTTCACCAAGGATCATATATAACAATATTTTGTTTTCAATAGGATAGAGATGGATCACTGTGGCACGTCTACTGGTTGCAAGTTTGGCAACAGTCTGACTCCATGATACTACTAGGAAGAATATATGACGGTGACCAATCCTTTCAGCAAGCAAATATCAAATGATCAATCAGGCTACTGTCGAAAAACTTTTGATCTCTCATTGTTTGACACGACGCCACACAGTAGCAATAGCTTGGTAGGAGATTAAGGAGACGTGCTAGCTAGCTACATCAAAATAACATAGATTAGTGACTAAACAATATTGACAATTGATCCTTTAGAAACAGCTAAACAACTTTTAATATCCACGTTGCTAGCGGATTACGACCTTAAGATCATACGTGAGAAGGATTAAATGCATGCGTGCGAATTAGTAATATTATTCTCAATGCACCGTCCACCATCATTATTATAAAACACAAAGTTACATGCTGTGGACAACAATGCTAATGAGAAGATTATAAAATATGTATTGGTGTATTGGCTTTTTAAAGAATGTAGAGATCATGGAAAAAAAAATAGCAGAGGAGGACAGACAAATGGTAGATGATGATGATGAGCTTATCCTTATTCAACCAATCACTACAAAATGCGATGACCCCATTTAGAAAATTTGTGAGGGAAAGAAAGGAAAAAATTAAAGTTGGGTTGCTTGAGTGGGGGGGAAGGTGGAGACAATGCACACACGGTACAGAGATGATGGTACCAAAAAATTTCAAGCCCATGATGGAGAAGCCTGAAAAAGTTTGAAAACAGACTTTGATGTGGTGTCCTGTGGCCTCATGGAATTTTCAGGAGCCTCATTTCAGGTGGTGACGCGTGAAAAAAAGATGATTATGCAACTGAAAATGGAGAGAAATTCGTTAGAAACTGCATGCATCTTTCAAAAGCAGTAAAAAGCCACACATAGTGGCCCAGATTTTAATTTTCATATTAGTTACATATTTAATTAATGTATTTATCACCATGTCCCTGGTTCATTTGCTGTGAAATTAAGATTTAAAGGGCATATATAGAATTCATATATTCAAGTCGAAATGCAGGTTTAAATCTTAATTACGCAGAGATGAATAACTTATGGAGCTGCAGGTTAAGTAATATTCTTGCCAGAATCCTGCTTTCGTATGCCTGTTCCTGTACGTTCCATACTAGTCAAAGAAAGGGGGAGAGATGCAAGTGGCCTTTATCGGAGGTTAGCTGACAGGCGGTGCAATTTTGTGGAAGAGAGGTGCGCCAGGCACCCACGGTAATATATGGCCCCAGCAGGGAGCATGATCAGTTGTTTCAATTCTATGTGTTACCCTCCCAAAAATGATGCTTGGGCACCATATGGTAGCTTTTAAATCCAGTCCCCCTCCGTACCTAGCACTCATAATAGTCATTTTGACGGTGCCTTCTCTTTCCGTGTCTGCGTTTCAGCTATGGCTATATGTTTAGACTAGGAATGTATAGATGGGGGATTCGTAATTGTGGATAAGAAAAACAAGTTGCAGCAGCTATATTGGTTGCTGATGATATCTTTCTTCTGTTTTTGTTGTTTTCCTATTAATTGGTAGGACCCTGAATTAGCCCTTCTCCAGTATGTTCAATGATTAATCAAATCAAAGCATCTTCATGAATTTTATTCTTGCGTGGGTTTGCATAGTGTTGTTCTGTGCATTCTTTGTCATTTCCTGAGGGTTTATCATGCAAAATATGATTTGATGGATCTATCGATAACATGGCACTTTCTTATTTTTCCCTGTAGCATCTTAGCAATAACAGCATGAGATGCGATAGCGGTGCAGTCAATATTATGAAAATGTATAATATAAGCTGATTCTGCTAGAGTAATGATCGTGTATGTTATATAGGCCTAACCTTACCAATGACACCCTGCACTAAATGCTCCTCTGCAACGATTCGGGTCTAAAAAGTATTGCAGGTTCTAATTCTGATGCTTCCTTTTGTTCCATGATCTCTTTTAAGAGAGGAAAACCTGGAAAATCATATCTAAAAGGACAAGATTTGTCCTCTGATCTCTTTTAACATTCATTTGCTGCATCTTGTACTTGATGAGATTATGGTTGGCATGCCGCTCACCTTCCAGAAATAGCATGTACCAGGCACTCACATTTATCAATTGTAGCCATGGAACATCTTAGTTTTGTGTCGCTTTTACCACATAACTTGCCTTCGGTCTATCATGTCTTGTCCAACTTGGTTTGGCAGGCTTTACATGGTATAAACAAGATTTTCACCCTCCTTTTCTTTGCAGAAAATGTTCTTTATTTACAAATTGAGTGTCTGAATTGGTTCAGCTACTGAATGTCAAATCCATTACGGTAAATCACAACTCAAGGGCTGCTTTAGCTTCATATTTTCCATTTATGTGGCTATAAGCAAAAGTAGCACATTGATCGCACATCAAAAGCAAGGGGCGTGGTCAGTACTTTTTTCTTGTCTCACTACTTGCACCATGTCATTCTTGCACTAAATACACCACCAAAAGTGAAACTACCATAGTCCATATACTAAGGACAGTCACTAGTGGCTCCTATCACATCCCAAAAAAAATAAGTTCAGCAAGGAAAGCAGGACTTTTTTTCATGTTCTGTTTTTCTTACCTCTTTTTCAGCTTTTGTATGCACAAACTTGTAGAAATAGCAAGTAACTTTGGCAGGTTGCAAGAGAAATGCAAGTTCAGGGGCAAAAAAAAACAGTATCCATCACCAAGCTTAATAATTAATGAGGGGATTGCCAAATCTATTTGCAGCTTAATTTTCAGATCATGGATTTAGCATCATGCACATTGACCAATATGAAGGCAATAAAAGTTTCACAAAGAAACAAATAATCGGCTGCCCCATGATGACCAAACACAAGTTGAGCTTCGCCTTCTGTGGATGTGCTTCATGAAATATCATTGTTTAATTTATCATCCCTAACTTTTATTCTGATCTAGAAAAGAATTTAAGAGCTGAAAGGAAGTTGAAGTGAAGTTCCATAGTGGGGGATCATCTAAACTGAGCATAGTTTATTGCAGAAACTAAAGAGAGAGGTATTAATGGAATATTCAGCTCTGTTAAACAAATAGCATACACACACTTGCGTTTGCAAGTTGCTACCTCTAAGATTTGTTAAGACTTTTTTGATCTAATCTTCTTTTAATAATATTAATCTTCTTGATATTATAGTCCCAACTGGTGGGCCAGAAGGAGATGTAGATGAGAAGCCGGGCATATGATAAATAAGAAAAACGAAAAAAAAAGAGCTCTAATGTAGGTGCATGCCCTAGTGCTGAGGCTTCAAGAAAGAAAGCCAGAAATTTATATTCTTGAAGAGGCACATATTCCCCAACATCACAATGATGCAAGTGAACTGCTCTACAGTTGGACTGATGTCTAGTTACTGATAAAAGCAAGGTCTCCCCGCTAGTAATAAGGTCCTAATAAAACGCATGGTTTAAGACCTTAAAGAAGAAGAAGAAACAAAAAATAATGAACTCCACCTTAAAGAAGAAGAAGAAACAAAAAATAATGAACTCCATTGACTTCCTCTTCCTTATCATGTAGGCAAACTGTTCAGTTGACATTGCTATAGTTCAATTTTGACATTGGACAATCAATATCACCAAGGCTATGGCTTCAACGACTTGTGTTTTTGCCTTGACAAAATAATACAAGATCAAGAGGAACCTGGGCAGGGTATTTCTTTGCCCGGAGGCTCAGGTTCCATAAAAAGCTTTAGAAAGAAAAATGAAAGGGATGGGATTTAGGTACTTGATGTTAACTAGTTGATAATCCCCCTCTGATGGACCCTCTAATCCCAAATTGCAAGTGCTTAACGAGTCATCAAAATATAATTAATTAAAAAAAAAAACAAAATGGTCATATAAACTCAGTAGTATTGTTTCGCTTACTTACCTTTTAAACTGAACTTCCTTGCGTCATAGAGCATAAGTTATTATTATTGGCTGGTGGATTTTTAAGTTCCAGTGGGGAACTGAAATTGTCCTGGCTTCTGAGGAAAACCTTCTTTGAGATTGACTTAAGACATCATTTCTCTCCTTCCTTCTTATTATTATTATTCCGAAGCATTCACATTTAAATAATCACATTCCCCGCATCATCAACTTTTCTGTAGCGAGCATCATATCTCAGCCAAATGATTATCCAAATGATCAAATTTCTATGATTGCATTATCAGTTGCATATACACATACATAAATAGCAAGCACACATGCATATAATAGCATGTGTCAACATCTCATTACCTGGTCTGAAGACAGCATCCAATTGCCTTTAGGAGATTATAAGTGGATGTGTGCATTTCAATCCTTAAATATGCATACATGAGATAACAAGATTTATGTTACCATTCACAATAATTGTTTTAAATTCTGCTCTGTGAGATACTGATACTGTTAATACATGTTGCTGAAATTGGCCCACCTCATTAGCCTTTTCTCAACTATAAAACCCCTCCAATCCTCATGATGTTCTTCATTACCACAATATCCGATTACAAACCCTTGAAGTATCTTCTCAAGAATTCTAGCCATGCTTCCAGGCGAGCTCACAGGAATTCACTATATAGCACCTGATCAAAGCCTGATTCCTTTCCCGGCTAATTTCGGCATGATGCAACAAAGCAGCATACCAGCCTTCCATTTCAACAGACTCTTGAACAACTTGCAGAGCTCATCGTTCCCGCAACCGGTTCGTGAATTCACTCCACAGTCCTCAAGTCTCAGCAACAACTCAACTTCAGATGAATCTGAGGAGCACCAACTCAGCATCATCGACGAGAGGAAGCAACGGAGAATGATTTCCAATAGAGAATCTGCTCGCAGGTCAAGGATGAGGAAACAGAAGCACCTAGATGAGCTATGGACTCAGGTAGTTCGGCTGCGAACTGAGAACCACAATCTGATAGACAAGCTGAATCATGTGTCTGAGTGTCATGACCGGGTTCTTCAAGAGAATGCACGGCTCAAAAAAGAAGCTTCTGATCTTCGCCAAATGATTACTGACCTGCAAATTGGCAGCCCTTACACTGCCACTGCTTTAAGAGATCTTGAAGAGGTCCCCTGCAACACAGCCCATGTCAGAGCTGAATCCTCAAACCAATCTGTCACTAGTTCTGTAGACTTGCTTCATTGAAAACAAGAGATCTTTTGCCATTATAATAGCTACTTCATGTTCCTTCTGTTTGAGATGATTATCGATGTTAACTTTAGCTTCCATCTGCAATAACAGCTTTCTAACCATTCCCCTCCTTGGCTTCATTATCATCCTGCACATTCCTTAAAACAATCAATTCCTTTTATATTACTTGCAATCAATCTTCTTGCCGCGTATGCATTAGTGCAACCAGCAAACAAAATTACTACTTGAAAATGATATATCCAAAGGGTCCATTAGGAACATATAAAAGACTAATAATGCCTGAACGACTTTTATCATTAACTTAAGAACCCATCAAAGTTTAATCGAGTCAACCAGAATCATTAATCGCACATGAACTCGACAAAACCTAAGAATGGAAAATCAAGGAAAGAAAAATTAATGAGAAACAAATAATGATTTCTGACGTTACAAATTTTTGTTTCATTCACTGTAACAGTAAGCGATACTTTTCTCAGGTGTACTTAAAAATGATGAAGAAACAAGAAATTCCTGCCAGTGGTGGACCTTGTCAGAACAGTTTCCGTTCACGCCGAGCCAAAGGGAGGTCCCATAGCTAGGTCAAGTGTTGCTCACGATAGCAGGGGCAATAAGACAAATGGTGGTGGAGGTGCTGGTGGTAGTGACTAATCTCACAAATAACAACTACTACTACAAGAAGCAAAAACGTTTGAAAAGGCTATCCACTAAAACGCCCTCAAACAGTTCAAGTACTATTCTTAGCTTTTTGTGAGGACATCGTTGCCCTGCCTAACTTGGTTTTGCCCGAGTAGAGTTTACATAGTTTTTTCACCAATAGTGGAGCCTTTGCTTCAGGTGTTGTTTGCGATGGTTCCTTTCTGTAATAATGGCATATGCAACTACATCAGCAAGTCTGTCTATTCCTCGCATCCTATCTTTCTTCTTTTTTTGCATAAGGTTCTGTTCCTATAGATAAAGGACATAAATGAAACGTCCCCTGACGCTTATCCTGACGAATATATGAGGTAATGTTAGTACCATGATGGTTTCATGGTTGACTTGAACAAAATCAACCGCATATTTTGACAAAATCTCCGTTGTGCTGGATTTTTTTTCAATCCTTGTGAAGGCTGAAAGGATAATAATAGCTGATCGCCTAAAAAGTTCTTCTCCATTTAATCAGAAATTCTTCTTCCAAAGTTTTTAAATGAATATTCTAGTTCATGTATTTGTTCTGAACTAATTCAGTGGCTACCTTTGTTTTCCACGATTTCATAGTGGGTTTGAAAACTATCTAAATCTCAATTTGCAATGACTTGCAAGTCAATGTGCTTAAAGTTGATGGAGAGCTTTGTTGGCTAATGGGGGAGAAAAATTCAGAGTCCGTAGAGCATCATCATAAGCTAAAAAAAATAAGAATGCTCAGCAAAATCAAACCGAATCATATAAACCCCGTGTTTTTGTATTCTATTTTCCTTTTTCCTTAATTTGCTGTTTGAATACTAAATTTACTAGCACTTTCCTTATCGCATCTTTGCTCCAAGTGTCATGCATCCATATTCTTGCAAGAAATATTAAAAATCTTCAACTTACAACTGGAACTGATCTTGGTAAATCAACGAAAGGTTAAAACATATACTGGGAAAAGATATATAAATTAGATTAGTGATTTTAATCATCAATCCATATGTTTTTTAATGGTGTTGCCAAATAAATGGCGAACAACTATAGGTGCCCAAATTCACAATCATTATACTAATGCTATTTTATGGTGGAGCAGTGGAAGACATATCACAGGTGGATAATCTGTTATGATAATCTGATCAATTCAAAACTGTGAGTTCATTTCTGCCATTAAATGAAAATGTAAAACTGATTACTACCCAAATATCACTGGTCAAAAAAGAGAGTTAAAAACAGAGGGAAAGAAAAATGTGGTGTAAGGATCATGGTCCCCTTATATCTTGTGTGTAGATATAGCCTGTATGATCAACCATGGACCTTCTAATCAAACACTCTTCGCTTTCTAACGCAGAGCACGATCCATCATTGTTTATGCTTGGCTCCTACTGCGAAAACAGAAACAAAGACATTAACTTGCAATCTTCCATAGTAATAAGTCAAATTTACTTTTTTCTTCTTATGAGAGACTAGAAATACAAACTCACTGGTGATGATCCCATCGGAATGTATGAAAATGGTTCTTATGGTATAAATTCTGGTCTGGTGGTGGCTGAAATAGGCCAGGATTTTTGCAAATGAGAGTTGAGGAAATAGCACTATCATAAAGAAAGTAAGCTTCTTTGCTATTTTCTTGCTCAAGACAGGAAGAACTTGTGAAGATAAATAGAGGTGATGGAAAGGTTTGCTACCTGTCGTATGTAATTGTAGCAGTATATTGAGAAGTGAGACTGGCTTGGGATAGAGAGTAAATCTCCATAAATGAGCATTGAAATCATGCAGCGAAAAGTCAAAGCATTACGTTGCCATTTGCCGATGACCACCTGGGGTCAATGCTTTCTATTTCTTTTTCCTCCCTAGGGAACATCGCAATTTAGAGACATCGCTGAGGACTATGTTTTCCTCGTCCTTTCCTCTTTCTTTTCTGATGATGCGGTCAAGGGGTTGCCAAAGTGTGATGAGAAGCTAGTTAGCTAGCTGTACTTGCTGTGTCTGATAAGGATCATATGTTCCCTTACCTGTGATAGACACCTATCAATCTGGGGCATGGTTATCTAGCTGTGTTTGATAAGGGTCATATGTTCCTTTATCCGAACAACAATGCTCTCTTTATCTCCGGATCAGCCTATCTAATAATAGACAATCCTAATGATTTCAGGTGTTGGGCCAGTAGGTGTATGCTTATAGTCTGTTTTCTGAAGTCTTGTCAATGCATGCCGAGTACTCCGTTTTTACCTCTGAAATCTTGAATCATCTTAGGGAGTGAAGGAGTCGGCAACAGTTACTGCGTACAAGGGGCACAACTCGAATTTCCAAGCTATTCTGTGAAATGTTGCTGACATTTGAACAAGGACTAGCCAGCGACCAGTAGCTGTATGGATTATCGTTTTTTTTCACATGAGCAGTGCCTGGTTGCAAATTTGGATTGAAAGAGAAGAGGCACTCCGTCAACGGAGTAATTTTCACCGAGATAAGGTTGTTGTGCAGTTCTACTCGCTTTTTGAAAAGAATGAATTGACAACATTGTGGCACAGAGTAGAGGGGAGGAGGGGCAACTGGCAAGAGAGAAATGGCCGATGTTACATCCAATGAACCAAACACACACTACAGTAGCTTCATTTCATATACTGTGAGCTTGCGGTTTTTGCTTTGTATGTATAAACGTTGTACAAATGCACATGTGCTTGTGATTTGAGCAATGCTCCGATGAGTAACATTGTTTTTTATGGCTGTTAACAGAATGAGATCATTTCTTGAGTTTTATGGGATCGTTGAAAAACCAGAAGGAATCATGGCCATCTTTATATTCTAAATCAAATATTATTCTCCAAGCAGAAATTAACCAGGGTCATCTTTAGTTATGCAACAGCCTAAAATATTCTAAATACCCTATAACCCAATCCGATGCCAGAATTATTGCTAACAACTAACAAAAGGAAGCACAAAAACATTTGCAGTTTGAAAGTTTTGTTATGGGAACTAAACATTTATGATCAAAATGTGCTGCAAATTCCTTAGAGAGAGGGAGAGAAGAAGAAGTTGGATAGAGATAGTGTTTATCTGTGCGTCTAGAATGTGTTTTTAAAATTTTTAAATTTTTTTATTTTAAATTAATATTTTTTATGTTATGGTTTTAACATGTTTATATTAAAAATAAAAAATATATATTTTTAATATATTTTTAAATAAAAAGATTACTTTAAGAAACTAATCCATACCACAATTTAAAAAAAAAAAAAAAAAAAGCTTAGAGCTTGCATCAATGCCATAAATTTGGTCAAGAAGATGGATGGAGGAGGTAATAAGCCCTGGGAAATAATGGAGTGCACAGAGGACAGAAGTGACATTATCACTGTGGATGAGGAGACATGTTCCATCCTCCGAGTTCCTAGAAAATGTGTCTAAAGATTTTATCTCCTGATAATAAGATACCAAGTAACCACCAAACATCTGCTGCGGGATATGTTCTGATTGTCTTGCAGCTTTCATTGGTTCTACGGGTATTTGATATTTGATAGTGTGGTTAAAATATATTTTTTTAATTTAAAATTTTATTTATTTTAAATTGTTTTTTTTAGTTTTTTTAGATTATTTTATACTATTAATATAAAAAATAAATTTTAAAAATATTACTTTAATATATTTTCAAACAACAAATTTCAAAACTTTCAAACATATTTCGTTGACTCATTATCCAAAGTTTTTTTTAAAAAAAAACCCTATTTTAGTGGTAAATCCTGGTTTTTTAAATTTCCTTTCCTTTGCCATCATGGTGGGGCACTATCACGGCTATATATTGTTCGTTTTTTGCATGTGTGCGAGAAAGTTGTTCTTATTTCCTTGCCGTCGTGATATTGTTTCTTTTTTTTATATAATTAATTAGGGTATGTTTGTAATTATAATAATATTTGTGATTTAAAATATTTTTTATTTAAAAATATATTAAAATAATATTTTTTTATTTTTAAAAATTATTTTTAATATTAACACATTAAAACAATTTGAAAATATAAAATTTAAGAGAATATAGTTTCTATAGTATTTCTAAACAGATTCTTACACTGTTGAGATATGAAATGAGAGTAATAAAAGATTCAAAGCTATAATTTTACAAATTTTAGTGCTTTCCAATTTGTTTTTATTATTGGAGTTTCTATGTCTCCATTGTTTTCTTAATTAATTATCTCTATTTTTATTTTTATTTTTATTTTTATTTTTTATTTTGAGTGTTCTTTTTTCAATTAAGTATTTAAATTATTAATTTTTTTATTATCCGTATGAGAGAAATGGAAACATATCATATTTATTAATTACTACGAAACCTACCACTCACAAAAATGAGTAAAAATGAAAAAAAAAAAGAAATTTTTTTTTTTTGGGAGGAGAAACGACCATAATTCCAGGTTGATTCTGGAAAGAAAAAAAAATGATACTTAAAAAAAAAAACTTTGTTGTCAAGAAAAAAAAAATAAAAGAAAACCTTTCAGCTCCAAACTCCAAAAATAAGAGAAACAAGGCCCAAATGGATCCATATGAGACCCGTAGATAATTCATTCAAAAAGGGCCAACACTGCCACTACACTACAGACTGCATCGGGCCCTTCTTCTTCAAAAATCTGGATTGAGTCACGCATCATCATCATCATCATGTGTCAAAAACTTTCGCAATTCCCAAAAAAAAAAAAAGCGTTTCCTTTTATAAATTGGATACAGATCTCAGTTTCTTTTACGAAATTCATTCAACCATTTCCCTCATTTTTCTCGGGGTTCTTTGCAAAGTAGACGAATACTACTGAAGACAGAGAAGAAGATGGTGCTGCCGATGGGATTGAGTGTGCAGTGCATAATGGATTTGGTGGTGGCAGGGATTTCCTTGGTGATTGGTTTGGGTTTTTTCGCTTTC
>Ga0307513_10004866_pt1 | contig 17830 bp, 9 predicted proteins | sample 15_EM_MG_FD_202174 | JGI IMG/M metagenome (GOLD analysis project Ga0307513, IMG submission 202174) | Populus trichocarpa ectomycorrhiza microbial communities from riparian zone in the Pacific Northwest, United States - 15_EM | ecosystem: Host-associated > Plants > Roots > Unclassified | place... | reverse complement strand
TCGCACGGTGCTCGATAATGAGAGAGAAAGGGCGCGGGCTGCCGACTCGCCCCGCCTCCGGCGCACGTCAACCCTCCGACTGTTCCATACTTTTTCGCAAACTGAGCGGCCTCATATCCGTCCAGACTTCCTTGATGTAAGCGAGGCACTCGGCCTTCGTGCCGCTCTTGCCCGCATCGTTCCAGCCGAGCGCGTTCTCCCGGTCGGCTGGCCAGATCGAATACTGCTCCTCGTGGTTAACCACGACTTTGTAGATAGTGTTGTCTTCCCTGTCGTCTCGATCCATTTTTGTGCTCCTTATGCAGTGCCAGCTAAAGTAGCTGGCCGACTTTAATGTCAAACCATTCTTGCCAAACTCAATTCATCATGGGAGTCAATAACATTTAGAGATGCTGTTTTGAAGAACGCCGCAAGGTAGATTTCCCGGTACGTGAAACACATGTCGAGGGCTATCCCGAGAGGGCATTTTTCACGTTCAATAAATAGAATCTTCGGAACGCAAATTTGCAATAAATTTTCGAGGGAAATAGAGAGACGAACGCAGATTAACCGTCTTGCACATAAACTGTCAAGAGGGTTAACCGACCGCCCCGCGAAGGCAAATCTTAGCGTCCGTCAGGCCGCAATTTTTCGTTTTTGCCCGTTCAGCGTCAGCAAAGGATGTCGCTTATAATGATTCATGCTCGACTACAGTATCGAACTCATCAGCGACCAGCACGAACTGTCCGCACTGGCCGCGCGCCTCGACCCGGATGCCCCTCTCGCGCTCGATATTGAGACGATCAACTGGTGGGATCGCAAGGCCGAGCGCGTCGCCCTCATCCAGTTGGCGTTTCGCCACGGCGGTCAGGTGCGCGCCGCTGTGATTGACGCGCTGGCCGGACTTGATCTCGACCCGCTCCGCCCGGCCTTCGAGTTGAGCAGTGCGCCGAAGGCGATTCACAACGCGGCCTACGACGCGGTGCGGCTCTCCAACCACTACCGGATTCACGTCTCTCCCATCCACGATACGATGCTCGCGGCGCGGCGCAACGGTGAGCGACGCTATTCCCTACAGGCGCAGGCGCAAGCCCATCTCGGGCTGCAACTCAACAAAGCCGAGCAGCGCGGCGATTGGAGCCGTCGCCCGATGACTCGGTCGCAACTCAACTACGCCGCGCTTGATGCCGTCTGCACGCTGATGCTTTACGAAGACCAGATAGCGAGGGGCTTGACCGCCAGTTATCAAATGCGCGAGGCCGCGCAGGCGCAACAGACATCGTTGCCGCTCGGCGATGCCCCGCACGCAACACCTGTCATCGAACGGCTCGTGGTAGCGGATGATGCGCTGGCCTCACTCGCGGCGGGTTTGAACGCACAGGGATTAGCCCTGCTTGGAGTTATAGCTCAACTGCCGGGGCGTTACAGCCCGGAGCGGCTGGCCGCCTCGTCAGGCAGCGAGCGGGTGGGGATAGCAGGCTGGATTATTGATCGTTTGTTAGGCGCGGGGACGGATTTAGACGCAGACACGATCAAACTCGAAGTGGCCGAACTCTGCGAGCGGGGACTGGTCAGGCTCACCACCGAGCACCGCCTCGAAGCGACTGATTCCGGCGGACGCTTGTGGCATCAGTTAAAGCCCGGTGAGTTATAAGACTCCACAGTGGCTATTAAAACCTTCATGCAGCGACGCAGAGTAAAACCGCACAGGAAGCGCGGAGAAGACAATTTGAAATCTCAAATCTGAGATATGATGTTCACTCTGAAATCTCAAATGTGAGATATGAATGTTCACTCTTGAATCTCAAATTTGAGATTTGCAATGCTTTCCTCTGCATCCCCCGGCGGCTGTGCTCCGCGTCGCTGCGGTGAGTCTTACTGTTTACCCTTACTCAATCGCAACTCGCTTTCAAGCGATTCAAAGAACATGTCGTCGATGTAGCAGTAGCCCCAATCTTCACCCGGCTCAAACGATTTGATGATGGGATGCTTCGTCTGTTGAAAGTGCTTCGTGGCGTGTTTGTTCTGCGACGAGTCGCAGCAGCCGACGTGCCCGCATGCCTCACACAGGCGTAGATGCACCCACCTGTCGCCCAGGCGCAGGCAGTCTTCGCACCCTTCGGCGCTCGGGCTAACTTCTCCGATTTGATTCAGGTGTGAACAAGCTGTCGTCATTGTCAGTCCGCCTCCAAAACTTCCGCCAACTGTTCGACCGGCAACTCTTGAATCAGAGAATGGCGGCTCTTAACTTTCTTCACCACAACTAATTTCTTCACTACAACTCGCTAACCGGCTTCCGCACCCGTTGCTCTCGGCTCTAGCGGCAGACCGGCTGCCTGCCATGCCGCCCAACCGCCCGTCAGCGCGCGTGCTTTCTTCCATCCGGCTTGTCTGAGTTCCTGCGCCACACGGGCGCTTGTTGCTTCGCTCGTTCAAGCGCAGTAGGCGATGAGCCATGCCTCCTGTTTAAGACCGAGTTCCCGCGCGCGTGCGGCCACATGATCCGGCGGCATCCGCACCGCCCCTTTGGCTTGAACTTCGCTGCCTTCGATACTTCGCTCCGTGCGCACGTCGAGCATCGTGACGGGCGCGCCGCGCCGCCACAGACTGTTTAATTCTTCGAGCGAGATTCTCTGCGCGCCAACCTGCACGCTGTCGCCCTCCGCGCCCGACTGACATGAACCAGCCGGGTCGAGAGAACAAGTGGCCGCGCCCTCGCCATCGGATGAGGCCGGGGAGTCGCTGCGCGAAATTGCTATGAGCGGCTGTTCGACGCGTGAGCTATCCACGGCAACTGCGTCTCCGTCCTCCGGCGTCGCCGCGCCGGGGCCGAAGTCGCGCGCGACTTCATCGCCCGCCGCCTCGCGGCTCTCTCTGGCCGCCCGTCTCTGTGCGGCGCGTGCCAGCAGCATCGGCGAACCGCCGTGCAGCACGACCGATACCAGCACCACGAGAGAGCAGACCGAGAACAACTGTTCGCCGCCCGGCAACCCCGCGAAGACCGGCAGCAAGATCAACAGCAACGAACTGAGTCCTTTCGGCCCGAACCACGCGATCAGTAAACGTCCGCGCGTCTCCACGCCCGAACCCAACAGCGATAGAAGATAGACGGGCGTTCGGATCAGGAGTGCGATGGCCGTGAACAACAACGTCGGCCAGTTGATGACGGTAAACCCGCTCCAGATCAGAGAGCTTCCCAACAGCACGAAAGTCAAGAGCAGCAGCATCTCTGCCGTCACCCCGCCGTACTCGACGAAGCAATCGCAGAGTTCGACGTCGAGCGAGGCAATCGTCATCCCGGCGGCGAAGGCGGCCAGAAAACCGCTGCCATGCACGGCTTCGGCAGCGGCAAAGGCGGTGAACGCGATCCCCAGCGAGTAAAGCGATTCATAGTCGCGGCGCACGCCGATGCGCTTTCTGACGAGGTCGAGCGCGGCCACTCCGAGCAAGCCGATGAGGATGCCCGCGCCGGGGCCGAGGATGAACAGGTTAAGACCGAATTTGGCGATGGCCGTGCTGTCGGGCGCACTTCCCGGATTGAGAAAAGCCATCGCGATCAGCACGACCGGCAGCAAGACGGCGTCGTTGAGGCCGCTCTCCAGTTGCAACGCGTGACGCGCATCCGTAGGGATGTCGCGGCGGCGCAGGAGTCCGCGCAGCAGCACCGGGTCGCTGGAAGCGAGCGCCGAGCCGAGGATCGCCGCCGCCGCTATGCTCAGGTCTAAGAGCCACCATCCCGCGAGCGCGGTGAGCGCGGCAGTGAGCAGCGTCCCCGGCCCGAGCAGCCTGAACGCCAGCGCGCTGCGTCGCCGCACCTCCGCGATGTTGAGAGAGACGGCGTCCGTAAAAAGCACGAGCGCGAGGCTCAGGGTGGCGACAACTCGCAGGCCGGGAGAGTCGAGCGTCACGTTGAGGACGCCCAACCCGGCGGAACCGAGCACCGCGCCGAGCGCGAGAAAGACCGCGACCTGCGGCAATCCGCTGCGCTCGATCAATCCCGAAAGCAACGCCGACACGATGATAACGACGCCGATGATAACGAGCGCGGAAGTAAACGATTCCGTAGTAAGCGTATTCATACCGGAGCAATCCTCTCGATGGCCGCCGCCGGCGCACAGGGCGCAGACGCTTTAAAAGCCGCGCCTCCCGCCGACCCGGCCTCCATGTTCAACTCGACGCACCGCGCCTTAACAATCAACTTCTAACCTCAACAATCAACTTCTAACCTCGCCTTCAACTTCAACCCTTGCCTTCCGTGCGTAACACCTACGCCCTGCCGTCGCCGGTTTGCCTGAGCGGGAGGCGCACTTGAAAGCAGGTGTCGCCCGGCTTAGTCTCGAACCTCACGTTGCCGTGATGCTTGTGGACGATGCGCATCGAAGTGTCCAGACCAAGCCCCGTCCCCTCTCCGACCGGCTTGGTGGTGAAAAACGGCTCGAAGATGTGTGCATGAACTTCGGGTGGGATGCCGGGGCCGTTGTCGCGTATCTCCACCAACACGTCCAACGGCTCGCGCTTCGTCCTGACTTTGAGCGTGCCCCCCTCCGGCATCGCATCAATCGCATTGTCGATGAGGTTCGTCCAGACCTGATTCAACGCGCTGCCGAAGGCCGTGATGCGCGGCAGGTCTTTCCCGTAGTCTCTGACGACGTTGATGTTCTTCTTCCTCAACTTGTGCTTGAGGATGATGAGCGTGTTCTCAAGGCCCCGATGCAGATCAATTTCCTGCACGGGAACCTGATCCATATAAGAATATTCTTTGATCGCGCCGACGAGTTCGGAGATGCGCGTCGTGCCCGCCTTGATGTCTTTCACCAGACGCGCCGTGCGAAGTTGTGCCGCCACGCGCGCGAGGACATCGGCGAACGCCTCCCCGCCGACCTCGGAGACGACCGTTTCGAGCGAGGCGACGTTGACACCCGCCTCTACCAGATGCGAAGCCACGCTCCAACCCTCACGCACGTCTCGATCCGCGAGCCACGAGGCGAGTTCATCTTCGGCGTCGCTCTGCTCCAATGCGCCGAGCGGCGCGGCATCCTCATGCCGTGCGATGGCTTCCTGTTCAAACTCCGTGATGAAAGCGCGTTGCTCAAGCGAGAGATCGTGACGGCACAGCCGCAGGTCTGAAGCGCGCGTTTCAACCAGCGCCTCAAGCAGTTCGTCTGCGGCGCGACGAGCAGCCGCCGCCGGGTTGTTCAGTTCGTGCGCCAGACCCGCAGAGAGCCTGCCGAGCGCCATCAACTTATCACGCTGCACGTCAACCTTCATCGTCTCGCGCACGCGGTCGCTCATCACGCCGACGAGTCTCTGTCCGAGCACCGGCATGCGTTCGAGCATCTGCGGGAACAGCCCTGCGTGGAAGAGCAGCAGGCGGGTGGGGACGATGGCGCGCGCCGTGCCGGGGTATTCCGTCATGCGCGAGTAGGGGAGCATTCCCGAAACCTCCGTCGCGGGATCGCCTGCGCGCGCGATGTAGATGTAACCGTCGGAGATGCTCTCGTCGCGCACGGACTGCACCTCTCCTTCGAGATACACGACCATCCACTCCGGCTTGTCGCCGCGCGCGGAGACGATCTCGCCCGGCGACAGGCGACGCTCCTGAGCATGTCTCACAAACCACTCAAGCTGATCTTCCGGCAGGTCTGAAAAGACGCCGACGCGTCGCAGCGCGCCGATGCGCTCTCGCAACTCTTCCGCGGATAGCGAGGCGGCATCCGCCTGCCCGTCCACGCCTTCCCGGCCTGTCTCATGCTCCTGCATAGTCACACCACTTTGCTCAGATACTGGTGGACGAAAGAGATCGCCACCGAGCCTTCGCCCACGCCGGAGGCGACGCGCTTGATCGAGCCTTTGCGCACGTCGCCGACGGCGAAGATGCCCGGCACGCTCGTCTCCAGCAGGTAAGGGTCGCGCTCCAGCGTCCACCCGCGCGGTCGTTTGCCCTCGCGCAGGAGGTCTGGCCCGGTCAGGATAAAGCCTTTTTGATCGCGCTCGATCAACCCTCCGAGCCATTCCGTATGCGGCTGCGCGCCGATGAGGTTGAAGAGGTAGTTCGCGGTCACAGTGTTCGTCTCGTTGCTCTCCGAGCAGAAGATCGACACAGCCTCCAGATGGCTCTCGCCGTGAACCTCTGCGACCGCCGAGTTGAGTTCAATCTGAATGTTCGGTGTCTTTCTGATCTGATCGACGAGATACTGCGACATCCCCTTCTCCAGCGAATCCCCGCGCACGAGCATGACCACGCGGCGCGCGTGCTGCGAGAAATGCATCGCGGCCTGACCCGCCGAGTTTGCGCCCCCGACGACGTACACGTCTTCGTTCCGGCACGAGAGAGCCTCAGTCATCGTCGCTCCGTAATAGACGCCGGCCCCGGTCAGGCGTTCCATCCCCGGCACGTCGTGCTTGCGCCACTGCACTCCGCTCGCAATCAACAAAGAGTGGCAACTGATCTCCGTGCCGTCGGCGAACCGCACGAAACGATAAGCTCCCTCGGCGCGTGCGCCCGTGGCCTCCTGCGGAGAGATGATCTCGACCCCGAAGCGACGCGCCTGCGCCACCCCGCGCCGCGCAAGGTCTGCGCCCGAAAGTCCCGACGGGAATCCCAGATAGTTCTCGATCTTTGAACTCATCCCCGCCTGACCGCCCGGCGCATCACGCTCGATCATCACCGTGCGCAATCCCTCGCTCGCGCCGTAGACGGCGGCAGCCAGCCCTGCCGGACCGCCGCCGACAATCGCCAGATCATAGAACTCTGCATCGGCGTGGCGGCGCAGACCCACCCGTTCGGCGATCTCGGCGGTGGAGGGTTCTTCAAGTCGCTCGCCGTCGGAGAAGATGACGAGTGGGAGATGTTTCAGTTCCTCCGCCGGGAGCGATTCGGTCAGACGACGAACTTCCGCATCCGTCTCCGCCGTCTCCACGTCGAACCACTGGTAAGGAACCTGATTGCGCGCGAGAAAATCTTTAATCTCGTGCGCTCTGGGCGACCAGCGATTGCCGACGACGCGGATGCCCTCGAACGGCGGGCGGAAACTTCCGCGCCAGTCGTCCAGCAGATCATCCAGCACGGGGTAGAGGTTCTGTTCGGGCGGGTCCCACGGCTTCAGTAGATAGTGATTGATGTTCGCTTCGTTGATGGCTTTGATGGCCGCGTCCGTGTCGGCATAAGCCGTCAACAGCACGCGTTTCGCGTCGGGGAAGAGGCCGCCCGCCTCCTTGATGAACTCGACGCCCGACATCCCCGGCATGCGCTGATCCACCAGCAGGAGAGCTACCGCGTCGTTCCTCACTTTCAACTCACGCAAAATATCGAGCGCCGCTTGGCCGGAGTCGGCTTTGAGCACGCGGTAATGCTCAGAGTATTTCCGCCGGAGGTCGCGCTCGATTGCACGCAGCACCTCGCGGTCGTCGTCCACAGTTATCAAAGTTGGTCTGGACATCCGTCACCCCTGAATTCGATTAAGCGTTACCGGGAAATCTCGGCAAGTAAGCCTGTTGTTTATTCACCGAGCATACTACAAATCAGACGACTCATGCCCGCGCCCAACTTCCGCAGACGACGCTTCTGGAAGTGTCGCGCGCAAATCCATTGCGACGACGGCGCACTTCCTGAAATAACTCTCTCCAAAATAATTCCCATCTTTTTGACCAATGCGCCAGACATGCTTTCGTCACATTTCGGTCAGAAAGATTGCCCGTCCGCCGAAAACTTTAATTTTTCTTGTCTTTTACGGGCATATACGGCGCGGCGTTAACGGCACGCGGGTTGTTAGCCTGTGATGGCGCAAGCGTCGTCATTTGACATTGCCGCAATTCCAAATCCCCTATACCAGCCGCTCTCCGGGAGCTTAATACTAAATGCACAGAACTTCCCCCTTTGTATCATTACTACTGCTCGCCGCCCTGTTCTCGTCTCTCTTCGGATTCGCCGGACGCACACCTGTCGCGCGGGCACAGGCGAAGACTTCAAGTTACAAGCGCGCGAAGATGCCCGACGAACTGTTGGCACACGCGCGGCAGGCCAACCCCGGCAACGGGGCGTCGAAACGCGTGATCCTTAATATGAAGAACAAGGCGGCAGCCGACCGGATGCGCTCGAAACTTCAAGCTCTCGGCGCGGAGGTGCAAGGCCAGTTCGACACGTTGGATTCCGTCGTCGCAGACGTGCCGGTCGCGATGTTGGAACAGGCGGCGGAGGGCGACGAAGTCTCTTGGATGTCGCCCGATCAGGAAGTGCGTTCGCAGGCCGTCTCCACGGACAACACGAGCCACCTCGAGATGACTACCGGCGCAAGCCGGGTCTTGCCGAAGAATGTGGCGGAGGGCGGAGCGGGCAACGGCGTCGGCATCGCCATCCTCGACAGCGGCGTCAGCCGCCCGGATGCGGCGGAGTTTGCAGGCTACAAATACGAATCGAGCGGCGGCTTGCTCGGCGGCGGCGGACTGCTCGGCACGGGACTTCTCTCCGCCCCGACGCTCGCACCCTACAACCGCATCGTTCAGGAGATCGACTTCACCGGCGAAGGAACGAAGCTCGACAACTACGGCCACGGCACGCACGCCGCGGGCGTGGCGGCGGGCACGGGGCAGGCCAGCGAAGACTATGCCGCCGCACATGCGGGCGCGCCGACCTACGGCGGGATCGCCCCGATGGCGAACATCATCAGCGTGCGCGTCCTCAATTCGCAGGGCGTCGGCACGGTGTCCGGCGTGATCGCCGGAATCGACTGGGTCATCAGGAACAGGTCAACCTACAAAATACGCGTGATGAATTTGTCGCTCGGCACGTCCATCACGCAGAGCTATAAGACCGACCCGTTGTGTCTCGCCGTCGGGCGCGCGGTTGATGCGGGCATCGTGGTGGTGGTGGCGGCGGGCAACCTCGGCAAAGATTCCAACGGGCGCACGATCTATGGCGGCATCCTCTCGCCCGCCAATTCGCCCAAAGTGATTACGGTCGGCGCGACCAACACACAGGAGACGGTCAAACGCTCCGACGACACGGTGACGACTTATTCTTCGCGCGGCCCGACTCTCGTTGACGGCCTCGTCAAACCCGATCTCGTCGCGCCCGGCAACCGCATCGGCGCGGCGGAATCATCCGTCACCTCTCCCACGGCGAGCAACTCTTATTCGACGGACGGCGGCGGCGGACTTCTCGGCGGCATCGGCAACGTGCTGCTGGGCGATTCCAGCACCACGACCCCGAGCGCGACGGGCACGTATCGCATCTGGAGCGGCACGTCTTTCGCCGCGCCCGCCGTCTCCGGCACGGTCGCCCTCATGCTCGAAGCCAATCCGTCTCTCACGCCCCGCATCGTCAAAGCCCTTCTCATGCGCACGGCTCAACGGCTGCGCTCCTACGAAACCAGCGTGATGACCGGGCAGATGTCCTCTTTCGAGCGCATCATCACCGAAGGCGCGGGCGAGTTGAACGCCAACGCCGCCGTCGCGCTCGCACGCGCCGTCCGCAAGGACGCCAACGCCGCCCGACCGGGCGAGAACTTGATCACGAACAGCAAGATTACTTACGCGACCGTGCCGGGCATCACTTCGACCATCGGCGGAGAGGCCATCCCACTGAACAACGGCGTCGTCTGGGTTGACGGAGTCGCCTTCACCAGCCGCCTGCAACTGACGAACGGCTACAGGCTCGCCGACGGGCAGACGCTCGCCAGCGGTTTCGCCGTCGCCGACGGCTACATGAACGCCGATGGAAGCTACGTCTTCGCCAACGGCGTCGTCATCGGCAGCGGCGTGGTGATCGGGAGCGGCGTCGTGATCGGCAGCGGCGTCGTCATCGGGAGCGGGGTTGTCATCGGCAGTGGGGTCGTGATCGGGAGCGATTACGTTTTGGCCGACGGGCTGTTCCCTTCCGGCACGATGAACGGTTTGAGCTTCGACAGCGAATCAATCTGGGCGTCGAATCTGGTCGATCCCGCCACGGTGAACATACGCCCGGAGGAAGTTATCTTGCAGGGTGAAGACGCGATACCTGTCGGCGTGGTGCGTCTGCCCGCCACGAGCGCGCTCTACCCGCGCCGGTAAGCACCGATAAAGTAAATGTGAAGTGGGGAGGCCACAGGGGCGGCTTCCCCGCTCTCGACATGGGAGTGCGGCAAACATGGCGCAGGAGAGCACAGAAGCAAAGCCACAGCGATACCCGGCGGCGATCACCGTCGCGGGGATCGTCTTATGGCTCACGGCGACGGGTAACTTTGCCCTCGGCTACCCGTGGCACGAGCAGTTGGTGACGCTCGCGCTCTTGCCTTTGGCGATCATCACGGGCATGTTCCCGAACACGATTCCATTGCCCGCCGGCCTCAAGCGTTCGCAGGAGAAACTGACCTTCACGCTCTCCGACGCGCTCGTGTTGCTGATCGCCTGCCAGTATGGCGTCGCGGCCTGCGTCTTCGTCGCAGGGATCGAGGGTTTCACCTCGTCGCGCCGCGCCGTGCGCCGTCTCTCCAGTAATTTTTATTCGTTCAGCATGATGTCGCTTGCCGCCGCTGCCGCCGCCGCGAGCCTCGTCGCCGTGTTGCGCTACGGCTTCGGCGAAGCCCCCGGCACGATTCTGGCGTTTCAGGCCACCGCCGTCGCAATGCTCGCGGCCAGCATCGTTCACATCAGCGTCAACACCGGACTGATCGCCGTGCTCTTCGCCGCGCGCCTCGGCACGCCCGTCCTGCCAAACTGGAAAGAGAACTTTCTGCTCGTCGCGCCGATGTTTCTGCCGACGAGCGCGGCGGCGAGTTTGATGTACGTCGCGCTTCAATATAACGCGCTGACGATGATCGTGATCGGCGCGCCGATCCTCGTCGCCATCCACTTCGGACACCGGCGCTATCGCGACAGCATTCAGGAACAACTCAACCTCATCGAACGGGCGCAACGCGAGCGCGCCGAACAGGCCGAGCGGCACGTCGAGGAACTGAGCCACTACGTCGCCGAACTGGAGCGAGCCGGCACGGAGTTGCAGCAGAGCAAGGAACACTTCCGCCACGCCGCTTTCCACGACGCGTTGACAAGCCTGCCGAACCGTTCGCTCCTGAACGAGAAACTGAAGTCGGCCATCGAGCGCGCGGGGCAACGTGAAGGGCATCAGTTCGCCGTCCTCTTTCTGGACCTCGACCGCTTCAAAAACATCAACGACAGTCTCGGCCATACCATCGGTGATCAACTGCTCGTCACGCTCGCACGCCGTCTGGAACACTCCGTCCGCGACATGGATACGGTCGCGCGCCTCGGCGGAGACGAGTTCGCCATCCTGCTCGAAGGCATCAAATCCGCGAACGATGCGACCTACATGGCCGAGCGTTTGCAGAAGGAGTTGGCCTCGCCTTTCACGCTCGGCGGCCACGAGGTTTTCACCACCGTCAGCATCGGCATCGCGCTCGGCGAGACGGGTTACGACCACCCCGAAGACATCCTGCGCGACGCCGACACGGCGATGTATCGCGCCAAAGAAAGCGGCAAAGCCCGCTTCGAGGTGTTCGACACTTCCATGCACGCACGCGCGTCGAATTTGTTGCGACTGGAGAACGACCTGCGTCGCGCACTTGAGCGTCAGGAGTTTCGTGTCTATTACCAACCCATCGTCGCGCTCGAAACCGGGCACATCGCAGGCTTCGAGGCGCTCGTGCGCTGGCAACACCCGGAGCGCGGTTTCATCGCGCCCGCGGAGTTTATTTCGGTCGCCGAAGATACGAATTTGATTATCCCGCTCGGCCTCTGGGTGCTCGAAGAGGCTTGCCGCCAGATGGTTCGCTGGCAGTGGCAATCGACGGCCAACAAGTCGCTCACGTTGAGCGTCAATCTCTCGGGCAAACAGTTTACGCAGCCTGATCTGGTCGAGCGGATCGAAGGGATTCTGGAGGAGACGGGACTCGACCCGCGCCGCCTGAAATTGGAGATCACGGAAAGCGTGGTGATGGAAAACGCAGAGGCGGCCATCGCCATGCTCGTCCGGCTGAAAGCCCTCGGAGTGCAGTTGAGCATCGACGATTTCGGCACGGGCTATTCCAGCCTCAGCTACCTGCACCGTTTCCCGCTCGACACTTTGAAGATCGACCGCTCTTTCGTAAACCTGATGAACGAGAGCGCGGACAACTCCGAGATCGTGCGGACGATCCGAACGCTCGCGGGCAATATGGGAATGGAAGTCGTCGCGGAGGGGATCGAAACGCTCGGTCAATTAACGCGTCTGATGGAACTGAACTGCGAGTACGGTCAGGGGTATTTATTCTCGAAGGCACTCGCGGCGGAGGCTGCCGAGGCGTTGCTCGCAAGAAGACCCGACTGGCACGTCAACACCATCACCACGTCGAATGCTTACCTGCTCGCGCGCAGCAACCACGTCGCCCACGTCAGGTGCGCTTGATCAGGAGTCGCCTGCCGCTCCTTACCGTCTCAGCATAAAATTCGCACGACGGCGTCTGTGTCGCGCGTCGCCTCAGTTGCCGCCGCCCGCCGCTTTCGGAGGGCCGAACCTGAGTTGATACTCGGTCGAGTTCATAAAGCCGTCAACCATGACGCGGACGTTGCCCGGGTCTTGGTTGATGACTCTGAGCCACGCCTCGTAGCCCTCGGCTTCGGGCGTTCGCCGCAGGTAGCCGTAATACTGCATCGCCACGAACGCGCGGTTGAACTCAGCCGCCGCCACCTCGTCGGACTCCACCACCGCCCTGAGCACCTGCGCGCGCGTCAGCGACTCCGCGCCGACGATGCCGAGACGCCTGACCAACTCCGCGCGCGTGAGCGTTACTTTCGCCCCGCCCTCCGGGTTTGCCGGGTCGGGGGTCGTAATCTGCTGCAACTCGTAAGGCTCCAGCAAGGCGTTGACGAAGGGTGCGTCGCTGAGTCCGTCGTAGAGTTCTTTGAACTCCGCGCTGTCCGTGAAACTGACGGCGATGGCCGCGCGCTTCCGGTAAGTTTCCTCGACCGTCGCGCCGGTGATGCTCGCCATGTCGGAGATGATCTCGTCGTAGTTAGGTCTGCGTTTGAAGGCCACGCTGTAGAAGTTGAAAGCGTAGAAACCTGTCAGGCGAAACTCGGGCGAGCCGAAGAAAGACTGCGACACGAGCACGCGGTCGCAGGCGGGATTGTTGTTTACGTCGGAGCATCCATTCAGAACCGCGCTCCACGGCTCGCCAGCCTCCGGCTCTCTGGAGAGGAAATCCAGATATTGCATCCTGACGAAGAAGGAGGTAGTGAAGATCGGATTTTGCCCCGCCGCCGTGTCGTTGTCCTGTATGACGAGCGTGGTCGTGCTTTGCTCGCCGAGCGACGCGCCCGTCGCGCCGACCAAAGTCAGGCGCAGCGTCTCCGCGCCCTCGACGTGGGCGTCGTCTATCAGTTGGATACTGATCTCTTTGGTGTCCTCGCCGGGAGCGAAGGTGAGCGCGCTCGCCGAACTATGGTAATCGCAACGCCCGTTGGCCGTGCCGTCGGCGGCGATGCAGGGGACGCCCTCCGCGCTCTCCGCGAACGCGTACTCCACGGTCGCCGCCCCGGACGTGTCTCCCGTCCGCGTGACAACTAACGTGACGCGAACTGACCCCTCGGAAACCTGATAATTAGCCTGACCGAACTGCACGGTCTTGGGCACGGCCTCTGCCGTGAAATCCGCGTTCGGCTGATCGCCGCTCAACGCCGCAAACGCCTTGAGCGGCGGGGTGAACGTGAAGTTCTGCGACGCCGCGACGGTGTAGTTGCCGCCCGCAGGCAGGTTGGGGAAAGAATAATTGCCGCCCGCGTCGGTCGTCGCGGTTGCCGTCTGGTCGCCGCCGAGTTCCACAGACACGCCCGCGAAGGCCGCGCCCGTGGCGTCGAACACGCGCCCGCCGATGGAATAGCGATTCAACACGCCGCTGAAGTTCGCGCCCGTCAGGTCGCCGCCGAGGTTCGTGAACGAGAGGCTCTGTGGCGTGAAGGTGTAGTTTTGCCGCGCGGGCGTGACGGTGTAATTTGCGCCCGCCGGGAGATTCGTGAACGAGTAGTTGCCGCTCGCGTCCGTCGTAGTCGTCGCGGTTTGCCCGCCGCTCAGGGAGACGGTCACGCCCGCGAAGCTATTCGCGCTCTCGGTGATGCGACCGCTGATCTTATGTAAGTTGAGCGTGCCGTCGAAGTCGGCCTTCTGGTTGGCCGAGAGGCCGTCGAAGGTGCGAGACTGCGGCGCGAAGGCGTAATTGGCAAGCGAGGGCGTGACCGTGTAGGTGTTGCCCGCGGGCAGGTTCTGGAACGTGTAATTGCCGTTCACGTCGCTCACGACTGACGCGGTGCGCCCGCCCGTGAGGTTCAGCGTCACGTTGGCGAGGCCGTTACCGCCGCCGACGGTGACGCGCCCGCTGATCGCGTGAGAATTCAACGACGCGGTAAAGTTTGCCGTCCCGTTGGCGGATAGATTCTGGAAACTCGCGGACGCGGGTGCGAAGGTGTAGTCGGCGAGTTGCGGAGTGACGGTGTAGTTTGCGCCCGCCAGCAGATTCGTGAACGAATAGTTGCCGTTCGCGTCCGTCGTGGTCGTGGCTGATTTCCCGCCGTCGAGCGTGACGTTGACGCCGCCGAGGCCGGAGTTTGCTCCGTCACCGATGCGCCCGCCGAGCGTGTAGTTGTTGAGCGTCGCCGTGAAGTTGCCCGTCTGGTTCGCGCTCAGGTTATTGAACGAGAGGCTGGCAGGCGCGAAGGTGTAATTCGTGCGCGAAGGCGTGACCGTGTAGTCGCCTCCGCCGTTCAGGCCGATGATGGAGTAGTTGCCGTTCGCGTCCGTCGTGGCAACTTTGCTCTGCGCGCCGCTGACCGTGATCGTCACGCCGGAGAGGGCGTTGTTCGCGCCGTCCGTCACGCGCCCGGAGAGGTTATACGTGTTCGGCGTGGCGTTGAAATTCCCGGTCTGAGGCGCGCTCAGGTTGTTGAAGGCGAGGCTGGCGGCGTTGAAAGTGTAGTGCGCGCGCGAGGGCGTGACGGTGTAGTTGCCTCCGGCGGGAACGTTCGGGAACGAGTAGTTGCCCGCCGCGTCGGTGTTGGTCGAGGCCGTTTGCGAGCTGCCGAGCATGACGGTCACGCCGGGGAGGGCTGTGCCCGCCACCGCCACGCGCCCGCCGATGGTGTGGGTTTTGAGTGTGCCGTTGAAGTCCGCCGTCTGGTTGCCCGAAAGATTATTGAGACTGCGACTCGACGGCGCGAACGTGTAGTGAATGTGCGAAGGGGTGACGACGTAATCACGACCTGCGGGCAGGTTCGTGAAAGAGTAGTTGCCCGTGGCGTTTGTCGTCGCCGTCAACTCCGTCTGAGCGTTGGAGAGTTTCACGCTGACGCCCGCGATGCCGGAGTTGTCCGCTTTCGCTATCCGCCCGCTGATCGTGTGGCGGTTTATCTTTCCGGGGATGTCGGTCGTCACGTTGCCTGCGGGTGTGACGACGTTTTTAGATTCAAAGGTGTAGTGCGTCGCCGTCGCCGTGACGGCGTACTGGCCGCTCGTCGGCAGATTGGAGAAGCTATAACGTCCCCCTGCGTCGGTCGTCGTCGTGACCGTCTGCGACCCCGTGAGCGCGACGGTCGCGCCCACCAACGCGACGCCGTTTTCATCCTTCACCTGCCCGGCGAGCGTGAATGTCGGCGCGGGCGCGCTCGCCAGATAAGCGGCCAGCGCGGCGCGTTGCGCGGTGCGACACTGCGCATTGTCGCCGCACCGGATGAGCAGATCAGACCAGTAGTAATGTCCCGCCGGTTCGGGCGTGCGCGACGCTACCGCTGCGTACTGCGCACGCACGTACTCGACGGGATTCGTGTCCGTCGTCGCGCCGTTGATGACGGTCGTGGCCTGCGCATGCGAGTCGATGTTCGTGCAACCGGAGTTGATGACCGTGAGTTTCTGCGTGGCGGGGTCGGCGTTGATCGTGCGGACACCGGCCAGACAAGTGATCTGGCTGAAGATGGCGTGGCCGATGTTGTAGAGAGTCGAGGCGGAGGCTGTCGAGTTGTTCCATTCGTAGGTCGAACGCTCGACCATCACGCTCCGCGTGTTGTAGAGCAGATGACCGATCCTTCCGAGGTTCGAGACGTTCATGCGCAGCGCGGAGACGTAGACGAGGTCTATGGGCGCGCTCGCGGGGAGGTAGAAGTAAGGCAGCCCCGTGATTCCCCAGTAGCCGCCCTCGTCGAGCACCACGTTTCGCACCATCACCTCGCGGCGCGGCGAATCGCTCGTCGGCGGCGCGGCGTTGCCGATGTTGATCCACGACATCGGCGCGGAGAGGTAACACTTGCCAAAGAAGATGGGTCGCTGCCCGTAGTCGGCGAAGATGACTTGCTCGAAAGAGATGCCCTTCCACTCGATGTTGTGAACGACCGACGTGTGGTGCGCGCTGGCCGCCGTGCAGCCGAGGAAGAGCGTCTGCTCCACGCGCAGGCTGCTGCGGATGGCCTGTATGATCGACCCGCCCGGAGTCAAGCTGCTCAAGCCGTAAAACTCACAGTGCCGGATGGTGATGCTGTCGATGTCGCGTAGGTCGAGCGTGATGAGCGCGTCGGTCAGGACATCGGGCGTGCCGACAAAGGCCACATCTTTGAACAGGAGACTGTCGAGTCCCATCAGGCTGATGGCGACTCCCTGCGTGCCGGTGCGCGGGTAAAACTCCGACGTGAGGGCGAGTCCTCTCGTCATCTCATCTCCGCTGGAAGTGATCGGCGCGACTTGCGCCGAAGAGGGGACGCCCGTGATGGAGATCGAAGAGGCCACGCCCGTGAAGTCTTTCCGCACCGGGGTGTTGATCGCGTAGCGCCCGGCGGGGACGAAGAGCGTGCCGCCGCCCGCCGTGGCAAGCGCGTCGAGGGCGCGTTGCAAGGCCGGACCGTCGTCCGTCGAGCCGTTGCCGAGCGCGCCGAAATCACGGATATTCAAGGTGTCCGCATCGTCAACCGCGTTGGCGGTTGGCGACGCCTCCTCGCCGGAAGCGCGACCGTAGGTTTTCGCACTCCCCGGCAGCACGCACAGCATGACGAGCACGGCGCACATGGCAAAACTTTTGGGGAACGTAACTTTCTTCATAATACAGATGATTCTTAAATCAGAGGCTGATGAGGCTAACGGGCTGATGAGAGGCAAAGACGCATTTGATCAAGAGATGTCGTTGCTGCTTCCGTTAAGTATGAGCCACGCGCCGGGGGGGCGGCTTGGCTCAACAAATCCGGTCGGGGTTGTTGACAGGTGCTAACGCATTAAAGAGATCAGTCCTCGCGGCCAGCAAAAAACCGGGAGTCAGTTTAAAACAATTTCACCGGCAGAGTCTATATCACAACACGCAATAGTGTACTCAGGTTCGGAGGCGCACAGTTGAGCGGCGAGCGCGTCAAAACTCAGGGCACAACAGGTCGCCTGTCGGGGGCGGTCTTTTGTATGACGGGAGAGTTCATTATTTTTTCTCCGGCTGATCGCAATTTTGGCCGGGATCGTTTATAATGATCGACATCTGGCATGCGGTGAATCCAAATGCCAAGTGGTTGCTGGGGTGAGGACAGTAACCACGCACTAGAGCAGGCGCGGTGGCTCCCAAAAGCTGCCGCGCCTGTTCGCTATCCACCTTCAGTTACCCGGTCGGGGCTGACTCCGGCCTCGAAATCAAGGAGAGATCGGTTAATGCCACTGAGAGTAAAACGATGCCTGTCGTTTCTACTGGCTTTCTCGTTCGCGCTCGGCTCGGCCACGGCTCAAGCCCCGAAGCCTGCGCCGCCCGACCTGACCCGAGAGCCGACGCTCTACGTCGTCGGCTACGCACATCTCGATACGCAGTGGCGTTGGGAGTATCCGCAGGTCATAGACGAGTATCTGCCGCGCACCATGCGCGACAACTTC
>Ga0307513_10004865_pt1 | contig 17830 bp, 27 predicted proteins | sample 15_EM_MG_FD_202174 | JGI IMG/M metagenome (GOLD analysis project Ga0307513, IMG submission 202174) | Populus trichocarpa ectomycorrhiza microbial communities from riparian zone in the Pacific Northwest, United States - 15_EM | ecosystem: Host-associated > Plants > Roots > Unclassified | place... | reverse complement strand
TCCTGTCCGCCTTTTTTCCCCTGTTTTTTTTTTTTTTTTTAATTAATTCTTTTTTTTTTTTTTTTTTTTTTTTTTTTCAAGTTGGACTTTTGCCGATTTCCGATGGGAATCTTCAAAGATACAGCATAAATTATCATAATTTTTCATCTTGTGTTAACGGTACCTCATTTGATTCTTTCTTTAGAAAGGCTCTTCTTACCTACAACTTGGTTTTTTTTGCTTTTATATTCATTTCTTACTTCTTGCAGTTCTGAATTGGGGGGTTTGCGGGATATATATTGTATAACAGTACATGCTGATGTCGATGCCGAAAGATGTTTATCCAACCTGCACCCAAGCGATCTCCATTCAAAGATGCGACGATTTTGAAGCAGGCACAGTTCCAAATAATTCCTCGAGGAATGCCTCGCTATTGGGCGGCCGCCCAAGGAAATCCTAAATTACATCCCAGGTCAGGAGGGAGTTTGAATATTTGGCACAGATTATTCACCTTGAGGGAATCGATTTCCTCACGACTTCCACCAGCACGAAGGATTTTGTCGCGGTACAACTTACCACGGGCGGGGTCGAGAGGGTCAGCCTTGAAGACTGTAGCTATTAAAAGAAGACTAAGATTAGAAACTCTCTCTTCCACCAGCAAATCGTGAATTTAAAGCGTACCATACATGTCCGCAGCGAAGACGAGAGAGTAGGTGTACCTTCAACACAAGTTGACATCAATTGGGAAAATAGGATAGAGACTAGTCACACTTACCCGTAATATCCGGCATCATATCCACCCGTAATGTGGCCGAAGGAGGCCTGTCCAGGGCAAGCTTTGTCGTATTTGACCAACGAGATCTTCTCTCTCAAGTCATTCCACAGTGCAGTGTAATCTTCACTCTCTATAACAGAATAGATGTCGATCAGTAGACTACATTGGGCCGTTGTAAAAAGAGATGTACTTTGATCGGTGTGGACCTTTAGATCGAACTTGGCAAAGAAGAGCTGCCTGAGATAGAACAATCCGACATTCACGTAGCGACTAACGGCAAGTGATATTAGAGCCAAGGATGAAATGATAATAAAAGCAGACATCTAACCTCTTGATAATCTTTTCAATGAGGTCTGGTGATAATGGCTTCTTAGTCTCATAGTGACTTGACATCTGTTCCAGAACTTTGGGTTCCCAACACCTGAAAATGGTTTAATTCAACAACCCCATAATTAGCATATGCACAGCTACCAGTTCTCCAACATTTGCGAAGGTGCTTCGACAAAGTCACGGGCAACACTGTTGTCACGGAATCGATCAAATGTCCTTAGAGGATATTTGACATGAAACCCACCTGGTACCGTGGAATCGCGCATATTTGGTCTTGCTGAGCAAACCGTGGAATACATGTCCCATTTCGTGGAAAAATGTGACAACATCATCATGGCGCATGAGGGCTGGCTTATCAGGAGTCGGCTTGGCCAAGTTGGCGACCATAGCGGCTAGAGGGTAGCTGCGCTTCCCATCAGGATGGTCGTAGCCAGCTAGCAGAGGCCAGACAGCGGCATGAGAGTATTTGGCCTCTACGTACACCGCTCGTGAAATTATACAAGAGAGAAAAGGGACAAGGTTGGCGAACCTCGAGGAAACAGATCGAGGTAGCAATAACCAACAAAGCCTGATTCATCTTTGGCGTTCTTCTCCCATACAGCGAAAGCTTGGACCTCTGCCCGCGAATGTCAGATAAATCTCAACAAACCAGTAAATCCTAGCTATGTACCTGGATGCCATGTCGAGGGGTTCTTGATTTCCTCAAACTGGACTCCAAGGAGGTTTTGGTAGATTTTGAGGATGGTCGGCACAACAACAGCAACAGGGAAATATTCCTTGACAAGCATATCATCCAGATCGAGCGACTCTTCGATATACTTGCGGTCATAGTAACGATAATCCCATAGATAGAATTCGTTTTCCAATGGGTAGCCCTTGGTTTCGTGTTCCTTCTTCTTCATTGCGAGAAGGATTTCTCGATCCTTTTCGCCAACTGGTCGCAGCTTCGTCTCAAGGTCATCAAGGAACTTTGGTCATAAGGTTATATCAATGAATGTTTTCCAATGGCAAGCGCGACTCACATCCTGAACACCTTGGCCTGTTTTAATCATCTTGACTTCGGTAATATAGTCCGCCCTGCATAACTTCTTCAAAACGGTACAAATATAAAATATAAAATATGCCATACCAGGTTTTGTAGCCAAGAAGGCTGGCAATCTTGCGGCGGAGCTCCAGGGCTTTGTCGAGCAGAGGGACATTGATCTTAAGGCGGTCTTCAAAACCTTCCAGAGCTTTCTTGCGCGTTGCAGGGTTTTCAGCGAATTTGAACTTTGCATAAAATGTTAGGGAAGAACATTCAGCACTAAGACACATTACTTACGATTGGGAAGATATCCGGTGTCTTGAAAGTTACATCAAAGACCTCCTTGTCTCCTTCTGTGCGCTTAGTGTACCCGGATATGACGTCCTTAGGAACGCCCTTGAGTTCCTCTTCGGTCAGGACGACGACGCCCTAAAAAAACCAATTTAAAAACATCACAAGTGAACGGAGCCTAGTCTTACGTTCTCCTCGTTGAAGTTTTTCTGTTACCGAAATCAATACGAAGTCTCAAGAAGATTGAAGGCGCCAACATACACTGAATTCCAAGCAAACCTGTGACAATTCCTTCTTCCAAGTGGTTAACTGATTCCGCTGTTCCTCGGGCAGAGCAAGGCCGGCGCGAGTGCCGTCCAATATCTGCGCAAGGGGTCTTAATTCAGAGAAATAAATTATATGTAGGCAAACCCTCACCATCTTCTCCACCAGACGCTGCTCTTCCGGTGACAAAGTATCCCATTTCCCTGAATCCCTGATGTTCTTCTCGGCGGCGATCTTGGAGTTGAAGACATCGATGCGCATATCGGACTCAACACCGAAATCGCGGGCAAGAGATTCAGCTCCATTGGAGGCATCTCGAAGCTCCTTTGTAGGAGAAACGTTTTGATAGAAGGTCAGGGGGCCTGTTACTGCTTCGAATGTTGTGTCTGCTCTCGCGAGTGCAACCTGTCAAGATGGGTTATGGATGGCTGGGAGAGAGTTCTGCGTCGTGGACACGCACAAATACCTGGGAAGAGAGAATAAGATAAGTTGGTGTGAAAGATATCGATTAGGTGAAGACGTACAGACTCGAAAGTAGCATCTTTGGGCTCTAATGCCCCGACCTTGTCCATCACCTTACGATAGGTCTCGATGGATTCCTTTGTGAGCTTGGTGATATCGTCTGCAGAATGGCTCCATAATGGTGGTGCTTGGGGTGGAGTCAGAGTCATCGTGTTTGCAGTAAAAGACGAAGCAGAGAAGAAGGATCTGAGAAACCGAGAGTTAATCGAGGACCGCCGGATATCTCCACAGGCGACGTGACTTGAAATTGATCTCCAGCTCACAGCTGCAAGACCGACAGTAATGGCGCCTCCCCAGCCCAGCGTTGCCTTTCGAGTCGCTATGCGTGTCAAACATTGCGTGCCAGCACGAAGAACCATTGTGAAATTTATTGGAACAAATTTGGTCCGTGACTTCGATGAGTTGGCACATCTAATCTTATCACTTGCCTTTGGACTCTCATCATACTTATTACTTAGTGCCTCTCACCACTTGCCTTGGGAATATATCGCAGTTGGCTTGCTTTGGCTGAACCTTTGTGGCCGACACTTTCTCCTTTTTCCCCCTTATGCGACTTAAGTAAGAGGGAGGGGTCCAAACGTTCAGCTTGACATTCGGGGGCTTTGCTTTTCTTTACTCCACGCATCATTCAACATCATACTGGAAGAGGACCACTCTTTGAAAGCTTGACGCTTTACATAAGTTATCTCCTAAGATCGCCCAATCATCATGTCCAATGTCCCAGCAGTGATTGCAAACTGGTGGTTAAATTTATTCCGGTATGTACTCCAGTCAGATTCAGTGACTCTTCGGCTTTCAACTCCGTCAGGACCCATTTTCAAGTCGACTCGCCTGCACACGTCGCCCTCAATTCACAATTCGACAATCATGAGTGTCTCACCAACCGATATAGGCAACTACACGGTGGGGTAGGCCTGCCCAACCTGTACATCCAAGGAGCATGGGATTATCTTGTAACTGATCTGTTGGGTTCTAGTCTCGACAGCCTTCACCGTCGAAGTGGGGAAGAGACAATGGATTTGAGAAGCGTTTGTTCAATTGTACGTGATCCGTAGGGCACATCACATATATCGAAGATTGTCTACGAGAGACTACTCCAATTGCTACCCAAGTCGTGAGTCATGACGTCTGGATTTTCTTGCCACTCGCTGAGTTGGATCTTAGACCTTGCGGCTATCATTTATGCACCAGCAAAGGCTCCTACATCAGGACGTCCACCTTGAAAACTGCGTGATTGGTCTACCCCCTAATGAAAAAATAAATTTCATGATCAACTTTGGTCTCTCCAAACGGTTTCGTCGGTCCCTACAACGGTCGACATATTCCGGACAGTAAGTTAGACCGGGATTTCATTGGAAACTATCGCTATATCTTCACTCGAATATTCATGTAGGCCGTGAAAAATTTTCAACACTATCCTTGTTCATTGTCGAGGGAAAGATGAGAAATTCTTTTTGATAAGGCTCCGTAGAAATGACCCTTCGCCATAGTTCCATACCCTCGGGACGAGCTTTGAAAGGTCGAAATATGCAGTGCAATCCCAGCATCCTCGTGTTGAGGCCTTCCGTGAGTTTTTCTTGCACATACAAGATGATTAAAGTTTCCTTGACTGTTCGGACTGGTCTGACAAACTCCATGAGCTTGCAAAAGACGAAGGCTTCAAATGTTGATGACTTCGTGTGCCCCACCACTGCCTGTAGGTTTTTTACACCTCACCATGTACCTAACTGACCTGGCTTCATTTATTTCTAGGCCCCATTCATGAATACCATCAATACACCACTGAGGGCTCGCACTCCGGCCATCCCACGTAACATATCCTCCCGGACGAACACCCAAGAAGTTCCTTGAAAAGCCAGCGACGATGCTGTCCAGCAACCCGTTGAAGTGGAGGTGGCATCGAGCCGGTTAGTTTGTCGTAATAGCGGGTACCAAGGGTAAGGAGCGATTTCGGAGACCTCTGCGCAAAGGCTCAAACTCAAGCCGGCTTCGCCGCCCGAGCCTACCTCCTTTGTCATCCACATGTCGTTCTCCACTTGGTGCTGGAGTTCCAGCGGAGGTCAGCCCCGGCATGTGTTTGGTAAAGGCTTCATTTGTCCGAGTCTCATCAGTCTGCTTGTTGTACTGTTACATCCACCTTCTACTTCTATCATTTCGCTTTTTTTCTTCGCCCACCCACCACTTCCCCCTTTAATTTTTACTAGTTTATTATATTCTTAATTGCTAGTAGATTACTTGTTGATTTACTTTAGATAGAGAGGCTCTCCTCAGGCTCCGTCTTATCAAAACCCTGGGGAATCCGTAATGCGGATTTCTGTTGTTGCTAAACATTGTTTGAATGGCGCAGCAGAGGATCAGTAGCGATTCTAAAAGTTGGGATCAGATCCCTCAAGTAGTGATCAACGCGGGTACGGAAACACCTGCGGGTACAGGCCACGGGTAAGCGGGGTACGGGTACGGGTCTGAAAATCTGTATGTAACCAAAAGGGGAGCTTCGGCAGTGCGACCCCGGAGTTTAAAATTGACCGTCAATCGATTATATCCTTTCCTCCCTCCACCACCACCACCCGCATCCTCAAATTGAATATTTGCACCACCTGACGACAATGATGACAGCCCACAAACCACGCTTCAGAGCTGTAGTAGATCTAGAACATGGTGTAGAGGGGAACATGCTGAGGAATGGCGGTACCGGGTATGTGATAGCTCAGTATGCGACGTACAGTTACCGACTCACTCCCTCGTTTTCCATGCAGGATTGCACCCTCTTCCGCTCACAGCCTGGTAGCACAAACCACACCACCATTCAACCATGCTCACTCAGCTGGAGCTCTGTGGTGTTGCTGTTGCGCCCCGAGCTACTTCTCAACACCCTGCTGCCTAGGTCCCCTGCGATAACACACCGATTCACTGGCCTTCCTTCCTGTTTATGCAAGCGTCGACGTTGTGGAGCCCACCCCACTTTCGTTCCCAAGTCTTGCCTTTTTTTTCAACAATACGAGCACCATGATGCTGCCACGGCGATGCGTGACCTGTGAGAGCAGTGCACAACATTCGCGGCAGCGGCGATTGCCTGACAAATAATGCCAACACACACCGTCATCCTCAAAGCAGCCCTTACGTGAACGTCATCAAGGTCTGGGGCAGCATATAGATCCTCGCCAAGTGTCACCCTCGCGTCAATCGATGTCCTGGGTGCATTGGCGAGGTCTGCTTGGCCAACATGCCACCCATCTAGTCACTACCCACCACGGGTAGCATTTGCCCTCGGGTTTTGCAGACCCTCTACCCCCACCCTCATAAACCCGTACCTGTACCTCTTGGGTCCAGGTTTGATGGGTACGGGTCAAAGATTTTTCCCAAGGGTTACCTGGCTTGAGGAGTCTAACCATTGAAGGCGCATCACTTGAAGCAGCTGGCTGACAGGTGGTCTTGCTCCCTTTATCTCGCATACACTGCATATATGAACAGCATCTACCCAATCTAACTAGAATGTAAAAAATGTAAGTACTACTCGGATACATTTTGCACCTTAAATGTTCTTGAGGGTAGACTAGCATATATGCTATCTAGAATATCATCAACCTGCAAACCCAAGAACCCGCTCAAACCTGTCAAAAACCAACTCACTCACTCCTCACGCTCAACCGCATTGCCAAACCACACCATCGTTTTCAATGTTCTGGATCCCTCAGTTTATCACACTCGTATCTGTTCTGCTGCGCCTGTCAAATGTCCTGCGGATAGTAAGTACTACTCCAAAGGCGAATTAACGCGAGTCACTAATATCTGTTGATATGGCAGGTGCGCTCCATTCCACGAATAGCCTCGGGATTCGTTGCAACCTACCTTGCCACTGGGCTTGTGTGGGCCACCTATGTGTTGTCCCTGGGGGATCTTCTGATAATGCCCATAATGTTTGAGGTACAAATTACCGACAATGCATTGCATGACCCCCATGCCGAGAACGACGCCATGGAAGCCTATCGCAGAACAACAAGCATGCCTGGGTGGAGATCAAATTACCACATCCCAGCGGGAGGAGGAAGGCCCGCCCGTACGTGGTATCAGAAAATTATACAGAGTATATTTTACTTCCTGCATTTTCTAGACAACTACACAGGCAAGGAGGTCCGAGTGGCCGTAATGGATTGTTACAGACTAGTGCAACAGATTAGACCCCTCACCAGACGCCAAGCGAAGTCCCTTCTTGGGAGGGGACACTTAAAGGTGAGTTTTCCAAAATGTTGGAACAATTCAGTGTTCCTCACACATTTCACAGAACTTCAAAAATATCAACCATAGTATTTACTCTGTCAAGCCGCTACCGAGCATGACAGTCGACCTCAACGACAGGAACACATTTGGCATGGAGTTTCGACTCCCAAATAAACACAGCCCCGCCACTGTCGGACCCGCTCGCTTTCTTCTCCAGGAAACTCAACCTGGATATTATGCATTTCGCGGCGTCGTCGCGCATGACCAGTCAATCACGAACAAATCGGCTGTTAATTATAACGACCATTACGAGGTCCAAGAGTACAAAGAATGGATATGGAGGGCTTGCTTGCACATGTTGGATTTCATGCGGGAAAGTGGAATTTGAGTCTGGTGTTGCCACTTCCCTACTCGCCCTCCATTCGGCTTTGCCCACCACTCTTGACCATGTTAACTCCTTAAACCTTTTCGCCTCAAAACCCCACGTCCTCAAAGCTAAACTCGCCCCGCTCTTACTATCGTTGGATCCTTATCTGGAATGAAGCGGCTCTCAACAAGCACATTTCACGCTTCCACTGTAAAGCCCACACCACCGACAACACTCCCTGCCAAGCTCGCTGTTCATATCGCTTCCCATGCCCTTGCCTCATTTTCTGCAGTCGTGCAATTCTACCTTCACTCAACATCTTGCTTTCACTCTCTCGTCGTTTGCCTGATGGGCTCAACCTTGGTGCCGCTTCAGTTGACACACCATTGAAGACCCTAATTTGATCACATTTTTATTCACTGTCCTCGCTTCGATGCCTTCCGCGGCAATACCAATCATCCTCCTCTGCCGCGCTACTCGACGCCTCTATGTGGGATACCGCCCATCGTCCAACGATCATGGAATGAGCTTGGTAGTGACACACAGCCCTCCCAACCATTGCTATACCACCTCGGCGTCTTACAAGCATCGTACTCGTAGCAGAATCATCAACAACGGAGTCATCAACGAATAAGACACCACATTTGGCACACGACTGGCACACGATTTCCAATCGCAAAAAACAATTCCGAGACCAGCATTCAACACCGAGAGCCCCACGAAATCAAATTCCTTACCTTCCTATTTTGAAACCATACTTCCTTCTACGTAGAGTTAACATATGGGATTCCATAGCATCCATATTGCGCCTTATTCTTTTCAATAGTCTTTTGATTCTAGAATAATATTATGATATTGCAGCTGTCTTCGGCAATCCTCCTAATGACATTGGGAAAATGGGGGATTTATTTCTGCTGAAAGCTTCTACCGTACACGAGGAACATCTAAATGCCAGTCCCACTCGCTTCCAAACTTCACCTTCCATTCCCTCACTGTCAGATCCTGGAACACCTGAGTCAGGATCCTGTTGAAAGTTTGTATTGAGTTGGCGTAAATTTTGTGTAAATCGCCCCAAACTCGTTTGCACACAAAGGGAGGAAGTGCTTGTAGGTCAAGACTCAATGCACGGGTGTTACGTCAGTAACGAGATAGACCCCATTTACTAGATTTACCCATGAGGACATCTCGTTTACTGGAAATCAAGCCGCGGACAGTCCGCCGGACGGTCTGGCGAACAGTCTGGCAGCCTCATAACCACCACTGTGACATCCTTCATATCACGCTCTTTGCAGCAACACAGTAATAGACTTTCCACGTGACCACTCCTACCAACACCACTATGGAGGGGCTTGACAAGAGGCGAATCGATGTCTATGGCGCAGAAAAAATGGTATTAGAGGATGTACATTACATGGTTATCTACCTGACACGATTGATGCTTTGCTGAGCACAAATGCACTCTGTTATCCCCAACAACCCACGGGCCACATCCACCACAAAGCGGTGGCTACCTGCTTGAACAGGTGGTGGCAGCGAGTTCGGGATGCCCTTTGCTATTGTCGGCCCAGTATTTTGTAATTCCAAAGCTACGAAGGCGCTGTTGATCTGGTGACCGTGGCTTGATCGACGTGCCAGGTGGCATGGGAGAAAGTGTGGCGGCGGGAGCAGAGGCGGGATCCCACTGAATTGTCACTGAAGAGGCTGTGTACATAAGTCTGCCGGACTGTCCGGCGGACGGTCTGGGCTTGATAAACGAGATTTCCTGCCTCCCATTTACCAACCGATCCGCAACACAAGCAATCCGGAACAGGGACAGGACGTTGGAAGATGGATTTCGACATTCTGCAGGGAGGAGGGCGGTGGGAGAACCCCCTTATGAGCTACCGTAGCTCGTAAGTGAAAATATGGAACCGTTTTTCCAGTGAATACAATTGACCCAGCAATTTCTTCGAAAACGCGTGACCTGGAAATCTCCGAGAACTTCCCATGCGCCATATTTCGACTTCATGAAACCAACATCATCGGCAACCCGGCAGACCAGATGGGCCAGAAAAGTATGTGCCCGGATTACCATATCGTGCACACACCATGGGCCACCCCAACGAGCAATGAATTTATATTACTAATAGGCGGCTGTATCCCCCACGTCTACCATATATAATTTTTGTTCATACACTCACAACCCTGGTCACAGTGCTGAGTACTGATGGTAAGCTAGTGGTTCGAAGAGACTGGGAGAAAGAGAGGTAGAACATGGGGTGAAGGAAACGATAGGGTACAGAAGTAACACGTTTGAAATACAGTTATACCGCAGTCCCTTGTAATACATAACTCAACGCACCTGTGGGCCAAGGAACGAGCGGAGTGTTGAGCCTGCCGAGTTGCCGGGGATGCACTGTTTGTTGAAGTCGAAATATGGCGTATGGGAAGTTCTCGGAGATTGCCAGGTCACGCGTTTTCGAAGAAATTGCTGGGTCTGTATTCACTCGTTTTTCCTCATGTAATTAGCGCAGATTATGTGCAGGGAACAAGCATATCCTTCCGAAGCAAGGAGGATGCCATCCACTTTGCCGAGAAGCAAGGTGTGTATCGTTAACTCCCGAGGCCTCCCAAAATCTAATGCTAATCTATACCTTTGTTAGGCTGGGATTACCATGTGTACGTTCTTGACCATGACTTACTCACCATGCCCGAATTCATGAACGCATCACAGGCAAAAGCCCACTGTCAGGATTCCCCCAAAGAACTATGCGGAAAACTATGTGTACAAGCCGAATACTCTGAGGATTATGAGAACGAAGTAAACCGATGTAGAGTGTTAGACTGCATGTCAAATATATTAGTTACCCACTAGCGTGATCACGTGCACCTTGGAGCACCTTTTAGGAGATTATAAGTAGTCCACTGACGTCGTATACTCCTATGCAGTGGACTTGTCAATCAGTCTGTTATTGCCATAGGAATAACTGTGCTATGTGTTACCGGCCAGGAACCTATGAAACGACGGAGAAGGGGGAAGGCACTTGAGGCACCACCTCCAGGGTTGAGGAGGAGGGAATCATGGGAGTTCGGCTAGTGAGTTTATCCTTGTGGCTCACATCGTTCATCTCATTGACTTTTCTTGCTAGCTTGTATCAAGGCCGATCGTGGGCACCGTCAGTCGTTTTGCATTTGTCGTACGATGATGCACTAGCCCGAATGGACGTTTTGATGGCAGGTTTCCCTCCCCGCCTACTCCTGCAGGTTGGCCGTTATCCTGGGTCAGACAGGTCATCGAGTTTCCGGAGGATAGACTACGAGAACTACGTGGTTTGGATGCTACCATTTATATACGGTTTCTACGGGGATGTTGTGAGTGCTCTACCATGTACACCTTCCTGGCATTGCTAATAATAGCCTCAGTCTGGTTCACCATCGCTCACGTCTTGACTACCTTTCCAATTCTATTTCCTATTCATGTCGAGTTTTCAGAAAACTCTGTTCCGCCGAAATCCATGACCCGAGCCTCCATTTCCTCCCTCGTAGGAACCAAAGGGGTGGAAATGGATGGCCTTGGTTAGTAAAGACTTAAGAGATGGAAAGTATGCCATGGGTGAAAAGGTTTGAAAAGTAAACGGGAAAATGTTTCGGGTTGGTAACATCCTAAAGTGAAATTCGCGTTTTGCGCCGAATCGTTGAAACAGCACTTCAAAAAATGGGACTAATAATACAGCATGTAATAGGTATAATCCATAATTATTCCGGGGTGGAGAGGACCAAAATGCGAGCAAAAAAAAGATGAGGTATTGAAGAGAAAATTCCCCACTACAGGTCACTCCGTCTTCCTGAACATCCAGGAAGTCAACCACGACTTGGTACTCTGAGATTTGGTCGCTTCGGCGGTCTCTTCTTCCAGGCGATCGTTTAAGGCCTGCCGTTCTTCTAGCACTTCATAGAAGATGGCTTGTGCGGCTGATACATTTTGGGTTCGAGACAATTTCGGGACATTCAAATGACTAGAGTGAATTGCCGCCGCTGGCGGCTCACGCCTTGCTTGACAAACAATTCTTATATAAATGTAAGAATCGCCATAAAACACGTATTAGATTTGTTGTTGTACATAGTGGTAGGTCACATTTCCAACGTGTGGGACCTTACTTTTCAAGCAAGGTGAAGAATTACAGGTAAAACGGCTCTTATTCCCTTGTCCTTTCTCTCCTTTTTTGTTCTTCCAGGACACTGACGTCGTATACTCCTATGCAGTGGACTCGTCAATCAGTCTGTTATTGGCATAGGTTGGGTATAGGAATAACTGTGCTATGTGTTACCGGCCAGGAACTTAAGAAACGACGGAGAAGGGGGAAGGCACTTGAGACACCACCTCCAGGGTTGGGGAGGAGGGAATCATGGGAATTCGGCTACTGAGCCTTTATCCTTGTGGCCCCCATCGATCTCATCGACGTTTCTTGCTAATTTATATCAAGGCCGATCGTGGGCACGGTCAGTCGTTTTGCATTTGTCGTACGATGATGCACTCGCTTGAACAGACATTTTGATTGCAGGTTCCCTCTCCGCCCACTCCTGCAGGTTGGCCGTTATCCTGGGTCATCGAGTTTCCGGAGGATAGACTACGAGAGCTTCCTGGTTTGGATGCCACGATTTATATACGGTTTCTACGGGGATGTTGTGAGTGCTCGACCCAAGCTCGACCATGTACCCGTTCCTGGCATTGCTAATTATAGCCTCAATCTGGTTCACCATCGCTCATGTCCTGGCTACCTTTCCAATTCTATTTCCTATTCATGTCGAGTTTTCAGAAAACTCTGTTTCGCCAAAATCCCTCCATTTCCTCCCTCGTAAGAACCACCAAGGGACTCTCGCTACTATGGATCCATATTTGCCTGCTTCATTTCTGGGTCACGCTATCCTGGATTGGGACCCTTGTATGGGTCTGCAATGGGGCTTTCAAGCTAAGAGCCGCCAACCTCGAGGATGCTGCCAAGCGGATAGCTGCAGAGTCGAACCAGCGACGGCGACAATGTGTATTACGAACACCCACATCCTCAATATGGACTCAAAGACATCCCATCACGTTCAAGGGACGCACCGTAGTACCTGCGGACTCCGTTTGCGCACCATAATGGCGTCCAACGTACCAAATTCGTTAAGAACCGAGAAGAATCTCCAGGAGTACTTCGAGTACTACATGTCGCGCTAAGTCGGAAAACCCTCCATGGGGCTCCAGCCTGCCTTGTGCCCGATGAAACCCGCAATCGTTGGTAATAGGGGTTTCTTGGCAGGTCTTCGCGATCGTCATCGCAAGACCTCATCACCGGTAATATCGGATGATCCAGTGTTGGTGTACAGGATGCTAACAGTCAGTGGATGCAATATTGAGGTAACCTAGCATGGGGGGGGAAATTTTACTACGTAGTGGGTTACTATATTTGGGTGTTTATTATACAATGCGAAACGTCTACAAATATGCCAACAGCTCTAAACCCTGGAAAATACCTTGAGAATGTATGTAAGTACTCGGGAAGCATAGACACACCAACAGTCTGGGTAACTTACGTTCGTGAGCTTCATTCCTCATGCTGCGACGGAAAGAGCAACTCCCGGACATTATCAACATCGTTTTCTTCCTTGAAACCGCTTTCAGCGTGCGAGATAGTAAGCTGTTCAGGACAATAATGAGCACAATTATAGTGCAAAAATAATTGACAAACCTCCAGGAGTTTCCGTGCATTCGCTGCTTTTACTATGCCCGCAGAGTGTTGAAGTCTAAGTTTAGTCGCGACTTCTTTTCCTGAGTAAAACGTTCTGTCTGAAACGATTTTTGAGCCAATGGTGAGCAATTGGATGCAGGCCCCGGTGACCAAGAGTTCGGCCGTCCATGAATGGCCTTGGACGATAAGACCGCCCTTGATTTCATGGTATTGAGCGGGGGACCAAGCCAAGTCGTGTTTGAGCGATAGAGCAGCGAGCAGGCAGTTGGTCAAGTACGTGTTGGTAGGGCTGACAGTTTTGTTGTCATCGTCGAAGATCAAATATCGGGAGTGAAGATCAGGGAGTTTGACACGGAACGCCATTGCGAGGCTGTAATCATCGACACTCTCCAAATCCTCGATGTCGGGCGCGTCTGGGGAGTCGCGGAGAGCCACCAACACAGATGCCAATGCATATGCACGAGAGGGATTCTCCTCCGCTTCTAATATGTAGGCGATCAAGAGGTCTCTAACGGCAGCCTCTGTGGGATGAGCCTTGATCAGACTCAAAAGCTCTGGGGTGGGATCGGAGAGGCCAAAAGCTTTGCAGAAGAGATCGTCGGCGCCGGGGAAGGCTTCCTCGTCCATGAGTGGATAAGAAGGAAGAGGTGGAAAGTAATATTTGATGGCCTTGGTTAGTAAAGATGGTAGGTAAGTGGCCATGGGTAAGTTTGAAAGACCCCCTTGTTTCGTGCTGTTTCGAGTTGGTATTACGTCAGTGTTCACATCGGTGTTCACATCGGAAAGTTTGGCTTTGTTTGTCCTGACGTTCCATCTACCAAAGACCGTGAGAAAACACATTAAAAAAATGGACTGTGACGTCATGATTATTGAAATATTGACGATTGGTCGTCAAGATTCACGACGCTTAGTCTCATATTGCGATGAGTGAATTCCAGTCGACTTCAAACGTTAACCCTCTTGCTCGATACGGCTATCCGCAAGTATTTACCACCATGTCTCCACGAACACCACAAGCATCTAGATCTTTCTGGCTCTTCCTAGAAGGCGGTTCAAAGCCATACTTAATCGAAAACATTTCGATTAGTACCAACGTCGAACTATTGAAGGCGGCGATTCAACAGAGAGTCAAAATTTTCCGTGACATAGATGCTGATGATCTGAACCTTCTGAAGGTTGTTTCCTTAATACCAGGGGCGTGCGCCTTCTGACTTTCTCTTCTAGCTCAATGTGGTGGTTCCTGTCGATCCCTATCATAGTCTGGCGCAGCGATTAGCAGACCTGGGTAATGTCCCCACGCCCTCGAGAGAGTTGAGTTCTGAAGAAAAAGTGGGGGTGCTATTTCCCGAACCCCATTCCGAGGACAATCTTCATATCATTGTTCAGTGCCTTCGTGAGTACCGCTGGCTCATCGTTCCTTATGAGCAGAACTGACGATATCGTTGAACTTGTCACTCATCATGATTTCGATCGTCCTCATCGCTCCTTTCGCTCCTGCTGGCATTTTGCCGTCGTCGCGTTTGGTGCCGGCCATATCATCTTTTCCCATCTTCTTCGTGCATAACGACGTTTATTCGTTTCGCCGCCCCGCCATTTTCCTTGCCACTTTTTTCCCCGTCTCGCCATCGCTGTCATGGATTGTCCTACGTTTACTGACGTTTCGTTTTCTTCGAGTTTCCTTTTTCGCCTCAGCCGACGGTGAGTACTAGTGCTCTTCGTGTAAATTGCTTTTCGCTGATTTTTTCGTCGGACCTGCAGATCGACCCAGTTCTAAGCGACGCCGTTTGAGCGATCCCACTTCAAATGAGTTGGAACCAAAGTTCGCGGAGCTTCGTCCTTCCCAAGGTTGGTTGTGCAGTTTTATTTTGTCCGTATGCTGGTCAAATATTCTTCACCAATAGAAAATTGGCTCGAATTTTATAATGACCTCTGGGGGAAAGGATTGAAACACTTTCAGGATCAATACATTGTGCATCAACTTGACAAAAATGGTGTTTCTTTTCGAACGATGAAGAATCATCGGGCCTTGAACCTGAGTGTGAAGGGGTTATTGGTACGAGATGAGTGGAATGTTACGTGGGACTGGGCAGAAAATGCGTGCAATAAAGGTGTTCGTAATTTCATCATTGTTGGTCCTCCGGGCATCGGTGTGCACCATTTCCTTCATATTTCTTTCTGCCCTCCGCTGACATTACGCATCAGGGAAGACCCTTTCTCTTTACTACATTCTTGCAATGCGTTTGGCCCTCGGTCTCACAACGTTCTTTCAACACGCTTCTAAATATGTATGGCTCTTCGACAAGAGTGGGGTTTACCCCCTTGCCAGTGACATACCATGGGGGGGATACAGGACCTTTCGACGGACCACACTGCTTGGGCCCTCGTTGATTCAAATATGACTGTCCAAAACCCTGCCCCGCTTCTATTTGAGCTTGATGCACCTTTTTTCATCGTGGAGGCATCCCCTCTTCGTAGGGATAGATGGGCTTGGGCGAAATACCACGGGAAGACTCAATTCTTTTACACGAATCCTTTCTCGCTGGAAGAAATCCTTCGGGGTGCGTACATACATTTGTTCTGTAGGATAATGTCATCTCACTCGCACCGCATGAAGGGAATTTGGTTCAACCCCAGTCATCCGATGAAGCCGACCTATGAAACTTCTTCATCGAGTACGGTCCATCTGCCCGTGAATGTTATGATGTAACCACTACTGAAGGCGGCCTCATACCATATGCTCACAAAATTAGTCAAGCTATCGCACGGATGACTTGGGATGACATCGATCGCATCGTCAGTGAACAAGACTTCGAACCTAATTCGATGATGAAACATCCTTCCTCGTCGTGCTCATTCGACCTGCTGATGATAAGCGGATACCTCGTGCCACTTTCATTACGCGCACGGTTCTGCGCTTTCTCTGGAAAGCTCACCGACTACAACTGAAACGCAAATCTAGAGAGCTCTTTCAAACGTTCTCAGGGGAACGGCGAACGAGTGTCGCTGCGGGGTGGCTATTTGAGGCAATTGTCCATGACCTGCTGGAGGAAGGCATTGAAGTCCCTATTGATCCTATGGTAATCGAAGAGAATAATCGCCCTAACGCCGTCAATGACAAGTATATGGCTTCCAACACTGAAGGCACAAAGACATGGCAATCGAGCGCAATGGAGTCCTTTTACTCAGAATGACCGCGACTTGGACATACAGCCATTACATTACTATGTGCCCGTCGACCCATCCCATCCCGCTTACGATTCGTTCACATTCGAGCTCGCCCCATGTGCATCTTACGAGGGTCCCATCTTAAATCCTAAGGACAAGAGGATCTATGATGAGGCTGACCTCGATGAAGTGAGTTTCAGGCTTTTCCTGCTGTATTATGATGTACATTCACCTGTAGGGCTCGTTGCCCGACAACATAGAATTCCAACATTGCGCTCTTCACAGTCCTTCAAGTAACGACAGCTGCCGAGCATGACTTGAATGAAAAAGGTCTCAATTACATTTGTACGATCGCTGACAAGAATAAGTTCAAGGCGATTGGGATACGATATGTCGGGATCATTCCAGCAGGAAAAGAGCGGATATTCATAATACCCATTGGTTGGCGAGGAAAACTCGATACATATTCACTGCCTATCACGCTCTACGATCCTGTCGCCCAGGAGAAAATCCGTGAGCATTCTTACTTATTGTCATTGAGTCATTAGATATTTCTTGTCCTTGGTTTCAATGTTTCTGCATTGTCCTGTACACTATATATATCGTTTCATAGACAGCGCCAGAGAGTGCTAGAATGTATACACCCTCATATCATTTCTCGGCCACTCGAAAGAATTATCTAAGACATCTTTTCACTGTTTTATAGCGCTAAGGTCTATTTATCCTATGTATCGTCCATGTACCAAATAAGGAACAAACGTGTCCGTTGTCGTTGCGGCTCCAGGTCAAAAACTCCTGTATGGCATCAATCACATTTTTCCAGAATCGCTTCACCGTATCTTCTTCAAAACCATTCTCGTCATATCCAAAGTTGACCCATAGCTTCTGCACAAACGTGTATCCAAACAATAGCATGCCCCCTGAGCGCTGTCGCGACCCAGTCGTCAAGGTGTGAAGCTTGATGTCAGGAAACATAGAATGTTTATACATCCCGTCCAAATTTCCAAGCAACGAGAGTCCCATCAAAGCGTTGGAGGGAACCTTGGGCTTCGGTGGCACGTTGTTGGAAGCAACAACGGGAGGCACGGGGGTGGGGGGCCTTGCGCACAATACCTGCCAATTTGTCGTCGTCTTCCTTCGCCCAAATGCGGGCACGAGCCCCTCGCTCGCTCGCCATCTCGCGACAG
>Ga0307513_10004864_pt1 | contig 17831 bp, 21 predicted proteins | sample 15_EM_MG_FD_202174 | JGI IMG/M metagenome (GOLD analysis project Ga0307513, IMG submission 202174) | Populus trichocarpa ectomycorrhiza microbial communities from riparian zone in the Pacific Northwest, United States - 15_EM | ecosystem: Host-associated > Plants > Roots > Unclassified | place... | reverse complement strand
CTCATTCATCCAGATAGTGACCTTGATGGCATCACCTCCTTGGTTGAGAAGCTAATTTTATTTGGAGCATACCCACAAGGGACCGTTTCCTTGTCGCAAGTGTCGTTTTTCGAGATTACCGGTCAAACGATCCGTACCTCGTTGCGCCACCAAGAGGACCAGTACTTCATAACGTGGCAAAAAGTCCTCACCTCACTCTCTCACTCCTCCCTCCATAAAGTGCTTACATCGTGGTTATCGTATTTGCCACTCAACTCGTCCGATGAACTTGACAGCTCTCTCATCAAGTCGAACGCTACTTTTTGCAAGTTACTATTTGGCGAATTGTCCCAAACTTCCGAAACTTGGAAACCGTTCGTGTCTGTGGTAAGCAATCATCTGTGGTCGGAGAATCACGCACGAGCGGTTGTGTGCTGGTTGGCCCTATCGGGTAAACAAGGTCAAGAGCGTCGTTGTCAATAATTAACTATCATTAACGGACGTTATAGCTTTAGAAGTCTTCATTCATCAGGTACTCGACGGGTGGACATCCGCTGACCACGTCAAGTATTCTCTCCTGGCGATGCATCATTGTAAGCGATCGTTGATTGACGTTACTCGACTGAGACCTTGGCTAGACGTTACGGCACTCCTTCTGCTCACGATCTCCCAATTCGAGAGAGGATGCAAACTGCTCGAGACTCTATCCATCACACCCTCGTTCGTTTCCGCCGTCAGTCTCTATATTTCGCATACCGACCCGTCCATTCGCATCTGTGGTATGTTGGCCGCGGAAGAAGTCGCACAACGGAGTGGTAGGAAGCTCGACTTCAAGATCTGGGATGGCGACGGAGACAGCAAGGATTGGGCGAGGAAGGTTCGACGACTCATTGACACACGGGATGTTGATTCGGTTGTACCATTACCTTCCACAGTAAAGAAAACATGTCCAGATCACTCGCCAAGAATATCAGCACCCAAAGCCTCATCCAGAGAAATCCATATATCCAATGCAGCAGTGGACTCAGACGACTCGCTAGAAGGATACGCCGATTCTTCACCCTCGTCCTCTCGTCCTCCCTCCCCGACTATGTCCGAATTAGAGGAGCAAGAACGTGACCCTACTCTTCGCAATCCTGGAAAGAAGCGAATTGACAACCCCGTTTACCTAATGGACCTTGGTCGACTGTTGAAGGTCGAGAAAGAAGGCCCGGAGCAGGCTGAAAGCATCGGGACTGGGTTGCGCTGCGCCGCAGGACTCATCAGAAGAAAAGAAGGATATGGAAGCGAGCTTGGTATGAACTATTGGCATATTCTACGTTCCGAGCTAACCTCCGAACACCGATTCAGAGGAAAATGCGATCGATTTGGCGTATACAGTGATAGGCCTTCAAAACAACTATGAAATGGATAATTTTGAGAAGCTCCAACAAGACGCATTGGTTGCCCTTGTTGCCTGCTGCCCAAAACGAGCCGCACCGTGAGTGACCTCCTAATGGCACGGTAAGTGCTGACTCCAGGTCTCACAGGACAATCATCGAGCAATTCTTCACTAACCAATACTCCGTTGCTCATCGTCATTCCATGCTGAACGCTCTGGCTCTCGGAGCCCGCGAGCTGGCAGATCTTCCTGCCCCCCCTCAACCCGAGGCGCGCTTCCCCAGTAAGCTGCTACCAAGCGGGGTACACGAGCTCTACATAGAGGACGGGGGTCTTGTTGCCCGAACCGAAGAGTTGCTGGAGGGAATCAGTCGGAAAGCAATCGATAAAGGGAGAGAAAAGACAGAAGACCGCATGCCAGAACTCACCCGCGAGCGACAGCTCACGATTAAGCCAGGAATAAAACGAGCAGGGATAGTAGAGCTCGACAGCGACCCCAAACCTACTGATCATCTGCATCGACTCATCCCCGGCACACCCACGATCAGCGTCAAACGAGAGAGCTTCTCGGCGCTAGCTGCTGAATACTTCATCGGACCGCTGATTAATCGATTTTGGCGATATCTCAATGACCAAATGACTCGCGAAGCGAGAGCAGATGGTGGCTATCGGGGAGCAGGCGCTGGCTTGATCCTCAATCCCTTGATCCTTACCCACCTTGTAACGGCTCTCGCTATACTGATGGACGCAGGGAGGTTTTCGCCTGCCTACTTGGACGTGTTGGGTCCGGGAGCGCTGGAGTTGAGTCTCACATTGGGCACCCGAAAGATATCCGTAATGGAAGGAGCCAATGGTGGCTTATCAAACGGAAGCCAAAGCGGGAAGGAGGCTTCGGTACTGCGAGCCTGTCTTCAGCTAGCACTCACCGTTTTGGATGCCTGCCTCGATCTGGATGGCGGAAGGACCTTGGCGTTTGACCAGACAATACTACTGTTGGGATTCGGCGAATGGTCCGAGAGTGTGTTCAAAGCAATGGAGTCTGGTGCGAAGGTCATGGGCGGAGGGGGCAGGGAGGAAGACAGGCTGTTCAGGTCTGCTGCGGGATTGGTACTGAAAGTAGAAGAGATCCGAAGTAAATGGAGAGGGAGGATGACGGTCAGTTTTTGACATGGGAAGACCTGAATATTGGTAACTTTGAGGCTATCAACAAAGTAATACTAAGTTTGCACAAAAAACGAAATTTCACTCATGATAAGTGTAAAAAGGATGACACGCATTCTACCATTAACCATACCGAAGTTGGACAAGAAACTCTCGTTTTACATGTGGACAAAGAGCTATAAAGGACACCCGTTACGATTCGATCTCGTCGTGCACTTCAGCAATCCAATCGGCGCTTGGCTGTTTGCGCCAGATTACTTTTCGCGCCGTGCGCCCACTGTTGCTTTGATTGGCATTGAATGGGCGGAAGACAGCGAAGACAATCTCTTGAATGCTTGGAGAGGCTGCAACGAGAATTGAAACAGCGTGTCTTTCAGCGCCTTCATCCCATCTATGAAGGACGCATTAAGGTAATAGAGAGGTAGGCGAAGAGGGGAGGCACACCTTGTGGTTTGACGAGTACGCCCTGGGTCCTCGATCGCACCGTCATGGGGGTTATCCAGCGTCCATACGTAGGTGAACTTCTCGATGGTGTGAAGGCCAGGCAACCCAGTTGCCCAGTCAGGAGCAAATCGGCAATGGACCTCTAACGGATGGGCTGGCTGGAAATCGACTCCGTCGTAAACCGTAAGAAGTCGTAGGTCTGGACAGTAAGCTGCAATGACCGTAAATATATTGGTTGTGGGATCCATGATGCGAAGCGTAAGGTCGGTCACATGGTTGGGATGAAATAAATTTTGGTCTCCGTGGTGCAGCAGAACACGGTGTTGGAAGGCCACCCTGAGTTTGGATGCCTCTATGGGTGCGTCCAATGTCTCGGGTATGGACATATGCATGTCGGTTGAGTTGCCGAGCAAGGTCTGGGACGTAAAGGAGCGCACTGATAGCTAGGCACCGTATGCTCTGCCCATCTCTTATATACCTCGTTACTTGGCGCTAGGTAGTGCGGAAGGAAGCCTAGGGAGTTGTATCCGCGCTTGCACACCTTTGCAGGCAGACTCTCCACCTCTGATTCACCGCTTTTTACGGGGTCTGGTATCCGATGTATTCAGAACCCGAACGTCTCGTAACGCAGCAATTGTTAGCTGGCCAACGACGAGCAGCTGGACAATTAAGGATCCCATAGGACAGACTTGGAGCGCTTGTGATCGCACGCCTGTACTGATAACTAAATAATATAAAGGTCACCCCAGTGAGTAATAGATGGAATCCTGATTTACATGTGATATCGAATCTACAGGTATTCAATGAGCAGCGGATCGCGCAAGGAGGAAATCGATGGGGCAAACATAAGCAATAAGAGGGCCAGGTATCTATTTATTAGGATTAATTCCCCCATAGTTGTAGATTGGCGAATCTGCCATACAGATTCCAAAGTTTCGCCCCGTTTTCGATCATCCCGCCTCCGAGGTTTGGGACATTGGGCTCCTTGATAGAAGATAATAATTAGTAAATAATGGGTGTGCCGTTCGGATGGGACGAAGATGTTCGGCCGTATATGTTGCGGTGTCAAACAACTGCCCGCTCGGGTATATTCCAGAATTTTCCCTGCTGATATAGATTGTATTCTTCTGGTGGTGGGCTCCAGCCGCATTGCTCAATCACTTGGATGGTCGCACTGTACCTGAGTGTGCCTGGACAGAGGGCGAAGATCATTAAGGTTGGGACAAGGTCATCGGGTTACTTGGGAGTTCTATCGATCAGCTATAAGATGAATAACCTCGTTCAGAAGAAGGCGATAGAAGTGCGGATGACCGTATCAAGCCCCATCGCCGAGGTTGTACAGCCGAGCCTTTAAAGGCATGCGCTCTAGGTCTTACTAATAGACTGGGCCATCTCCCCGATCTGAACCCTGATTCCACTGCCAGAACGCATTTATCGCATTATCACTGGATGGGAAGTTTCTATAGATGCAGTCCATGCTTCTTTCACTTGATGAGAGATGCCTCGACGTTGGCCTCACTCGCATCCTTCGCGGACTTGAATAGAATCCCGGGAGTATTTGGGTCGACCTAATCTCAAAAGCACCGTTGCCGATTGAATCAGCAATCCCCTTTCGCCTCGTTGTCAGATGTTCCATCGACAGAAAATCAATGTACCGGCCTGGTGTACACCTGCTCAAAAATCAGGACAAAGTCTATCCCTACATCAAAATGCTCTATACTATAACGCAATGACCATCGGTGCTGTCACACTCCACTGATATACCTACAGGTCTGTCAGGAAATCCTAACGATGCTGCCAACAACTACATGTTCATGCGGGTACAGATTTTCAACGCTATCGAACCAGCAAGGCCAATCTCCCGACTCAGTTACCAACAATGCAATAACTAATAACATGTGGGTAAATGAGGCGTTGAACCTCCAGACGAAGTCAATGATGATCAGGAACAACGAAAGCGATTGGTCAAAGCACGCAATTCGGAGTGTAGCTCTGCTAGCAAAGAGTGGAAAAACATAGCGGGATTAATAATGACGGTTTATCCGTGCCCGCTGGGAAACTCATACGATGAGTGTGAATATTTTGTTTCTCATGACCCATACCTTCTAACCACAATCGTTATGGATACGCAATGCTCATCGACACAGATATTATCCTCAAACAATTCGAAACATGTCGCCAAACTGAATGGAGATGTTGCACGGCATACACCGCAAAATCTGTAAAGAGTACAAAAATTTGAAGACACCCAAGAACGTCAAGTCGCTCCAAAGGAGCTTTGAGTGCCCTAACGGCACATGCAGGCAAGGCCGTATCGCCTCATATCAAACTGATTACCGGAGAGTAGGAATCCGATCCAACGACGACACTTATACCCCCATCCGGGGCTATAGTTGATTGACGGTATTCCTGTTCGGGTTCCTGACCGTTCTAAAACACTGATTCAGATACACAGACGACTAGACAAGTCTGGTCCATGGCTAGTTTCGCGCATCTTGTCCTCTTCTTGCCCTTATGACTGTTATGGTTATATGATCATGGCAGATCTATTCACGATAGGACTAGCTTTCCGGCGGTAGCCCCCGCTTACAGCCTCTCGCGAAAGCATTGCCAGCCGCTTGGGTTAGATCCCGCGCCACACATCGCGTATCCTGATGCTTGCCAGCGCATCACCACACGTCTGTCCTATCGACAACGAACCCCCACACAGCACCACCCGTCACCTCCTAGTCGTTGTCCTCTCGACGCGCAGTGTTCCACAAGAGATACGAGATCTTGGATTGTTGCACATGGTTCTGAAACTTGTTCTGCATCTATCCGAGTCACAGCTTCATTCTGTGGATAGACCACTTCCTCTCCTCTCCCTCTATCTCTCCTCTTCTCCGCTCAGTAGAACCTCTAGTTAGCACACATAGACTCCGTGATGCCTATTCATGCCCTCTCATTCCTTCTATTCTCTCATTTGTTCTTGGCTCTCGAACTGGACCCACCTCGTTCCTCTGTCTGCTCTCCGCCCCCCGCGCTGGGGGAGCCCTCTTCGCGTTTGCCTTTGTATCCGACCTCCTTTACCAATCAAGACGGCGCGGCCCGGAAGCGAAACTCACCACCGCCTTTTCCTGAAGCTGCCGTCTTCGTCCCTCTCATTGTCATATACCTGCTTAAAGGTGGAAGTATGAATGACTTATAGTTTATTCTGAAAACTCTTACTGAAAACTCTTACTGAAAACTCTTACTGAAAACTCTTACTGAAAACTCTTACTGAAAACTCTTACCAACACTCTTACCAACACTCTCGCTAGCTAGTGGTTTCATGGCGGGATAGTCCGTTAGTTCCTGATTGATAAGCGAAGTTTGGGAGTTTAGTTGCAATCCATTCCAATCCATTTGAAGCCCCCGATCTCGATCTCGTGGACATGCCTCAAGACCGGGACCCATTGCACTGGGTCTCGTTGGAGCAATATTTGAACGGTTTATGTCGACGTTATCCTCGCCCTCCATAGCCTCTAGCTCGTTCGGTTCATGGTACATAGAGAAGAGCATGTCTCCTTTGAAGGATTCATTGTGTTGGGCGGCTGCCAGGATTATGTGTCCGGCTCTCGCTATTTGCCCTCCAGTTTGACAAGCAGAGCCACGAAACCACAACACCGGGGTCACAAATAGCGTTGAAACCTAGTCGGAGTTGATCGTACAGCTTCACATCAAAATAAACCAGCCTCCTGAACAACTGAATGAGCAGACGCATATGAGAGGAAGTATTCCACGAAAAGAGATTCAGCAGATTAATTGGAGGTCAGCAGTCAAGAGGTATATTTTCGGCACCTTAGAGGACAGACGCAGGGCACTAAATAGGCAAGATAATCATGCAGCACCTTGAGCTACCACGAAGATACTTCGGAAGATGCCTATTTCGTCGTTTGTCAAACCTCCATGCACCCTCAAATATTCTTCTGCTCCTCCATAGTCCTTGCGGATAATATCGAGCATCTCTTGCATGACGCTCGGTCTACTCCAATATCGTGTTAGGCACTCGTACGATGAGCAGAGGTTGGTAATGCCATTACCTCGATCCTAACATAGTAGAGCAGGCGTCTGGGTTCCGTCGAATTAAATCAGTGAAATGAGGAAGGATCATGTCGCGTTTGATATCCAGTCCAACACGCGTCAAACCGTAGTCGTACGCAATTGTCGTGTCATCTACATCGGCCACCTATCACGATGTCGTTGAGGAGAGGTTTCCTCGCAGATGAGAGGACGTCACCATTAGGATCAAAGCTGCCAGTAGACCGGTACGGTCTTTGCCCACTAGGATTATGGAAAGTCAGGTCGCGAGGAGCCTTTCACCATTCAAGGGTCGACACACCAGCGCAGTGGAACAAGATTGGCGATTCGGGGTGAGCAATGATTTGTTTGATCACTTTGGCAAACGCCGGTCCCCCATGGTCCATAATGTCTCGATAAGCACTCAAAAAGCCCTCCTTTCTGTTAGAGAGAAAAGAAACGACCAAGCCGGGGTTCGAACCCGGGACCTCCCCATGACTAGCAGGGCGTGTTACCACTACACTACCCGGTCTTTTAGTTGGAGGAATCATCAACTCCAACACTTTCCTTCCCCATAAAGGTTCAGGTGCCTCGCCATCTCGTCCGGCGTAAAAGCTTTGTCGTCGAAGATGGGCACATGGTGAATTTCGATGTCTAAAACACTCGGAATTGGCGCGTCGTATTTCTTGAATTCACGAGAAGAGCGAAAGTCGAAAACGGTCCGCACTCCCAAGCCCCGCAGGGCCTCCTTGCCGCTGGGTGTGAGCGCAGAAATCTGACCCGACCGGAAGATAAGTCCAGGTCGGGTCTGGAGTGTCGACCCTCCGGCGATAGGGAGACCTCCTAGATCTCTGAAGTTCAGCGCGCCGTCGACTGGAATAAAGGGGTACTTTGAAGCGACAGAATGTCCAATAGTGGTGTCCAAAGGAACGAGGAAGTCGGTTTCGAAGAGTTCTGAGGTCGCTGCGCCCACTGTCAATCGGTCGTATGTCTATTTCGTCAGGGTCCAAGCCCACTCACCATTGGACATCATAAGAGGAGACAACCCAATGAAGGATGTGGAATCGATGCAAGTTGGGGACGGGAAGGTGAGCAAGATGCACTTGTGCTATGCAAAGAGCAGTTATTTCTCAACCAATCCAATCCACGCCGTAGCAATTTAAGGACTAAACTTCTGTGCTCACTTGAATGACTGACGGGCAACGAGGTCGCCCTCTCAGATGTGCTGTTACGTCTAATCTGCCAAGGTGGCTGTAATGGGCACATATACAAACACAAACCCCAACCCGAAGAGCGGCGATCCTCGCATCCGAGGCGTTTCAGCTTCCGTGGTACTTCAGTCTGACCTGCCGAAAACAAGGCAGGAACTTCGCCAAGTGATGCGATAGAACACGGTCCACGAGTATTCCTCGTTCATTGCATCCTTGATTCATTGCACCCGAAAAGTATTTCTTGCAGGCTGCACACGCGTAGAAATTCGCTGCGTCCTTGATTGGAACGACGATACGCTCGAGTTATTTCTGGTCATTCCTCTCCACAGCAATGCTGGCTGCTCTGAGCAGAGAGAGGCGGCCAATTGAGGAACAATGAAGCATCACCTTTTGTAGAAACATCTTGTCAATTCGGAGGAGTAAGTCGAGAGTGGGTCTCTGATCGGCCAGAGGCAGAAACGTGGCTTACACGAGCAAGCACCGAACAAAACGATCCGCTGTTTCATCTTTAGGACTGATCTGTCCAACGCCGTCGGACGTCGAATATGTCAGCCTGACGATACCTGAACGGCTTGGAGTGCTGCAATTATGCAGTTATGGCATGCCAATGATCACGAAGAAGCCGTACTCCGACACATGATAACACCTTTCATTACGACACCTGACAACCGTCTTTTCATTAGGAGATATTGCTCGATATGCCAGGAGCTCACGAAGCAACGGATCGTTTTGCATTCCATGAGCGACTGAACGGTCTCAATTTCAAAGTCGCTCGGCTTGGGGCCCACGCTGATCGACATTAAGCACTGTGTATTTGAAAGATGGATGTGGATCCTTGTATGCCCCCCAGTTAGCAGCCTACACACCAAGTCTGCTAAAGATTGGAATCGTCGGCATTGACTCGAAACCGCATCGCGGCAATGTATAGCGTTAAGAACGTGATTTTTACGTCATCGATTTGAAAGCTTTTCCACTGACGTCAACAGTTTGGATCACTGGTTGTCTCCCACCTACGGCTCGATCACACAAAAAGGATAAACTGAACCACTATTCGACATCTCTTAGTACTACCGAACCATGTCTGGAGGACCCGATAAGGAGTCGTTGCGCCGTCTAGTCAACCGAATTGCAACCGAGGAGCAGACTCTGCGATTCCCATCCTTTAGCCACACCGATGCTTTCAACATCGGAGTACTCCTTCGGGATCTCTTCTTGACAATTTCTTCCCAACCAAGCCCAGGTGCCCTTCCGCCTGCGAGTGCCAGTGTATACCAAAAAGATTGCGTCAATTTGAGCGAATACGGGATCGCGATCTCGATCGAGACGTTCACTGGTCACCGGTAAGCTCCCCTCATATTGTATCTTCGCCCTTGATCGCGAGGACTAAGTCGACTTCTGGGAACCGCAGATTATTCACCGCTGTCGCTGGAAACCCTGAAGCAGTGAAGCCAGATAATTGGAGATGGGTGGAAGGGAAGAAGAATATCGTGCGGCGCTTTCATCGGAGCAGCTTTTACATTGGTCGAAAGGCGCTACTGGATGGTCACCTTTCAGTACGTCTCATCATCCGCTCCCCCGAATGAAGGTGAACTTGCGTGCTTACTTCCATTTTCCAGCTCGAAGCGGCTGGCTACACACTCCCCGAATGGTCTGCGTGAGTCTAAATTGCTACCTTCGTGGAGAGCTCGACACTCACAGGAGATGTGCGATTCACCAAATACAAATACAAATAGTCACGGAGGTGCATTCCCTATTTGGATCCGCCACGTTACTGCGGCACCGATCGGTGCGATCGTGGTCAGTGGCCTTCCTCAGGAGATGGATCATCAGCGTGCGTAAATACGCACTCCGTCAAACAGCATGCTTATTCCTGTGATTCCAGTCGTTGTCGACGTTCTGAAGGATTACATTCAGAAGATGGACAGTGTTGCGGAATAGGGTAGGAGATAGCGCGTGTAGTGCATTTGTAGAAACCACCAGAGTTCTCGAGTCATCTCCCCATGGTTGATATATCAGGCTCTTGCATTTTCTTCCATAACTTGCATTTCTGACCCTACCATTTCCAAGACCCATTGACTTGGACTCTGACAACGTGGCTTGGACTGGTTTTCTGAGCACACTCTCTTACTAAACCGATTGCAACGTGGCTCTCTTCACCACGCATCAACCCGCAACCACAACCTTTCTGACAATCGGCCAAAATGGACAACACGCCGACTGCTCTGTTTGACTCGTACGAAGCCGACTTCAAGGGCCTTATGGAGAGTGTGAAGGAGAGGCTAGAAGGTGCCGGCACCGGTGGTACGTGGACGTGACGAGCTGTGGGGTGTTAGGCGTCCCCCGCTCTGCCGCTCTGTATAACACGCAAGTGCATTCTCTGATGGTCACTCGTCACAGAGCAACGCAAGGCTGCTATGCGGAGAGTTGAGAAGGAGCTGGACGAAGCCGATGAGATGGTGGGTATTACAAATGTCAAAGCAGGTGCTCCACGGCTCATAGGGCCATATTTTTCAATAGATATCACAAATGGAGCTCGAAATACAAGGTATGCCTCTGTCAATACGGCCGCAGTACGCGGGACGAGTCAAGACATCTAAGACCGAGCTGGGAAGATGGAAGACGACCGCTGTAAGCGTCACTTTTGGGCACCACAGAGTCAGGCATTCATATCTCGCAGAAAGAAGTCCATCAAGCCGCCGCTCGTGACGCACTCCTCACTCATGGTGGTCCTGGCGCCGCGACCTCAACCCAGTACCCCTCTGATGACCCATACGGGACATCGGACCGAACTCGTCTCCTCGCTGGGACCCAATCCCTTGAAGATTCGACGCACCGGCTGGAAAATTCCCAACGTGTAGCTCTGGAGACCGAGGACATCGGCACAGACATCCTGCGAAGCTTGAGGGTCCAACGTGAACAAATCGAACACTCGAGAGGTATGCTGGGTAACGCGGAGGGTAATGTTGACCGGACGAGCAAGACGCTCAAGGGCATGGTTCGCACGTGAGTCGAATTCTGTTTACCATTACACCGATGCAATCTGACTTACCAGAACCCCGTTCCGGCTCTGGTAGAATGTACAAGCAGCGCATCATCACTGGTGCTATCTGCGCGATCCTCGTCATCGTCATCATTTTCGTCATTGTTCGCAAGCTGACATGAGACGATCGACTCGGTGCGGACATTCTATGTTTATTTATCCCGTTGGCTGGCTTCCCGCTTAGTTCCTTGTATAAATTGACATGAGGACCCTCCGGGAAGACAACTCCCAACAGTTATGATAATTAACCAGAGCCCCACTTATGTTGAGAGAGTCCGCTAAGAGGAGGGATATTGCATGCGCTGTGACAATGCCACGCCGTGTTCGGGCAAACACAGCGGAAGAATGCTTTCTATGCATTGTTCATTGGAAGGCAGTCATCGATGAGAAGAATATCAAGGTTTCGGCGTGTTACCAGGCGCCAGTTGCCGCGAAGGGACGAGGAATGCTCATCGCCGTCAGCTCAATCTCGCAGCTCCGCCTCATTTAGATTGCCAAAGCTTCCTATCAGTTCTAGAGCTCCATTCCTGCAATGGTCGCAAATCGTTCCGACATCTCGCATTTAGTGGACTGAAACCAGCGATGTAGGAACCCCCAGAGAGTTGGGAGTTGTCGCCTTCATCCCCTGTTGAAAGTCTACGATCGGGTGTGCTAATAGGCCGGACTTGTTGAATACGCAGTCGGTAGAGGTGGCAACCTTTCTTATACTTGTCGTGGGCTGCGGACGTCAACTTCGTCCAATGAGGACGTTCGTAGCAGGATTTTACGAAACTATTCCACATGGCACGACGGACAGGGGCAGGTGAGAGCTGACACATTTTGTTTTTCTAGTGCCCGCTACCGTACCATTTGGTAGGAGTGTAGTCAGCCCAATGGGTGCATTCTTGTAACTAACGTTGACACAATTTACCAGGGGACCCTAGGAAGGACCTTTCGTACTCGTAGACCCTCATCCTTACCAAGGTCGGGAAATCAGGTTTGGCAAACCCTGAGCGCGGCTTTGGTTTTCGAGTACAGACTTGGATTCATGAGAGACTTCTATTTCAGCGCACAGCATACCTTCTTTTGTCTATCGAAGACAAGGCCGCAACGTAAAGTCATAAATAATACTATGCTTATACACGCGGCGCGTGAATATCCTTGTACGTGGTGCCAGTGAGCATCCCATTCATCGGTCGTGGCTGTTCTTGGAGGTTGTTATTGTTCTGCTCGAAGGCCTGCCAAGCTTTCTCGGTACTGTTGGAGAAGTCCCAGGGCATGACTTCATCCTCAGCCTTAGCATTAACTGCGACTATCCAAGGAAAGTCGGTCAGTCTCCCTGGTCGATGTCCCGGATAATGACCACGTACGTTGAGAGGCAAGACCCCGACCGAACCGCATGCGACACCAAATGCTCAGACCAAGGGAAATAATAAGACCGCACAAGCTCGCGATTATAAGGGAGCGGAAAAATGGCCAATCCGAGAAAATAAGGCGGAAAGCATCCGAACCAAACATGCCGCAAAGTGAGGCAATAAAGAACGTGGTAACGATGAAGAAAGCGACCATCAATGATTTGTTTTCCTTGCGGACAGCGATCCAGCACTGTGAACGAGAGTTTGTGAGCGAAAAGGGAAGGGAGAGGGATGAGAACGTACAAGTATGAACCAAGGGAGGGCGAGCATAAGGGAAACGATTGCAATGCCCTTGAAGACTCCGGAAGTCTTGGAAAGGCTAGCAGCCACGCCCCCGAAGAGTTCATCGACCCAGAGGGCGAGGGAAGCGATCATCAAAAACATGGTAACCTGGACGACGATACTGAGCACAAGAACGACCTACAAGCAGACCACCAGTGAGCGTTCCGACTCAAAAAATGCGAAAGAGGTTCGTACCTTGTACAAATGACCAACAAACTTCTCCCCACCAATGATCCTCGAGGTACTCTTTCGGTATCTGCCGACGAGCTTGAAAGCAAGTCCACCAAGGGTGAGTGTAAATACGCAGTTGATGACAAGGCTCGGGATCAGAACGACAGAGCGCTGCTTCCAGTAGTTGGGCAAGAGCTGAACACCATCGCAAGCTCCGTTGGTGATGAACCGATCGAATTGCTCCTGGAAGGTACGAGTACGGAGAACTTGGGCCACCGACCACACGACGCCAATTACGGACGAGATGCACGCAGCGACCAGGTGCGGGGTCGACTCGTTAATGATCGCGACGAATGCGAGTGCGAACAGCCACATGTAATAGCCAACCAAGACGAAATCTTGCTTCTGGGCGAGGCCGACCCTGGGTTTTCCTCGAATCAGTACCAGCGCCTTGAACCTTTGTAGAATAAGACACTCACTCCTGATGAGGGAGAATAAGAGCCAAAGCACAAGTTCGATTAATAGTAACAACCTCGTCTGATCCGCTGTTGGTCAAGTCCGTAATGTTGACGGCAATAATCGTTTCTGTGGCCCCATTGAAGACGGGCTCGACGCGGAGAGACCGGCGACTAAGCAGTCCACCAATGACGGCTTTTGTACCTTGGCTAGCATCCTCGACGGCGGGGGTAGGTTCCTGAGCAGCTCCCGTAGTCTCCTTTGTTGCTTCGGTGGCCTCCTGCTCCACGCTCTCAACTGGGTCCGTTGAAGTGGGCTCGGCGGGTACGCTAGACTGACTGACCTCGGGAGTAGGTGCAGGTTTAGCCTCAGTAAGCTGAGGAGTGGATGTTGCCTCGGCGTTTCCATTGTCCAAAACGTCGACACTGGCTGTCTCGGTCTCGCCCACATTTGGCAAACCAATTGGAGCGCCTTGAGTGGCATCTCCGACCACATCAGTAGGTCCTTGAGCATCTTCCGTGGTCTCCGTGGCCGCCTCGGTAGTCTCCTGCACCACACTCTCAACTGTACCCGTTGAAATGGGCTCAGCGGGCGCGCTAGACTGGCTGACGTCTGGGGCTGGTGTGGGTGTGGCCTCAATATCGGACGTTGCCTCGGCATTTCCACTGCCCAGGAAGTCGACGTCGACTGTCACGATCTCGCCCACATTTAGCAAACCAATTGGAGCATCTGGAGTCGCATCTTCGGCCACACCGGTAGGTCCTTGAGCAGCTTCCGTGGTCTCCGTATCCGCCTCGGTAGTCTCTTGCACCAGACTCTCAACTGCATCAGTTGAAGTGGGCTCAGCGGGCGCGCTAAACTGGGTCACATCAGGAGCGGGTGTGGCCTCAGTAGCGGCCTCAACCACTGGTGCAGGAGCAGGAATCGTCTGAGGCCTTCCAATACCCAAAATACCGAAAACAGGTTCGGCAACAGGGTCAACTATTGTGTCTCCGACCACATCGGTAGGTGCCTGAGCATCTTCCGCGGTCTCCGTGGCTGCCTCCGTGGTCTCCGTGGCCGCCTCCGTGGTCTCCTGCACCACACTCTCAACTGTACTCGTTGAAATGGGCTCAGCGAGCGCGTCAAACTGGCTCACATCAGGAGCGGGTGTAGCCTCAGTAGCGGTCTCAACCACTGGTGCAGGAGCAGGAATCGTCTGAGGCCTTCCAATACCCAAAATACCGAAAACAGGTTCGGCAACAGGGTCAACTATTGTGTCCACATCCGGTAAACCGATTGAGTCGTTCGGCGCAGGGTCCGTTGTGGATGGAGCTGGTGCTGGCGCATCAGAAGACACTGCAGTTGGTGGTGCGAATGTATCAGGGGCTGGCGTTGAAAAAGGAGCCGTGCTTGCTTGGTTGTCGTTGTTGAGCCTCGTTAGCGCGGGGATGGGAAGAACGATGCTGATGGGGAGGCGATTCACCCGAGCCACTGAGAAGACGAACACGGGGGGTTCAGAAGAGTCAGCTGGGGGGGGTGGTGGCGCCTGGGAAGGTGCTTGTGCAGGGCTCGACGGCGCAGGTGCGGAAAGTGTGACAGCCCGCGTGGGGGCTCCTCGTCCTGGAGCTGAAACGGGTGCGGGTGAAGGTGCGGGTGCGGGTGTAGGTGCGGGTGAAGGTGAAGGCGCAGGTGAAGGCGCAGACACAGGCGCAGGCGCAGACACAGGCCCCGATGGAGTGGGGGACACAGCTGTAGATATTGCTGTGAGCAAAATCGACGCGCTGAGATACTGCCGCCAGAAGGCACACTTGCTTACCATTTGCAGAGGACGCAGGAGAAGGTACCTGAGATGGTCTCACGGCAGTGGTACCAGGAACCACTGGGCGATTAGCTACATTGGTAGTATCGGCGGCCCCAGAGGTCGTAACAGTGGAAGGGATGTTCGCAGGGAGGGTTGCTAGAACACGGATTTCACCAGTTTTTGGGGCATACAGAGCGTCGCTTAGCGCTTCAAAAACGTCCTGAGTCGTGGCCGCGCCTTGGTCTTGCTTAGGCTTAGGGCGCTGGTTGTTGGATGGGGCATCGACTATAGGCACGCAAGTGTTGTCGGTGTTCGACTGAGGAATGTCGTCGCAAATTCTCAGGGTATCACCGGTTCCATCCTCGTTCGGACCAATAATAGGAAATATCCTTCCCTTAACATAAGCTTTGGACCTGATGGCTTCGAGGACACCGTTGGCGTTGTAGTTGGTGAGGTGCGATGCGATTTGGAAGCCACCCAGGACGAACATGTGCAGGAGGGCGAAGAAGAAGTATAGGATGGTGATCTTCGAGAGGGTCACGCTCGAGTACTGGAGGTTAAGGACGCCTTGTCAGTACGGACGCGGAGGGAAATGACCAAAGGATTGATGGCAGTACTGTCAGAGGGTTTACGTCCTTCGCGGACGCGTCCCCACGAGCAAAGCCCTTTTTGGACTTGACGATGACAACCCAAGATGGTTGGCACCAGAGTGCCAAAGCGGCCTTGGGTGTGCAAAGGCAAACGACGTGGCGGGCATGAGAGGCACTCACCACTTTCTTGACGACATGAGAGGGGACGGGGACGAGAGCCCAGATTTCCTTGACACGCATTGTGGACTAGAAATGAGGGAATGCGCCTGACAAATGCGGGGGGAAAAGCGGAAGGGAAAAGCGGAACCTCCTGGGTGTCGGGAAGGAAAGAGATAAGAAGAAAAAAAAGAGAAAAAGAAAAGAAAAGAGAGAGCACAAGGCTCTCTATAGTTATGAGCTGCAGGCGGTTGGATGGAGACGGTGAAGGGAGACGCCAAGGTGAAATGATCAAGCATGCGGTGGGAGCGAGCGTCCATTTAAACAGAGCATTGATCCGTAGTGCCACAAGGTCCCACGGCCTCGCGGCGACATCGTCTCAGACAGATAAAAAAGGCAGGGCATGATGATTCAATTTAGCGCAAACATGATCGACCACTCTCATGTCTTCAAGTGTCCAAGTGCGTCCTCGCGTGCATGCAAACGACCTCGCACGTCCGGGGCGCGGCATCTCGCGTTCCTGGAGATTTCTATGAGAGGTGGTCGCGGTGGTCGCACAAGATCATATGGTGCAGTGCATAGACCGCGTAATGTGGATCATATGGTGGTAAATCTAGGCCATATGGTCCGTAGGTTGTCGGAGCAACGGGTTGACTGGGACCGAGACGAGACCAGAAAGAGCGTTGGAGGCATTGGCAAGAAAGCAATCAGCTCAGGAGAACTTGGTCCTCTCAACGACGCCAGCCACGACGACGACTACACGATACAATACTGTACTTTGACCATTTAAATCAATCACAATATTTATGGAGAAGGGTATTCTCACCACCAAGCCACGCCTCGTAGACGTCGAACCCAAATTTACCACCCTCGTAGATGAAGGTGGAGCGACCAGGCAACACTACCATGAGTTTACCTATTTACATGTGGACCGTAGACCTCGAAGCACTTGACGGCATCGCTGCTATCAGGCCTTCCAAGATCGCTCTCCGACAGTTTGATTTTGCCTCTCGTCTCGCTTCCCGGGACCCTCTCTACGATGGAATCGAGCTCCTCCAACCTTATTCGGTGCGCTGATTTTGTGTTTGCGGCATCGGATTCTGACTATCTCCAGACGTCCAAGTCAACCGACACAGTCAACCTCGCACCTGACACTCCCGAGTCACCCGCCCCAATCACGCCACAGTCCTCCTTAGGTTCTTTTGCCTTGTCTAAACTCGTTTCCCAATCCTCGATGCTTACAAGTTCTTCGTCAACCTCGAGCGTATTCAAAGAAGCACAGCTTCAGAGTCGCAGGTTATCTGTCTTGTCCAAGTTTCCAACTGACGTTTCGATACAAGTTAGCGCCGCCTCTACCACGCATGAAAACAAATCTCGCGTATCTCGTCTCGAGTATGTTGTGCAGACGGCCGCTTCTGTCCGAAAAGCGGCAGAAGAAGAGACGACCAGACTAGAGGGCCTAGCTGACAAGGCTCTGGTGGATGCACAGACCGAAGTGGGTGCTCTCACTGAGTCCGCCCAGAAACTCGTCACCGAGAAACGACAGCATGCCGAGCGGGTACGAGAGAGGCACGAAGCTGTACGACAACGATCCAAGCTCGAACTGGACCAGCGGACGCGGCTTGTGGATGAAAAACTACGTCGAACCAAGATTGCCACCATTGAGCGTGCCGCTGCAATACGAACGCAAGCGTTGAAGACCGGTGGTTCTGCGTCCTCTGAAAATAATGCGGAGCGTGAGGCGAA
>Ga0307513_10004863_pt1 | contig 17834 bp, 16 predicted proteins | sample 15_EM_MG_FD_202174 | JGI IMG/M metagenome (GOLD analysis project Ga0307513, IMG submission 202174) | Populus trichocarpa ectomycorrhiza microbial communities from riparian zone in the Pacific Northwest, United States - 15_EM | ecosystem: Host-associated > Plants > Roots > Unclassified | place... | reverse complement strand
TGGATAGATTGAACGGCGTGTTCATGTCGAGCTTGTCCTTCACGCGCAGCCAGCTGTCGGGAATGCGGAACGGATCCGCGCCGGTGGCACGTTCGAACGCACGCGCCAGGCGGGTGAAGGGCGGGACCGGCTTGCCGTTTTCGGTCCAACCCTGAACGGTGCCCCAGTTGAGGCGCAAGGTGAATGTCGCGTCGGGATACACGCTGGTACCCAGCGCGGCGAACCGGGCTTTCGCCAGTCGTTCCGTCGCCGAACGGATCGGCGCCTCGACGCCGTCGTCGTAGGCCTTGCGAATGGCGCGGCGCCCGGGCTCGATGCCGCGGGCCATCACGATGAAAGGATCGGTCGACTCGGCAATCGCCTTCGAGCCGCCTTTCCACAACGCGAGACGCACGGCCGGGTCTGCCAGCCTCGTTTCACCAACCAGCCGCTTGGCGAGCCCGGCCGGCGATTCCTTGGACAACAACTGGCGCACCACCTCGTGGTCGGGCCCCAGCCATTCGCGCATGCGTTCGAGGCCCATGCTCAGGCGCAGGATCTCGATTTCAGGGTAGATAGGCAGCGAAGCGCCGAGCTGCTGTTCGATGCGCGGCAGTTCGCCGTCGGTGAATTCCCGCAGGCGTTCGCCATCGGGCTTGTCGCGCTCGGCGGCGCCGCGCACCAGGGTGCGCGCGAAGCCGGCGAGACGGCCCGGGAAACCCGCCCCGGACTCGATGTACGTCAGCGGCTGCGCCATCGCGCGCTCCACGGCGAGTCCGGCTTCGATGTCCTTCCAGGGGTCTCCGATCTCCTTCTTGAGCGCGGGGCTCGCGGCGATCTTCTTTTGCAGTGCCTGCTGCTCGGCGGCCTTGGCCGCGAACAACGCATCTTCGTTGAGCGCATCGAGCTGCTTGCGGCGTACCTTGATGGCGTTTTCGACGCTGTTGAGCAGGTCGGCGGCGATGCGCTCGTTTGCCGGGCTCTGCGTCTGGAACTGGATCAGCCGGCCGCGGTATTCCGAGTTGCGCAGCAACCACTGCGGGATATCGACGGCACGTTGCTCCTTGAGCTGCGCGACGGTGAGCAGGCGGTCCGTGGAGCCGGGCAGGCCCGACACGAACACCGCCTCGCCGGCCGCCGGACCGGCGAAGTTGAACTTCATGTAGTTAGGCGTGGAAACGGGTTTTCCGTCCTGGTAGGCGCGCAAGACTCCCATGTCGATGTTCCAGCGCGGGAACTGGAAATTGTCCGGATCGCCGCCGAACGAGGCGATCGCGGCCTCGGGCGCGAACACGATGCGCAGGTCGGTGTAACGCTGGTACTTGTACATCCAGTACTGGCCGCCGTCGTACAGCGTGACGGTTTCGCACCTGAGCTTGCTCGCCGCTTCGCAATCGCTCTCGAGCTGCGTCAGCGTCGCCTTGCGGCGGTCGTTGGCCGCCATCTGCGACTTGCCGGCCGTTGCGGCATTCACCGTGGCGGTGATGTCCTCGGTCGCGGTCAGGATGTCCGCAACCTGCGTCTGGCATTTTTTTTCATCGTCACGGGTTTTCGCGAGAAAGCCTTCTTCCACCAGGCTCTTCTCCTTCGAAGAGAGATCGGCCAGGCACGATTCGACGCAGTGATGATTCGTGAGGATCAGCCCTTCCGCGGAAATGAACGATCCCGTGCAGTTCGCAAGGCGGACCGTGGCGGTGCGCACCCGGTCGAGCCAGGCCTGGTCGATGTTGGTCTTGAGCGCGGCGTTCGCCTTGGCGAACGGGAAGCCGTGAAAAGTCCACATGCCTTCATCGGCGCCGGCCGGCGCGCAACAGAAGACCATCAATGCGGCGAGTGCCGCGTAGACAGATCGGATCATTGGGAAAACTCCGTGAAATGCGGGTGCCGCTTACGCGGTCTATGGACGGATTATCGCCACATTCACCCGCGGGCGCATGCGCGGAATGCCGCGCCGGGCTCTCGCCTCGGCGCGCGCGCGTTGATCAATCGACGGCGTTGATCAGGAGCAGATTCGTGCCTTCCGGCGCTGCGAGCAGTGCGCTGTGGCGTGGGTCGAGGCCCCGCGGCAGCTCTCCCGACATCTCACAGCCGAGCGCGCGCAGGCGCTCGATGCGCTCGCCCATGTCGGGCGCGGCGAATACCAGCATGGGGACGTCGAGCGTGCGCGGACGGTGCACGGCGAGATCGAGGTGATCGCTGGTCATCGACATGCGCAGATACGGCGTCTCACTTTCGTCGAGCGCCACGAAGCCGAGCGGCTCCCAGAATGCGCGCATCGGCTGGAATTCGCCGGCCGGCAGACTGAATTCCGCGAAGTCGCCGCACAGCGAGGTCTCGCCGCGTTCGCGTTCGCCGGAAAAATGTGTCGGGGCTTCCTGCACGCGAACCGCCTGGCCGGACGGATCGAAGAACCCCAATTCATTGAAGGCATCGTCACCGACCCGTTTCCACGCGAGCTCGACGCCGTGTTTCTCGATGAGGTGCGCGTGCGCCGCCACGTTGGCGTGGACATAGGTGAGCGTCGGCGAGGGAAACTTGAACTGGTGCAGCCCGAGGAACAATTTTCCGTCGGTCATGACGCCGTACGGATGTTGCCAGGTGTCGGTGGTGCCGCAATGGGTGAAGCCCAGCCGCTCGTAGAATGCGACCGACCCCGCGATGTCCGGCGTCTCGACGCTGATTTCGTGAAACTTTCCTAACACTGGCGCGCAAGTCTACGCGGGCGGTCCGGCCTTGCCTATGCGGGGATTCGCGAAATTTTCCATCGCGTGCAGTCCAAGGACGCCGACGCCGGTGAGCGCCGCGCCGACTACACAAAACCACAAAGCCGGCTGCCAGCTGGTCGCCGGCGCATACCCCATCGCCTGAATCGCGAGCGCGGACAACGCGAGCTGCGAGAAGCCGAAGATGCTCGACGCGACTCCGGTGTAATTCGGCGCCAGCCGGATGCCGTGTGCGATGACGTTCGGCAACGTGAGCCCCTGGCCGAATGAGAACACCATCATCGGAGCGAACACGAACAGCGGGTGCGTGAAGCCCAGCAAAACCAGTGCCAGGGCCAACGACGCCCCGACGAACTGGAGCGCGAGGCCCGCGTTCATCTGCGTCGCAACGCGTGCGTGCGCGCCGGCGCGTGACACGAGCAGATTGCCGAAGAAGAAACCCACCGCGAGGAACAGATAATAGAGCCCGAACCGGTCGGTCGGCATCTGCAGCACTTTCACCATGACGTGCGGCGCGATCGAAACGAACACGAAGAACAACGCGTAGATGAGCGCGGCCTCGAGCACGTATCCGGCGAATGCGGGCCGCGCGATGACGGCGCGCGATTCACGCCACAACACGGCGAAGCTGTGCGAGTTCGCGTTGGCCGCGCGTGTCTCCGGCAGCCACGCAAAGCAGGCCGACGAAATCACGGCTGACAGTGCCGCGAGCATCAGGAAGCCGGATCGCCAACCCGTGTAACGCGTGATCAATCCGCCGGCGTAGGGCGCGAGCGCGGTGCCGAGCACGAGCGCCATCGTGAGAATGGCGTACATACGCGCGAGCTCGCGTTCGTGAAACAGATCGCCGACGCTGGCGCGCGAGACCGTGATGCCGGCGCCGCCGGCCGCGCCCTGGGCGATACGCGCCAGCACGAACCAGCCCATCGTCGGCGCGAAATAACACAGCAGCGCCGCGACCCCGGACAAGGCAACGCCGCCGATGAGGATCGGGCGGCGCCCGAAACGATCGGCGAGCGGGCCCGATACCAGCACGCCCACCGCGAATGCAACTAGATAGGTGGTGACGGTGAGCTGGGTGGCGCCGGAATCGACGCCGTAGAACTCACCGATCTGCGGCAGCGCCGGCAGGAACAGATAGTTGCCGACCGAACCGATCGCGCTGCAGGCCGCCAGCAGCGGAATGAGGTGACGCGCGCGCACGCTCACGCGTGCGCCCGATCAGATGCCGCCGACGCAGACGTATTTGAGCTCGGTGAATTCCAGGATTCCGTATTTCGACCCTTCGCGTCCGGTGCCGCTTTCCTTGATGCCGCCGAACGGCGCGACTTCGGTGGAGATGAGGCCCGTGTTCAGACCGACGATGCCATATTCGAGCGCCTCGGTGACCCGCCAGGAGCGAGCGAGATCTCGCGTATAGACGTAGGCCGCCAATCCGAACTCCGTGTCGTTGGCGAGCCGGATGGCTTCTTCGTCGGAATCGACGCGGAACAGCGGGGCGACCGGGCCGAAGGTCTCTTCTTTCGCGAGGGTCATCCTGCTGTTGACGTTGGTGAGCACGGTGGGCTCGTAGAAGGTGCCGCCGAGCGCGTGCCGATGGCCGCCGGTTGCGACCGTCGCGCCTTTGGCCTTCGCATCCGCAATGTGCGCTTCCACTTTCGCCAGCGCCTTGGCGTCGATCAACGGGCCCTGGTCCGTCTCGCCCTTCAACCCGTCGCCGACGCGCAGCTTCTGCACGGCCGCGATGAGCTTCTGTGTGAACGCCTCGTAGACCTTCGAATGCACGATGAAGCGGTTGGCGCACACGCAGGTCTGCCCGGTGTTGCGGTACTTGCTCTGGATGGCGCCGATGACCGCGGCATCGAGGTCGGCGTCTTCGAGCACGAGGAACGGGGCGTTGCCGCCGAGCTCGAGCGCGACCTTCTTCATCGTGCCGGCGCATTGCGCCATGAGAAGTTTGCCGACCGCGGTGGAGCCCGTGAAAGACAACTTGCGCACCTTGTCATTGCCGGTGAACTCGCCGCCGATTGCGATGGCATCGCCCGTGATCACGTTGAAGACGCCGGCGGGAATACCCGCGCGAACGCTGAGCTCTGCCATCGCCAGCGCGGAGAAGGGCGTCTGCGGCGCGGGTTTGACGACGATGGGGCAACCGGCGGCGAGCGCGGGCGCCGCCTTGCGCGTGATCATCGCGGCGGGGAAATTCCACGGCGTGATCGCGGTGACGACGCCGACCGGCTGGCGCAACACCAGGATGCGTTTGTCGGGTTGGTGACCTGGAATGACGTCGCCGTAGAGGCGTTTGCCTTCCTCGGCGAACCACTCGATGAACGACGCCGCGTAGGCGATTTCGCCTTTCGATTCCGCCAGCGGTTTACCCTGCTCGGCGGTCATGATGATCGCGAGGTCGTCGACGTTCGCCATCATCAGGTCGAACCAGGTGCGCATCAGCCTGGCGCGCTCGCCGGCGGTCTTCTTCGCCCAGGCGGGCATCGCGGCATGTGCGGCCTCGATGGCGCGGCGGGCTTCGGCGGCACCCATGTTGGGCACGGTGCCGAGCGACTCGTCGTTGGCGGGGTTGCGGATCTCGTTAGTTAGCCCGGAAGCGGCCGGCGCCCAGGCGCCGGCGATGAAACCACGTTCCTTCCACAGGGTCGGGTCTTTGAGCTTGATCACTTTCTCTCCATTTGCGCGGTCAGGAACGCGTGGGTGCGCTCGAGTGCAAGGCCGGCGCTGGCGGCGTCGTAGCTGCCGCGTTCCTCGCAGTTGAAACCATGGTCGGCCGGATAGAGATGGAATTCGCCCGTGGGGTCCGCGGCGCGGATCTTCTCTATGTCGGAGGCCGGGATATATGGGTCCCGATCGCCGAAATGGTAGAGGACCGGCCGGCGCGGAGATTTCGCGACCTGGTCCTTGATCTGGCCGCCGTAGTAGGACACCGCGCAGGCGACCGGCAGTTCGCAGGCCGCGAGGTAGGCGAGGGTGCCGCCCCAGCAGTATCCGATCACCGCGACGCGTCCGGCATGTTTGACGACGTTGATCGAAGCGCCGAGATCGAGCAGCGTTTTGTCCTTCGGGATCTGCAGGCGATAACCGCGGCCTTCCTGGGTTTCCTTTTCGGAATACCCGAGCTCGAGGCCGCGGCGGACACGGTCGTACAAACAAGGTGCGATCGCGACGTAACCCGCGGCGGCGTAACCGTCCGCGACTGCGCGGATGTGACGGTTCACGCCGAAGATTTCCTGGGCGATCACCACCGCGCCGCGCGCCGGCCCCTTGGGCGCCGTCAGCCAGGCGTTGAATTCATGACCGTCGCGGGCCATGAGGGTCGTGAATTCACCCATTCGGAGCGGCTCTGTTGATGAGAGGCGCGCATTGTACGGCGAGCCGTGGGGGCGGCCTCTACCCCAAAGGTATTATTCGCGCCGTAAGGAGATGCCTATGAAAACCCTGTCGATGATCGTGATGTTGTTGGCCGCCGCAGGCGCGAACGCCGCAGAGACTGCGGCCGAGCTCGCCGCACAGGTGCGCGCCACGGAAATCGCGTTCGCGAAAACGCTGGCGGATCGCGACGTGAAAGCCTTCACGCGCATGATCGCGCCCGACGTCATCTGGCTGGCCGATGCGACGCTGCGTGGGCCACAGGAGGTGCTGACGCGCTGGCAGAAATATTTCGACGCAGCGACGCCGCCGTTCTCGTGGTCGCCGGAAATCGTCGAGGTGCAGGAGGGCGGCAACCTCGCATTGAGCTCGGGGCCGGTGCTGGCGCCCGATGGAAAACGCATCGCCACCTACACCTCCATCTGGCGGCGTGAGCCCGGCGGCGAATGGCGGATCATCTTCGATCGCGGCAGCCCCGCCTGTTCCGAATGACCCATGGCGACTGACTACCCGGTCACGATGGCGATCCGCGTATTGCGGCGGCACCACGTGGCATTCACGCCGCACCTGTATGTGTGGGAGGCGCGTGGCGGCACGGCCGCGTCCGCCGAACATCTCGGCGTCGACGAACACCTGATCGTGAAGACGCTGATTTTCGAAGACGAAACGAAAAAACCGCTGTGTATTCTCATGCACGGCGATCGTGAGGTGTCGGCGAAGAATCTGGCGCGGCAACTCGCGCGCAAGAGCGTCGCGCCCTGCGCCCCCGACGTCGCCGACCGGCACTCGGGCTACCAGGTCGGCGGTACTTCGCCATTCGGGCTCAAACGTGCGATGCCCGTCACTTGCGAAAAATCCATTGCCGACTTGCCGCGTATCTATATCAACGGCGGTGCGCGCGGTTTCCTGGTCGGGTTATCTCCGCTCGAGCTGGTTCGCGTACTCGAGCCTCAACTGGTCGAAGTCGCGATCGTCTAGGCGTGCGACTGCACCACGCGATTGTCGAGCGTGCCGAAGATGTTGTGTCCGTCGGCGCCGATCATTTCGATGGACACGCGGTCGCCGAACTCGAGGAATGGCGTGCGCGGCGCGCCGTGCTCGAGCTGTTCCAGCATGCGCTTCTCCGCCAGGCAACTCGCGCCCCGGCTGCGGTCGTAATTGGAAACCGTGCCCGAGCCGACGATGCTGCCCGCCACGAGGCGCCGGGTCTTCGTCACGTGGGCGATGAGCTGCGCGAAGCTGAAAGTCATGTCGACGCCGGCATCGGGATGACCGAATTCCTGGCCGTTGATGCGGCTCCAGAGCGGCAGGTGGACCTTGTTGCCCTGCCAGGCGGGTCCGAGTTCATCCGGCGTGACCGCCACCGGAGAAAACGCGGTCGACGGTTTGGATTGATAGAACCCGAAACCCTTGGCGAGCTCGCCTGGGATCAGGTTGCGCAGCGACCAGTCGTTCACCAGCGCGATCAATTTGATGTGGGAGGCGGCGCCTGCTGCACTCGTCGCCATCGGTACGTCGTCGGTGATGACGGCGATCTCCGCTTCGAGATCGATTCCCCAGGCGGCGTCGCCGAACGGCGCATCGTCGCGCGGGCCTAACAAGTCGTCCGAGCCCCCCTGATAGACCAGCGGGTCGGTCCAGAACGACACCGGCATCTCGGCGCCGCGCGCCTTGCGCACCAGCTCCACGTGATTCACGTACGCGCTGCCATCGACCCAGTGGAAGGCGCGCGGCAGCGGCGCCGCGCATTGCGCCGGATCGAACGGCATGACGTCGGCGTGCTCGGGCTGCGACTCGAGCACCGCGGCCCGTGCTTCCAGCCGTGGCGCGAGCGTGGCCCAGTCGTCGAGCGCCGCCTGCAGCGTGGGCGCGATGCCGGGCACCGGCAGGCAGCGGCCCAGATCCCGACTAACTATCACCAGGCGGCCGTCACGGCCGCCGTGCCGCAGGGAGGCGAGCTTCATGTCGCGGATTTCCAGCTGTCGACGTATCCAGGCCACTCGATCTGCGCGGCGGCCGGCGCGATCTCGAGCGCGTCGCGGGTATCGATCATCACGGCATATTCGTCGGTCGCGGCTTTGGCCTGGTTGAGGACGTTCTTCAGCGCCTTGGGATGCGGGCCATGAGTGAAGCCTCCCGGGTGCATGGTGATCATGCCGGGGTGGATGTTGTCGCGGCTGAAGAAGTTCCCCGCGTGATAGAAGATGACCTCGTCGTAGTCGTCGTTGTTGTGAAAGAACGGCACCTTCATCGCGCCCGGGTCCGACTCGAACGGCCGCGGAACGAACGTACACACCACGAATCGATCGGCGACGAAGGTGGTGTGTGCGGACGGCGGCAGATGGTATCGATGGCTCATGAGCGGCCGCAGATCGCGGACGTTGATGCGCGCCACGCACAGGTCGCCGTGCCAACCCACCGCGTCGAGCGGGTTGAAGGGGTAGGTGACCGTCGAGATCGCGTTGCGGCGTTTCACCTGCACGCGCCATTCCTGCTCGCCCTGGCGGTCCTTGAAGATCTCGTCGACGCGCGGCGTGTCGAGCATCGCGGCATCGAAGATGGCGTGCGGACCGACCAGCCCCTTGTCGGGCAGGCGGAAGGAGTTGTTGGTGGCTTCGATCAACAATGCGCGCAGCGGCTGCGCGCATTCGACGCGCCACATCGTGCCGCGCGGGATCAGCAGATAGTCGCCGGCTTCGAAGGAAAGATGCCCGTAGTCGCAGAAGAATTCGCCGCGGCCGGAATGCACGAACATCAGCTCATCGCCGTCGGCGTTACGCGCGAGCGACGGCATGTCGGCGTCGCAACGCCAGAAACGCACCCGCGCGGAGGCGTTGTGCAGCAGCTCCGACGCGGCCCACGGCGACGGCGCATCACCGGCGAGCTTCATGCAGTCGAAGGCGTGCGGTCGCAGCGGGCCTTCGAAATTCGTCCAGCCGGTGGGCGGGTGGCGATGGTAGAGGTGCGCGGCGGGGCCGAAGAACCCTTCCTTGCTGATCTCGCGTTCGTACGTGCCCGCGGGCAGGTCGGCGTGCGCCTGGCGCGAGGCCTGGCCTTCAACCTTTGGAAACTGGATATAACTCTTCATGGGCACCTCGCACGGAGTGCCAATTTAGTTTCATCTGAAACCAATTGGAAGCGGGGGGTTGGAGGGTCAGGCCTTCTCGAGGATCGCCACCACGCCCATGCCGCCCGCGGTGCACACCGAAATGAGGCCGCGCTTGGCGGTCGGCGACTCGGCCAGTTGCTTGGCCAGCGAGGCGACGATTCGGGTGCCGGTGGCCGCGAACGGATGGCCGATCGCCACGCTCGAACCATTCACGTTGAGCCTGGCACGGTCGATGCTGCCGAGCGGCTGGTCCAGCCCCAGTCGTTCCTTGCAATAGTCGGGCGATTCCCACGCCTTGAGCGTGCACAACACCTGCGCCGCGAACGCCTCGTGGATCTCGTAGAAATCGAAATCCTGCAGCGTGAGTCCGGCGTCCTTGAGCATCGCGGGTACGGCGTAGGCCGGCGCCATCAGCAAGCCCTCCTTGCCGCTCACGTAATCCACCGCCCACTGCTTGCTGTAGCTGAAATACGCGAGCACCGGCAGATTCCGCGCGCGCGCCCACTCCTCGCTGGCTAACAACACCGCCGAGGCGCCGTCGGTGAGCGGCGTGGAATTGCCCGCCGTCAGGGTGCCCTGGCCGCTGCGCCGGTCGAACACCGGCTTGAGCGCGGCTAACTTCTCGAGCGTGCTGTCGGCGCGCACGTTGTTGTCGATCTTGAGCCCCTGGTATTCGCCGACCACCAGGTCGCTGAAGAATCCGCGCGCCCATGCCTTGCCGGCGTTGATGTGCGAGAGATTGGCCAGCTCATCCTGTTCGGCGCGTGGGATCTTCCAGGTCTTCGCCATCTGTTCGCAGTGTTCGCCCATCGAAAGCCCGGTGCGCGGCTCGAGTACGCCCGGCATCACGGGTTTGAAATGGCGCGGCCTGACGCCCAGGAACGGCCTGATCCTCTGCCACGCGCTGCGCCCGCGAAACGCCCGCAACAGCAGCTGCTGGTATTCACGCGAGTACACGATGGGTGGGTCGCTGACTGTGTCGAAGCCGCCGGCGATGCCGGCATCCATCTGCCCCAGCGCGATCTTCATCGCCACCGAGACGGTTGCGTCGAGCCCTGTGCCGCAGGCGCGCTGCATGTCGAGCCCCGGGGTCGAAGGATCCAGTCCCGACGACAACACGCACTCGCGCACCAGGTTGAAGTCTTTCGAATGTTTGAGGACCGCGCCGCCGGTCACATCGCCGAGGCGTTCCCCCGCGATGCGAAATTTTGCCACCAGCGCCTGCAGCACCGCGGTGTACATGTCCTGGTTCCCGACCCGCGAGTAGGCACCGTGGCCGCGCGCGAAGGGGATACGCATGCCTCCGACGACGGCGACACGGCGAACGTTTGATCCGACCAGCATGGTGCGACTCCCGCGAAAAGGCGGTGGCTAGGATGCCACGCTGCGGGCGTGCCGCGAAGAACCGCGGCCCGCCATCTGCGTCGAGTTTGCGCCTCGTCGAGCTCAAGGCGCATGCTACCATCCGCCGCCATGACCAAGTACCCCGTCTTGTTAGCAGCGACGCTGCTCGGCGCCTGCGCCGGCGCGCCGCCGTCCCCATCGCCCGATGCTGCGCTCAACGCGCTGGTCGAGGAATACTTCGATCTTTCGCTCGAGCTGTCGCCGATGGACGCAACCTCGATCGGGGACTCGCGCTTCGATGACAAACTCGATGAAACCACTTCGCCGGGTTATCGCGAGCGCGTGCTCGCCGCCGACCGGGCGTTCCTCGATCGCGCGCGGCTCATCAACGCGGCAAAGCTGTCGCCGAGCGGGCGCATCACCTGGGAGATCTTCGTCGGCGAACGCGAACTCGCGCTCGAGGGCCAGAGGTTTCCCGGAGAACTGCTGCCGCTCAATCAGATGAATGCCTTGCCGATCGATCTGGCGGTGTACGGTTCCGGTAGCGGGCCGCAGCCGTTCAACGACGCGCGCGACTACGACCGCTTCCTCGCGCGCCTGCGGCAGTTTCCGCGCTGGGTCGACGGCGCGATCGCCATGATGCGCACCGGCATTTCGCGCGGCGTCACCGTGCCACGCCCGGCGATGGCCAAGGTGGTGCCGCAGCTGCGCGAGCTCGTCACCGCGAAGATCGAAGACAGCGTCTTCTGGCAACCGCTCGCCGCGATGCCGCAGACGATCGTCGCGGCCGACCGTAGGCGCATCGCCGCGGAATATTCCCGGGCGCTCGGCACCGAAGTCCTGCCGGCGTACACGCGGCTCGCCGATTTCATCGAGCGTGACTATCTACCCGCGGCGCGCACCACCGTGGGCTGGGCCGACCTGCCCGACGGGGCGGAGTGGTATCGCTGGCGCATCCGCAAGGCGACCACGATGGACATGCCGCCGGAGCAGATCCACACGCTCGGGCTCGCCGAGGTCGCGCGTATCCGCGGCGAGATGCTGACGGTGAAAGACCAGGTGGGGTTCAAGGGCGATCTCGAGGCGTTCTTCAAGCATCTCGAGGAAGACCCGCAGTTCTACTTCGACAACGAAGCGGAATTGTTAGGCGCCTACCAGCAGGTGAAACGCCACGTCGATGGCCTGCTGCCGAAGTTGTTCGCGGATTTCCCGAAGGCGGACTACCAGATCCGCCCGGTCGAGGCATTTCGCGCCGCCGCGGCGGCCGGCGGGTCGTACCAGGCGCCGTCGGCCGACGGAAAGCGGCCCGGCATCTTCTACATCAACACCTTCAATCTCAAGGCGCAGCCGCGCTTCGGCATCGAGACCTTGTCGTTGCACGAAGCCTCGCCCGGCCACCATTTCCAGATTTCCATCCAGCAGGAGTTGACCGGCCTGCCGCGCTTTCGCCGCTTCAACGGCTACGTTTCGTATTCGGAAGGTTGGGCGCTGTACGCCGAATCCATCGGCAAGGAGCTCGGCGTCTTTACCGATCCCTATCAATGGTACGGGCGCCTCTCGGATGAAATGCTGCGCGCGATGCGCCTCGTGGTCGACACGGGCTTGCACGCGGAGGGGTGGACCCGCGAGCAGGCCATCAAGTACATGCTGGAAAATTCCACCCTCACCGAGAGCGACGTCACCGCCGAAGTGGAACGGTACATCGTGTGGCCCGGCCAGGCGCTGGGTTACAAACTCGGCCAACTGCACATCAGCGCGTTGCGCGCCCGGGCGCAGCAGCAGTTGGGCGACGCCTTCGACGTGCGCGAATTCCACAGCCAGGTGCTGCGTGACGGCGCGGTACCGATGGGAGTGTTGAGCACGAAGATCGATCGCTGGATCGCGTCGAAGGGCAAGCCGCGCGCGGTGAAGTAGGACTTGCTATTTGTTGTAGCCGTACCCGAGCGTCTCGATCTCGACCACCACGCCGCCCTCGAAGCGCACGCGTTGCATGAGCTTGTTAGGCCCGAGGTTGTAGACCCAGGCCTCGACGGGGATTTCGATGAAGTCTTCCCCGATGTAATAGGGCCGGCCGCCCGACCAGATGGCCGGCCGTCGGAACACGCTGCGTTGCGTGACGACATCGTCGGGTTCGCCGCACTTCGCCGCGACTTCGCTACGCGTGTCGCCCTCGGACACGATCCTGGTACCGCACCGGAACGCAAATGCCGGGGAGGCCGCCAGCAAGCCCAGAACGATAATGAGAGCGCCGCGTTTCATGTTGCGAAAATAGGCTCATTTCCCTTAACGGACAATGAACGGACGTCACGCTGTTACGATGGCCGCGACATAACGAACCTTTCCAGCGGCAGGCGGCACTCACTCTTCATGGGTACGGCGAAGCGATGGATTGCGGCAGCGCCGCTACTGGCACTCGCCCTGAGCGCGGGCGCCTGGAGTGCCGATTTCGAGCTCACCGCCGCCGAAATCCAGCGTATTGCCGCGCGGCAGATAGTCATCCGCGCCAGCCTCGATTCCGGTCAACGCCGCGGCACCGTACGTGCCGCCATCAGCATCGCCGCCGCGCCCGCGGTGGTTTTCCAGATGATGACCCGATGCGCCGACGCCCTGCAGTTCGTGCCCCACCTGCGCGTCTGCCGGCTGCGCGAGCAGGCGGCCGATGGCAGCTGGATGCTGATCGAGCACGAGGTCGACTTCGGCTGGTACGCCCCGCGCGTCAAATACGTGTTTCGAGCCGACCTGATCGCCGATCGCAGCATTGCGTTCAAGCAGGTCAGCGGCGATTTCAAGGCCAACGAGGGTATGTGGGAGTTCGAGCCCGACGAAACCGGGCAGCGCACGCTGTTGCGCTACCGCGCCTATATCGATCCGCCCGGCTTCATACCGAACTGGCTGGCGCGCTCCACCTTCAAACGCGAAATGCCCCAGATGCTCGTCGATCTGCGCAAACGTTGTGAGGCCGAACAGGCCCGGGCCGCCACGGGGACCACCTCTCCCCATTGAATGATTGCGGAACCTCACAAGGTAACGGCAAGATGCCGCCCCTTCATGAGAGCCGCCATCGACCGACAATTCGAACAAACGCTCGCTGCGCTCATCAACAGCGGCGAGCCGCAGGTCATCCAGGGCGGGCGCAAGGGCCTCGAAAAGGAGTCCCTGCGCGTGACCCCGGACGGGCGCATCGCGCAGACCCCGCATCCGGCGGCGCTCGGCAGCGCGCTCACCAACGAACACATCACCACGGATTATTCCGAGGCCCTGATCGAACTGGTCACGCCGACCTTCCGCACCAGCTGGGAGCTGCTGCAGTACCTGCTCGATCTGCACCAGTTCGTCTATCAACATCTCGGCGACGAGTTGTTGTGGGCGACCTCGATGCCGTCGATTCTCGACGGCGACGCCAGCATCCCGATCGCGCAGTTCGGCAAGTCGAACGTCGGGCGCATGAAGACCGTGTATCGCGAAGGCCTCGGCGTGCGTTACGGCCGCATCATGCAGGCCATCTCCGGCGTGCATTACAACTACTCGTTCCCCGAGAAGATGTGGGACGCGTGGGCGGACATCGTGCAATCCCGGATGCGCGGGCAGGGCTTCATTTCCGAGCGTTATTTCCACCTGCTGCGCAACTACCGCCGCCACGGCTGGATCGTGCTCTATCTATTCGGCGTGTCGCCGGTGGTGTGCAACTCCTTCCTGCGCGGCCGTAACGTGACGTTGCCGCGCCTGTCGAAGGACACCTCGTACGAGCCGTACGCCACGAGCCTGCGCATGAGCGATCTCGGCTACCGCAATCGCAACCAGGCCGGCCTGTCGGTGTCGGTGAACAGCCTCGATGAATACGTACGCGACCTGTCGCGCGCGATCAGCACACCGCATGCGCCGTACGAGAAGATAGGCGTGCAGGCGGGGGGCGTTTACAAGCAGCTCAACGCCAACATCCTGCAGATCGAAAACGAGTACTACAGCTTCATCCGGCCGAAGCGGGTGGCGCGTTCGGGCGAACGCCCGACGAAGGCGCTGCTGCGCGCCGGCGTCGAATACGTCGAAGTGCGTGCGCTCGACGTGAGCGCGTTCGATCCGGTGGGCGTCAACCAGAACAAGCTGCGTTTCCTCGAAGTGTTCCTCTCGTTGTGCTTGATGAAAGACTCGCCGCCGATCGATGTGTCCGAGCAGGACACACTCGACGCGAACCATGTGTTGGTCGCGCGCCGCGGGCGCGAACCCGGCCTTGCGCTCACCCGTGAGGGCCGCCCCGCGCCGTTGCAGGCCTGGGCGCGCGAGTTGATCGATTCGATGCAGGGCATCGCCGAAATCTTCGATCGGGGCGATCCGGCCAGGCCCTATTCGGCGGCGCTCGCGGTGCAGGCGGCAAAAATCGAGAACGTCGCGCTGACCCCCTCCGCGCGCATGCTCACCGAGCTCGAAAACACCGGCGAGTCGTTCTTCGACCTCGCCCTGCGCATGTCCCGGCTTCACAAGGAATATTTCCTCGCTCTGCACGCGCCCAATGTCGACCGTCAGGCGGAATTCAGGGCGGAAGCTGATGAATCCCTAAGGGCGCAGGCTCAGATCGAGGCCTCCGACCGCATGTCTTTTGCTCAGTATCTGGCCGAGTACGCAGCCGGATAAAACTGTGACGCAGGTCTTAGTCTTGACATATCTGTGAAATCTTGTTCTCGAAGCCTATTCTTTAATAATCGGCGTACTAGAATCCCCGCCAGAAGACCGAAAGGTCCAAAGCGTCAGGGACAGATATGAAAACCAAGAATCAGAGCGAGCAGGATCTGCTCGACTTGGGTACTTCCAAAGCAGCGAACGAAGATGGCATTTCGCCGGCCGTTCCGCGCGACATTGCAGCGCCGGCGCGCAAGCAAGCCTGGAGCCCGTACGAAGTCTGGCGCACCCGCGTAAAGACACACTCCCGCCCGCGCCCGCTGGATTCGGCGCCGCGTTAGTCGCGCGCGTCTCGCGGCAGTTGCACGACAGCCGCCGAACACATACAAAGCACCTCTCGATCAGCGAGATCCACAGGGTCAGGACGTATGGCGCCCACGAAAATTTCGTCGCCAAGTACATCAGACGCAGCGCGTCTGCTTGCGACGGGTTTTCGTTTCCTGCGTTTTGCCGAACCGCTCGAAAGTGAATACCAGACCGAACATCGCACGCGGCTGCGCGTCTGGAACCGCATCGCGATCATGGTCTCGGCCTGCACGGTCGTAGGATTCGCGGTCCTCGATCACTTCGTGCTCTCCTCCGAGCATTCGCGCATCGCCAATCTCGTCCGCTTCGGCATGCACGTCCCCGCGGTCGTTCTCATGCTCGTGTGCACCACCAAGCGTTTCTACGATCGCTGGTACGAACTCGGCATCACCATCATTGCGCCGCTGTTTGGCATCGGTACGGTGATCATGTCGGCGTTCTCGCCGCCGAGTGAGGTGCCACTGGTCGGCGGGCGCCTGTTGCTGGCTTCGTTTTTCTTCTACTTCATGATCGGGTTGGGGCTGCGCGCGGCCGTCCGCGCCAACATGATCGTGTTCACCGCGCTGGTCATCGCATTCCTCGCCGGCACCATGCCGACCGCGACCGCCACTTACCTGATGTTCACGCTGTTCACCGCCAACCTGGTCGGTTGCGCCGGTGCGTATGCGCTTGAACACGCGAATCGCACCGCCTTCCTCGAACATCGGCAGCTGACCGAAGTCGCGACGCATGACGGTCTCACCGCGTTGCTGAATCGCGCCGCTTTCGAAGATCAGATTCGCCGCGTCTGGCAACAGGCGCAGCGCGATCGGCAGACGGTCGCGGTCATCATGATCGACCTCGATTGCTTCAAGGCTTACAACGACCGCTACGGCCACGTCGCCGGCGACGATTGCCTGCGGCGAGTCTCCAGCGCGTTGCGTGACGCCGCGCGCCGCCGCCCGCTCGATTTCGTCGCGCGTTATGGCGGCGAGGAACTGGTGGCCGTGCTGTACGGCGCCGACAAACCCTACGGTGAAAGCATCGCGCGCGGGTTGCTCACCGCGGTACGCGAGCTGCGTATTCCCCACGTCGATTCGGTCACACAGCCCTACGTGACCGTCAGCGTCGGAGTCGTCTCGGTGGATGCGTATCGCATGGCCACGCACGATGCCGCCGTGGCGTTGGCGGACCAGGCGTTGTACGCGGCCAAACACCAGGGCCGCGATCGTTTCGTGGCCGTCGAACACGGCGCCAACCGGCCCGATCCGGCCGCCACCACCGTGCTGCCGTTGCGCGATGCGCCGCTGCGGGAAGCTGCAGGTAGTTAGTTGACGTGACGGCGGAATACCGGCCACCTGAATCTCCGCAGGTGGGCGCCTTCCTGCGAGCCATCGTCGGATTCATCGGAGCGCTGAGCGCCGTGGTTGCGGCCTCGAACGCCTGGCTGATGCTGATTCGCGTCGGTCACGCGCCGGACCCCGGTGCCTGTCTCGAAGTCGCCTTTCTCGCGGTGATGGCGTGGGGCTGCTGGTACGTCGCCGGTGGACGCATCAACCGGACCACCTTCCGTCTCACGCTTTGGCACCTCGTGTCACCTCCGTCGCTCGCCGGCCGCATTTTAGCGAGCCTTCTGCAGGCGGGTTGGTTCGTGTTGTTCGCCTGGTCGGTGCACAGCGGAACGGGATTGCATGTTGGACGGGCGTGGTTGGCGATCATCGTGATACTGGCGATCGGATGTCAGTGGCAGATCTGGCGTCCGAGTCCGCGCCTCAAGACCATCATCGATAGATAGCTACCTCGCGGCGCCCGTCCGAATGGCGCTGCCCGCGGAACATCCCCTCGCTGTTGAACTCGAGCACGATCTCGCCACGCGAGTCGATCGTGATCACGCCGCCGTTGCCGCCCAGCGCCGCCATCTTGCCGAGCACGTTGCCGACCGCCTGCCGCAGTGGCAGCTTCAAGTATTCGACCTGCGCGCAGATATCGTGGGCGACGACTCTGCGGATGAAGTATTCACCATGTCCCGTGGCCGAGACGGCGCAGCTCGCGTTGTTCGCGTAGGTCCCGGCGCCGATCACGGGTGAATCGCCGACGCGGCCCCAGCGTTTGCCGGTCATGCCACCCGTGGAGGTGGCGGCGGCGAGATTCCCCTGACTATCCAGAGCCACCGCACCGACCGTGCCGAATGCCGCGAGCTCGTTCTCGCGCGTGACCACTCCACCAAGCAGCCGCTGCAACTGTTTCTGGCGCACCGGCGTGCGGAAGTACTCGTTGGATACCAGCTCGACGGCTTGGGAGCGCGCGAAATCCTCGGCGCCTTCGCCGACCAGCATCAC
>Ga0307513_10004862_pt1 | contig 17837 bp, 19 predicted proteins | sample 15_EM_MG_FD_202174 | JGI IMG/M metagenome (GOLD analysis project Ga0307513, IMG submission 202174) | Populus trichocarpa ectomycorrhiza microbial communities from riparian zone in the Pacific Northwest, United States - 15_EM | ecosystem: Host-associated > Plants > Roots > Unclassified | place... | reverse complement strand
TTGGCGCTGGTCGGCGTTCGGCTGGTTCCAGACGGCGAGGTAATCGTGCGCGATGGCTTCGGGGTTGTGCGTCTTCCACGCCTTACGCTGTGCCTCGCGGGGGGAGGTCGCGCGACCGGCCGACAATCGAGCGCCGACGCCGGGAGACCGATTACCCGCCAGCTCACTGTCACGACATATTGGTACTTTGCCAACTGACGAAGTCATGGCAATGCGTCCGGTGCGGCTTTACTGCCGCCGAAGCCCGAGGGAGCCGCCATGCCCGTCTATCCGTTCGTCACCGTCGACGTGTTCACCCAGGCCCGCTTCGGCGGCAACCCGCTGGCGGTCTTCACTGACGCCACGGGCATGTCGGACGCCCAGATGCAGTCGCTGGCCGCGGAAATGAACCTCTCCGAGACCACTTTCATTCTGCCGCCCGCAGATCCGGCCCACACTGCCCGCGTGCGGATCTTCAACCGCACGGCAGAGATGCCTTTCGCCGGCCACCCGAGCGTGGGCACCGGCTACGTCCTGGCCCAGCGCGGCGCAGGCGGCGTCCTGACCCTGGAGGTCCCCGCCGGCGTCGTGGAGGTCAACGTCGATCGCGACGCCCAGGGCGCGCCGATCGGAGCGGTTATCGCCGCGCCGCAGCCACTGAGCCTGGGGGCTGATTTCGACGTCGAAGCCATCGCCGCCTGCGCCGGGATCGATCCGGCCGACGTGATGGTCTCTGAGCACCGTCCGGTCGAGGCCTCGGTGGGCGTCGGATTCGTGATCGCCCAGGTGACCGAGGCGGCCCTGGCCAAGGCGTCCCCCAACCTCGCGGCATTCCGCGCGGCGGCCGACAAATACGCCGACGGGGCCGAACGCCTGTCGCTGCACCTCTATTCGCGCGAACAGGGCCGGATCCGCGCACGCATGTTCGCGCCGCTGTCGGGCACCTGGGAGGACGCGGCCACCGGCAGCGCCAACGCCGCCCTGGCCGCCCTGTTGCTCTCGCTCACCGCCGACCAGGCCGGCAAGTACGAGGTCAGCCAGGGGACGGAAATGGGCCGCCCGTCGCGTCTGAAGCTCACCGCGAAGCGCCACGACGGCGCCATCCGCTCGACGGTCGGCGGCGGTTGCGTGCCGGTCTTCCGCGGCGAGGCGCTGATCTAGGCGCGCCGCAGCGGGATCAGGGCCCGTAGGGTCGGGTCGCGGAACCACAGCCCGCCCCAGGCGATCAGCGCCAGGTAGACCCCGAACAGGATGTGGTCGCCCCACGGAGAGCCGGCAATGAGGTGCGTGGCGGCCGTCCCGCCCATGAGCGCCGTGACCAGCACGACGCCGAGCACGGCGGTGCGCGGCCAGACGTACAGCGCCAGGATCACCAACTCCATGATCCCGATGGGAAGGCCGCTTCCCTTGGGCAACCCCAGCGCCGCGCCGGCGGTCTCAACCATCGGTTGCATGAGCAGCTTCATCGTCACATCCATGATCATGAAGAGCACGAAGAGCGTCCACAGGACGCGCCCAGCCCACAGCATGACCTTCGAATTTCCTTCAACCGCAGCCATCGGATTTCCCCCCGATTGTGGCCGGCCCTGCGGGGCCAGCCGTTGCTCGATGCTGGACGTTACGCCGCGCCCTGGTTCATTGCCCAGCGGACGCCGAAGGGGTCGGCGAGCTCGCAGTAGCGGTCGCCCCAGAACATGGTCTCGATCGGCATTTTCACCTCGCAACCCGCGTCCACCGCGCGTTTGAACCAGGCGTCGATGTCCTGGACGATCAGGGTGATGGTGTAGCCGGCGGGGGCGACATAGGGGAAACCGTGTTCCGGCCAGAAGTCGCTGAGCATCAGCGAGCCGTCGTTCAGATAGAGGTGGCAGTGGATCAGCCGCTTGCCGTCCTGGCCGGGCATCCGCTGCACTTCCTGGGCCCCGAACGCCTTCTGGTAGAACTCCGACGCCGCGCTGGCGTCCTTCAGGTTCAGGTAGGGGACCACGGTCCCCTTCGGGCGGGCGTTGGCCGGCGGCTTCGTGTCGGTCGCGGTCTGTGTGGTCATCGCGGTCTGCTTTGTCCCTAGCGTCCGGGCCCGGCCCGGTTCCGACCTCAGGACGAACGGGAGACGTCAGCGCCGACAGGGCCCCTGAAAATCTTTCACGCCCCGGCGGCGCTGTCCTTCATCAGGCGGTCGAGCTGCTGGCGGATGTGGGCGGCCTCCGAGGCGGTATTGGCGAGCGCGATCGCCTGGTCGAAGGCCTCGCGCGCCTCCCGCGCCCGGCCGAGCTGCAGCAGGAAGGCGCCCTTCGCCCCGAAGAAGTAGAAATAGCCGGACAGCGGCTCCGCGAGCGGCTCGATCATCGCCAGCGCCTCGGCGGGCCCGCGCGCCTTGCTGACCGCCACGGCCCGGTTCAGCGTCACCACGGGCGAGGGCTGCATGATCTCCAGGCTCGCGTAGAGCGCCTCGATCTGCGCCCAGTCGGTGTCTTCCGCGCATCCGGCGCGGGCGTGTAGGGCGGCGACCGCGGCCTGCACCTGATAGGGGCCGGGACTGCGGTGGCGCAGCGCCTTGTCGATCAGGGCCAGACCCTCGGCGATCATGTCCCGGTTCCAGAGCGAGCGGTCCTGGTCGTCGAGGAGCACCACCTCGCCCGCCACGTCGAAGCGGGCGTCGGCCCGGGCGTGCTGCAGCAGGAGCAGGGCCGCCAGGCCCATGATCTCCGGCTCGGTCTGGAAGAGGCGCAGCAGCAGCCGCGCCAGCCGGATCGCCTCGTCGCAGAGCGGCGCGCGAGCCTGCGCCTCGCCGGACCGGCTCGAATAGCCCTCGTTGAAGACCAGGTAGACCATCCGCGCCACCGCTGCGACGCGCTCAGCGCGGTCCGCTGGGCCCGGCGTCTCGAAGGGGACCTCGGCTTTGGCGATCCGCGCCTTGGCGCGCGTGATCCGCTGTTCCATCGCCGCCTCGCCGACCAGGAAGGCCTTGGCGATCTGTCTGACGGACAGCCCGGAGACAATCCTGAGCGCCAGCGCGATCTGCTGGCTGGGCGGCAGGTCCGGATGGCAGCAGATGAACATCAGCCGCAGGATGTCGTCGCGGTAGTGGGAGCCGTCGAGCCGCTCGGCCATTGGCGTCTCGACGTCGTCGACGTCGGAGATCGTCTCCTCGGGCGGTAACTCCGTCTGCCGGCTCTTCTTGCGCACCCCGTCCAGTGCGGCGTTGCGGCCGACCATGATCAGCCAGGCCGCCGGGTCGCGCGGCGGGCCGTTCTCGGGCCAGGCCTTCAGGGCCCGGAGGCAGGCGTCCTGATAGGCCTCCTCGGCGGTGTCGAGGTCGCGGAAATAGCGCAGCAGGGCGCCGATCGCCTGGGGACGCGCCGAGGTCAGGGCTGCATCGATCCAGGTCAGGTCGTTCATCCGGCTTGCACCCCCTCGGGCAGGGTTCCGGGCAGGAAGAGCCGCAGCGGGCGGATCTCGTAGGCGCCGCCGGGGTTGGCCTTGGCGAGGTCGCGCGCGACGCCCAGAGCCTCTTCCAGGTCCGCGACGTCGATCACATAGAAGCCGAGCAGCTGTTCCTTGGTCTCGGCGAACGGCCCGTCGATCACCATCGGCGGGTCGGTCTTGCGAAGCGTCGTGGCCGCGGTGGTCGGAAGCAGCCGCAGCGAAGGGCCCATCTTGCCCTGCTTGAGAAGGCGCTGGTGGACCACGTCCAGCCGAGCCATCACCGCGTCGTCCTCCTCCTTCGTCCAGGCGTAGACCACCTCTTCGGGGTTGTAGCAGAGCAGGGCGTACAGCATCGGGCGGGCTCCTCGTCGCCATCACAGGACGCGCGACTATGCCCAACTCCGACAGGCGTGCGCAAAATCCGTCTGCCGGACCTCAGCCGTTGACCCGACGCCCGAGCCCCCGCAAACCGGCGCGGTGACCGCCCCGGCCTCCCAGCTTCCGACCCAGCACAACGGGCTCGGCATCGCCTACCGGGTGATGGCCATGGCCTGCATGGCCTGTCTGTCGGCAATCGTGAAGTGGACGGGCGAGCGCGGGACGCCCGTCTTCGAGATCATCTTCTTCCGCAACCTTTTCGCCTTCCTGCCGCTCGGCCTCTACATCTGGCGGACCACCGGCTTCTCAGTGCTGAAGACCCAGCGCCCCTTCGGGCATCTGACGCGCTCGACGGTCGGCCTCATGGGCATGGTCTGCGGCTTCTCGGCGGTGCAGCACCTGCCGCTCACCGAAGCCACAGCGTTCAACTTCGCCTCGCCGCTCTTCATGACCGCGCTCTCGGCGCTCCTGTTGGGCGAGGTGGTGGGCAAGCACCGTTGGGGCGCGGTGATCGTGGGCTTCATCGGCGTCCTGATCATGGTGCGGCCCGAGCCCGGCCACCTGAACGTCGTGGGCGTGTCCCTGGCCCTGGGCGGCGCGATGGGCGCCGCCGGCGCGATGGTCGCCATCCGCCAGATCGCCGCCACCGAGAAGGGCGCGACCATCGTCTTCTACTTCACCCTGGCCGGCACGGTGCTGGGCGCTGTGGGTTCGGCCTTCCACTGGGTGACGCCCGACCCCCTGACCCTGGCCCTCCTGATCCTCGGCGGCCTGATCGGCGGGGTGGGCCAGCTCTTGCTCACCGAGGCGGTCAGGGTGGCGCCGGTCGGCGTCGTCGCCCCCTTCGACTATTCGCAGCTGATCTGGGCGACGGGCATAGGTTTCCTGGTCTGGGGAGAGCTGCCGCATCTGGCCACCATCGTCGGGGCCTTGGTCGTCGCGGCCAGCGGCGTCTACATCCTGCACCGCGAGATACGCCGTTTTCGCACGAACGGATAATCGCGCCAGATCACCTTGGCTTGCGCGTCGTTGACAGGGCGCCCGCGCGGGAGGAGGCTCTTTCGAACGCCGGTCTGCGGCTCAAGCCGCTGTGCGGCGAGCGTGGAGCGACCCTGATGAAGTGGTTGATTGTCGGCGCGGCCCTGACGGCGACTCTGGCCTTTGCGAATGCGGCGAACGCCGCGGTGACGGTGATCGGCGGAGGTCTTGCGGAAGCCTGCTCCAACGCCGCGATCACGGGCAAGTCGGACCGCAAGTTCGAGGCCGTGTGCACCAAGGCTCTCGACGAAGAAGCGCTGACCACCCGCGATCGCGCCGGCACCTACATCAACCGGGGCGTCATGAAGCTTCGGCGGGCGAGCTACGACGCGGCCGTCCTCGACTTCAACCAGGCTGTGCGCCTCAAGCCGGAGATGGGCGAGGGCTATGTGAACCGCGGCGCCGCCGCCATCGGCATGCACCGCTATCCCGAGAGCCTCGTGGACCTCAACAAGGGCATCGAGCTGGGCGTCGATGAGCCGGCCAAGGCCTATTATAACCGCGCACTCGCCTATGAAGGCCTGGAAGACGCCAAGGCCGCCTATTTCGACTACCAGAAGGCGATCGAGCTCTCGCCGGACTGGGCCGCGCCGAAAGAGCAACTCGTGCGCTTCAAGGTCTCGCGCAAGGAGTAGCGCGGAGGCCTCTTCACCCCCATCTGGGTTGGGTCGGGGGAAGGAGCTTGCGATGCGCGCCCTGATCGTCCTGATATGCTTGGCTTGCGCCGCGCCGGCTGTTGCCCAGCCCGACGCGCTGATCCTGCAACGCGACGCCGAGCTTCAGGCCCAGGCCGACCAGGCCCGTCGGCGCGAGATCGAGCTCAACAACCGGCTTTCCACCCTCGAAGCCACCCAGCAGACCAACCAGGCGCTGAGCGACATCGCCGCCATGCGCCAGCGGCCGCCGCTGCCCACGATCTACGACCCCAACGCCCCGCCGCCGCGCGCGGCGGCGGTCCCTGCCGGTTCCTTCGCCCAGATCCCCGACGACGCGCTCGCGGCCTCGAACGCCCGGGTCCGCGCCGCGGCCGCGAACCGTCGCTGACCAGCGGGAGCGTCGCCGCTCCGGCTGCGTTATGGTTCCGACCGATCGAGAACGAAGGGCTGAAGCATGCGCTGGGGTGGGGGACGCGAGTCCGGCAACATTGAGGATCGCCGCGGCCTTGGGCCGGTCGGCGTGGGCGGACTAGGCATCGGCGGCGTGGTCCTGGCCTTGGTCGGCTACTTCGTGTTCGGCATCGATCCTTCGACCACCATGAGCGTGGTCAGCGGCGCCCAGCCCCAGGCGGAACAGCAGGCCGGCGTCCGCGGCCAGCCGAAGGATGAGGCCGGCCGTTTCGTCGACGTGGTCTCCACCTCGGTGGACGATGTCTGGAGCGCGATCTTCAAGCAGGAAGGCCAGACCTACCGCCCGCCGGCCGCGGTGGTGCTCTACGACCAGGCCACCGGCACCGGCTGCGGCCTGGGCCAGTCGGCGATGGGACCGTTCTATTGCCCGCAGGATCAGAAGGTCTACCTCGACCTCGCCTTCTGGCAGGAGCTGGAGAGCAAGTTCGGCGCCCAGGGCGAGGCGGCCCGCGCCTACGTCATCGCCCACGAGATCGGCCACCACGTCCAGAGCCTGCTGGGCGCCTCCGACCAGGCCCGCCGCATGGGCGCGCGCGGCGCCGAGTCCGGCTCCGTCCGCCTCGAGCTGCAGGCCGACTGCTACGCCGGCGTCTGGGTCGCGCATGCGCCTGAAGTCTCCGGCGGCCAGGTGCAGCTCGATCCGAAGGACGTGGAGGACGGCCTGCGCGCCGCCGCCGCGGTCGGCGACGATACCCTGCAGCGCCAGTCCACCGGCCGCGTCGCGCCCGACAGCTTCACGCACGGTTCGTCCGAACAGCGCATGCGCTGGTTCCGCACCGGCGTCAGCACCGGCGACCCCGCCGCCTGCGACACCTTCCGGGCGGCGCGCCTCTAGCGCCTTGTCGCGGCCGTCCAACGGAGTCACCTTCCCGCCGCTCTGGGAGGGTGCGGGACATGACCTTGAAGGTGATCGGCTCGGGCTTCGGCCGGACGGGCACGATGTCGCTGAAGTTGGCGCTCGATCAGCTCGGCTTCGGGCCGACCTATCACATGGTCGAGGTGTTCAAGAACCGCGACGCCGCCCAGTGGTGGGTCGACGCCGCCGACGGCCATCCCGACTGGGCGAAGATCTTCGCCGGCTACAACTCCACCGTCGACTGGCCGAACGCCACCTTCTACGCCGAGCTCGCGGCGGCCTATCCGGACGCCAAGATCATCCACACCGAGCGCGATGCTGAGGCCTGGTTCAAGTCCACCCAGGCCACGATCTTCGCCGACGCGACGTCGGGCGCCGCCAGCGGCCCGTTCGGTGAGATGTTCGGCAAGGTCATCCGGCGCCTGTTCGACGACCGGATGCACGACCACGATCACGTCATCGAAGTCTACAACCGCCACAACGCCCAGGTCCGCGCGTCCATCCCGGGCGAGCGCCTGCTGGTCTACGAGGTCGCCCAGGGCTGGGACCCGCTCTGCGCCTTCCTAGGCGCGCCTATCCCCGACACGCCCATGCCCAAGGTCAACTCGACCGAGGAGTTCGTCGGGCGCCGCAACGCCGGTCCGCCAACGTCGTCCGAAGAGGCGCGACGTTGACAACGCAGACCCGTCTCCGTCCCATGGGCTCCAGTACAGTTAGGCATTCAGTCTCGGCCGCTTGAGCAGTTCCGCCTGCTGTCAGCGCCGCGCGCCCGTACCGCGTAGTTTCCAACGACTGGACCAGGTCAAACCGTGTCGGACGTGTTCGTCTCCTATTCGTCGCAGGACCGGGCGCGGGTGGTTCCGCTGGTCCAGGCCTTGGAGCGGCGTGGCTGGACCGTCTGGTGGGATCGCAAGATCGACGCCGGGACCGCCTTCGACCGGGAGATCGAGGCCGCCATCGACGAGGCCAAGTGCATCGTTGTCGTCTGGTCCGAGAGCTCGGTGCTGTCGGACTGGGTGCGCAGCGAGGCCAGCGAAGGCCTCAACCGCGGAATCCTGGCGCCGGTGGCCATCGATCCCGTCCGGCCGCCGCTCGCCTTCCGGCTGACCCAGACCATCGACCTGACGGCGAGGGACGCCTCGCTGGAGCCGCTGATCGAGGCCGTGCGACGGCATTGCCCGCTGCCGAACCGCGCCGGCCGCAACGCGTCGCCGTTCATCGGGCGCGGGATCGAGCTTGCACATCTGGAGGGCCTGTTGCGGCGGGCTCGCAGCGGGGCCGGAGCCCTTGTGCTGCTTTCCGGCGAGGCGGGGGTCGGCAAGACCCGTCTGGTCAAGGAGGCCGAGGCGCTCGCCCGGCAAGACGGCATGCTGGCGCTCACCGGCCGCTGCGTGCTGGCGGAAGGGGCGCCGCCCTATCAGCCGCTGCTGGAACAGATCGAACAGGCGGGCCGCCTGGCGCCGGGTCCGGCGCTGCGCGCCGCGCTGGGCGAGAACGCCCCGGAATTGGCCAAGCTGATGCCCGAGCTGCGTCAGCAGTTTCCCGACATCCCCACGCCGATCGAGCTGCCGCCGGATCAGGAGCGCCGCTACCTCCTGCACGGCTGCGGCGAGTTCATCGACCGGGCCGCCCGCGTCCAGCCGCTGTTGCTGGTCTATGAGGACCTGCATTGGGCGGGCGAATCCACCTGCAGGCTGCTGCGGCGTCTGGCGGAGCGGCTGCGCGAGTCCCCCGTCCTGATGATCGGGACCTATCGTGACACCGACCTGGACGCCGGCCAGCCCTTCGCCGAGACGATGCGCGAACTCATCCGCGAGCGCCTGGCGGAAGACATCCCCTTAAAGCGGCTCGGTGCGACCGACGTCGCCGCCCTGCTCGAAGGCCGCGCGCAGCAGGCGCCGCCACCCGAGCTTGTCTCGCTGGTCTTCGCAGAGACCGAAGGCAATCCGTTCTTCGTGGAGGAGCTCTATCGCCACCTCGACGAGTCCCAGAAGCTGTTCGCACCCGACGGATGCTTCCGCTCCGGCATCAGCATCGCCGACACCGACGTGCCCCGTGGCATCCGGCTGGTCATCGAGCATCGCCTGGCCAAGGTCAGCGAAGCCTGCCGGCGCCTGCTCACCGCCGGCGCGGTGGCGGGCCGGGCGATCAGCTTCGACCTCCTGGCCCGCATCGGCGACATCGCCGACGAGGCGCTGCTCAACGCCCTGGAGGAGGCCGAAGACGCCGCCTTGCTTGAGGACGTCTCCGTAGGCCGCGAGGCGCGCTATCAGTTCGTGCACGAACAAATCCGCCAGACGCTGCTGAGCGCCTTGTCACTGCCGCGCCGGCAGCGGTTGCACCTGCGGATCGCCGACGCGCTGGAACAGGGCTCCCCCGCAGCCGCTGACAAGAACGCCGGCGAGATCGCCTTCCACCTCTACCAGGCGGGCGCGGCGGCGGAGAGTGAGCGCACGGTCCGCTTCCTGCTGACGGCCAGCCAGCGGGCGCTCGACGCCGTGGCCTTCGAGGACGCGCTGCGGCTGCTCGACATGGCGGCGGATGTGACACCCACGGAAGACCGACCGGCCTGCGCGCGCGTCCAGCTCCTGCGTGGTCTGGCCCTCCGGGGCGCCGCCCGGATCGAAGACGCCCTGGCGGCCCTGGCGCAGGGTCTGGCGCTGGGCGAGGCCGTCGAGGGCTTCGCGGCCCTCCTGCAACAGCGCGCCGCGTTGCTGGTGGACCTCTACCGCGGCGGGGAGGCCTTGGGGGACCTTGAGCATCTGCTGGAGATCGCCCGCACAGCCGGCGACAAGTCGCTCGAGCTGGAAGCCCAGCGCCTGCTTGCCGGGGCCCATTACCGCCTTTCGCTCGACCAGCCGGAGCACGTCGCCCTGGCGCGCGACGCGAGCGACCGGACCATCGAGCTGGCGCGTGCAGCCCACGATCAGCGGGGGCTGGCTTTGGCGCTGATCCACTCGTCCCACTTCGTCGACTACTGGGCGGAGTATCGGCCCGTCGCGAAACGCAACCTGGTTGAGGCCAAGGCGATCGCCGAGGCGCTGAAGGATGAGAGCCTGCAGCTGGACCAGGCGTCGATGAACCTGCGGGTCTTCTCGGATGCGCCGCTGGAACGCGAGGCGCGGGCGGAGGAGATCTTGCGCTGGCTGGAGGCGCGGCGCGATCCGATCCGGCTGAAGGAGCACCTCTTCTGGATGATCTCGCCGACCCGTAACGCCGGGCGCCTGGAACGCAGCGTCGAAGTCGCCGATCGCGCCATCGAACTGGCCGCGCGGCTGGATGTGCCGCCGGTGCAGTACCCGACCTTCAAGGCCCAGGCGCTGACGGCTCTGGGACGGTTCGGCGAGGCCTGGGAGTCGATCGGCCAGGAGGTCACTCATGGCGGCTACAAGTTTGGTTCGGCCCTCCAGCACTGGGGGTACTTCCTCTTCAAATGCCAGGTCGGCGCCGCCCGTGCGGCCCTCGACGACGCGGAGGCTCTGATCGCGGACTGTCGCGCCGTGCACCGCGTCTGGATGCTGGAGACCGCGGTCAACACGCTGGCGATCGCCGCCGCGCGGGCGGGATTGCATCGCGAGGCTCTGGAGGTCCTTTCCCAGGTCGCGGCCGACAAGGCGCCGCGGGGCCTCGCGGCGGCCTACCTGGCCCTGGCGGGGGCCGATCCGGCCGGCGCGCTCGTCGAGGCGCGCCGCGTACAGGGTCTCCTGACGGAACGCGGCATGCCGTTGTTGGCGGCCGACGCCGGCGAACTGGTCGTGCTGTGCCTGGTGGACCTGAAGCGGTGCGACGAGGCGCGCGACGAGGCCGACCGTCAGATCGCCTTCTGCGAGACGAGCGGCTACCGCAGCCTTCACTGGCGCCTCCTCGCCGCCCGCGCCGACGCCTATGCCGGGTTGAACGACCCAATGCGCGCCAGCCAGGATCGTGCGGCCGCGGCCTCGCTGGTGGGGACGCTGGCGGCCACCCTGCCCAGCGCCGAACTCCGCGACGCCTTCCTGTCGCAACCGGCCGCCCTGCACCTGCGCGCCGCCGAAAGGGCCTGACATGCCTGTCGAGATCCACGGTTTCTGCGACCCCGCGTTCCAGCCGATGGCCGACGCCTTCCGCGCGAACTTCGAGGACGGCCTCGAACTCGGCGCATCCCTGGCGATGACCCATCACGGCAAGCCGGTCGTCGATCTCTGGGCGGGGCACGCCGACTGGAAACGCACCCGGCCTTGGGAGCAGGACACGATCGTGGTGCTCAATTCCACGAGCAAGCTCGCGCTGGTCTACGGGTTTCTGATGCTCGTCGATCGAGGCCGCGTCGACGTCGAGGCGACGGTCGCCAGCTATTGGCCGGAGTTCGCGGCCGGCGGGAAGGCGCACGTCACGGTTCGCGACGCCTTGACCCATCAGGCCGGCGTTCCCTGGTTCGATCCGCCGATCCCCGGCGCGATATATGGAGACTGGGCCGCAGCGACGTCGCGGATCGCGGCCCAGGACCACAGGTTCGGCGGCGAACGCCGCGTCTGCTATCACGCCGCGACCCTCGGCTTCATCCTGGGCGAGATCATGCGCCGCGTGGACGGTCGGCTCCCGTCTCAGTTCTTCCGGGAGGAGTTGGCCGAGAAAGCCGGCATCGATCTGCAGATGAAGCTGACCTCGCCGGATGATCTGGAGCGCTTGTCGCCGCTGGGGTTCCTGTCGCCGCCGCCGCCCCCGCCCGACGATCCAGCGTCGCGGCGAATCGTCGGCAGCGTCGTACCCGGCGAGGCCACCGAGTGGCAGCGCCGGAGCATCGAAAGCCCGGGCGGCGGCAGTTGCGGCAACGGTCGCTCCGTCGCCCGGCTCTGCGCCATCGGCGCGCAGGGCGGCGAGCTCGACAGCGTGCGTTACCTCTCGCAGGCCCTGGTGGACGAGGCCTCTTCGCTGCAGGCGGAGGGCGTGGACCCGCTTTTCGGGCCGATCCGCTGGGGGCTGGGGTTCGCGCTCGACGGTGAGGGATACCCGGGACCGACCCCCACCTGCTTCCACTGGGGCGGCGCCGGGGGCTCCTTTGGCATCATGGACCAGCCGACCGGCGTCAGCTGCGGCTATGCGATGAACAACATGATCATGGGGCCGGAACCGCGGAACGAGACGCGCAACAATCGCCTCTGGAGCGTGCTCAAGGAGGTGATGACCGGGCTCTGAGATCGGGTCGGTCCATTCATCTTAACGTAAATCTATCCGTGGCAAGCTCGCGCTGCGGGGGCGTGGTGGCTCCCGCCTCGGAGTCGCGCCGTTGACCGCCAACCTGACGTGGCAGGCCTTCGCCGACGCCATCCCCGATCTGGTCGTACGAATCGATGGTTCGGGAACTATCGTCTATGCCTCGTCGGCCGCACACACCCTGGGATACGAGCCGGCCGATCTGGTCGGGCGCAAGGTCGCCGAGTTCGTTCATCCCGAGGACCTGGCCTCCCACCAGACCATCGCCGCGGCCCTGTTCTCGGGGACGCCGGCGCCCGCCACCGTGCGCCGCGAGCACCGCTTCCACCGCAAGGCCGGCGGCTGGGTGTGGCTGCGGGGCAATCCCTCGATCCTGCCGCACGTCGAAGGCGAGCCGGTCGAGGTCCTCAACATCCTGCGCGACGTCACCCGCGAGGTGACCACCGCCCAGGCGGGCCGTCGCAAGTTGCAGCAGGCTCTCGAAAAGGCCGAGCAGGCGACGGTCGCCAAGTCGCAGTTCCTGTCCAACATGAGCCACGAGATCCGCACGCCGCTGACCGCGGTGATCGGCTTCGCGGGCCTTCTCGCCGAGCGCGACAACCTGGACGAGGACGCCGCCCGCTACGTCGGCCGGATCGGCGGGGCAGGGCGCTCGCTGCTGGCCATCGTCAACGACGTGCTCGACTTCGCCAAGCTGGAAGCCGGCCAGATGACTTTCCAGCCCCGGCCCGCCTCCGCCATCGCCGCGGCGCGCGAGGTGCTGGAGCTCTACGCCCTGCAGGCGGCCGAGAAATCCGTCGACCTGCGTTTCGAAGCCGCGGCCGATGTCCCCGAGTTCGTCACGATCGACGCCGACCGCCTGCGCCAGATCCTGCTCGGCCTGCTGGGCAACGCGGTGAAGTTCACCGCGCGCGGCGGCGTCACCCTGCGCCTCGGCTACGACCCCCGCGACGCCACGCTCTTCGCGGAAGTCGTCGACACCGGGCCCGGCATCGCTGCGACCCAGCGCGAGACCCTCTTCCAGCATTTCACCCAGGGCGACAGCTCCTCGACCCGCGCCAAGGGCGGCGCCGGCCTGGGCCTCGCCATCGCCCACGGCCTGGCGACCGGCATGGGCGGACGTCTCACCGTGCGCAGCCGGCTGGGCCGCGGCGCGACCTTCCGCCTGGAGCTGCCGGCCGCGCCCGCCGAACTCCTCGCCATGCCTGCAGCCGGCGATCTGGCGCTCGACGTCTTCCTCGGCCTGCGGGCCCTGGTGGTCGACGACAACGACAACAACCGCGAGCTGGCCCGCGCCATCCTCGAGCAGTTCGGCGTCGAGGTGACCGAGGCCCCCAACGGGCTGGAAGCCATCGATCTGGCCGGGCGCGCGCCCTTCGACGTCATCCTGATGGACATGCGCATGCCGGGCCTCGACGGCCGCGCGACGCTGGCCGCCATTCGCGAACGCCCCGGTCCGAACCGCGACATGCCGATCCTGGCCTTTTCCGCCGACAACATCGGCGACGCGCCCGACATGGCCGACCTGGATGAGTTCCAGGGCCGCGTGATCAAGCCCATCGAGCCCTCAGCCATGCTGGCCGCCATCGCCCAGGCCGTGGGCGCAGACTCCGCGTTCATGATGGAGGACGCCGATGCAGCCGCTGCATGACCTCTCCCGCAAGATCCTGGTGGTCGATGACGACGAGAGCATCGTCGACCTGGTCTCCACCCGGCTGATGATCGGCGGCTATAACGTGTGCACGGCCAACAACGGCTTCGAGGCGATCCGCGCGCTGGCGGACCTCAAGCCCAAGGCGATGATCCTCGACCTCTCGATGCCCGGCATGGATGGCTTCGCCGTCCTGGACTACATGGCCAAGCCCGGGTCCTACCAGGCGCCGACCCTGGTGCTGACCGCCCGCCACCTCGCCCAGGACGTGGAGCGCGCCATCCGCCTGGGCGCCAGGGACTACCTGGCCAAGCCCTTCGACGACCGCATGCTGCTGGCCCGCGTCCAGCGCCTCTTCCGCGGCGCCCCCGCGGGGGTGAACGCCGGCTAGCCGCCACCCTGCACGCCGCTGACCTAGACTGTTCCGGCCGAATTCAGTTCAACGCGGACGAAGTTAACTAGAGACTCACGTCTCGCGCGTGTTTAATCAACCTAAAGGCGTGGTGGCTGGAGTTGCGTAACGTATGCTCACGGAAGTGCGTCATGCGCTTATTATCGAGGACGAGATGATCATCGCCCTCGAGGTCGAAAATCTGCTCGCCGAACTCGGCTTTTCGAGCTTCGATATCGCCGATAGTCCCGCGCAGGCCATCGCCGCCGCGATGGCTCGCCGGCCGGATCTGGTGACCGCGGACTACCGGATCATCGGCGGAACGGGGCTGGAGGCCGTCGCCGGTATTGTTGGCGCCATTGGGCGAGTGCCCGTCGTCTACATCACCGGAAATCCCGACATCGTCTTGAAGCAGGGCCTGAGGCCGGTGGTCGACAAGCCGATATCCCGCCGCGCCCTGGCCGAGGCCTGCCGGCAGGCCGGCCCCCTCTGAGTTAGTTCCCCGGCAGGGTCGGCATGGCCTCCATGCCCAGGCAAACGGCCACGCAGCGCTTGGCCAAGAGTTCGCCCGGGTCGATCAACCCTACGCGCAGGTCGGCCGAGGCCAGCACCAGCGGCACCTCGGTGCAGCCGGCGATGATCGCCTCTGCCCCGCCGCCGATCAGGTCGGCAGCATAGCCCGCCATCTCGCGCCGGATGGCCGCTCCGGTGTCGCCGCCCTTGATCTTGTAGAGGGTGGCCATGAAGTCCTCCTGCCGCACGGGGTCCAGGGTCACCATGCCCATGGCCTGGGCGGCGAGGTATTCGCGGTAGAGACGCAGCGCGCCCTTGGTGCCGAGCACGCCGGCCCGCCGGGCGCCGGTGTCGCGCGCGGCCAGAGCGCCGGTCTCGATCATGTCGATCAGCGGCAGGCCCGAGGCGCGCTGGATCAGGTCGGCGTAGGCGTGGGCCGTGTTGCAGGCGATGGCCAGGACGTCGGCGCCGGCCCCGCGCAGGGCGCCCGCCATCTCCGCCAGGATCGGCCCCGCGCCGGAGCCCGGCACATTGCGGTCGGGCACCTTGGGGTTGATGTCGGCGATCACCCGGATGTGGTCCTGGTCGCTCTGGGCCGGCGTGAAAGCCTGCAGCTTGGTGAGGAAGTCCAGCGTCGCCGCCGGTCCCATGCCGCCCAGCAGTCCCAGCGTCAGCGACGTGGGCCGGCTCTCGTCGTCCGCCATCAGAGCTTGCCTTCCATCTCCGACTGGTAGCCGAAGAGGCCCTGCGCGCCGCCGGTGTGCAGGAAGACCACCGTCTCGCCATCGAAGCGGCCGAGCGCCGAGAGCGCAATCAGGCCCTTCATCGCCTTGCCGGAATAGACCGGATCCAGCAGCAGGCCCTCGGTGCGCGCCGCGAGCGCCAGGGCGTCGATCACGCCCTGGTCGATCAGGCCGTAGCCCGCGCCGACATAGTCGCAATCGGCGACCACCATATCGCGGGTCACCCGGTCGCGATGGCCGAGCAGCTCGGCGGTGTCGCAGGCCAGCTTGAAGACGTTTTCTTCCTGCACGTCCTTCGGAGCGCGCACGCCGATGCCCAGCACCGGGATGTCGGCGCCCATCACCGCCAGGCCCGCCACCAGGCCTGCGTGGGTGCCGGCGCTGCCGGTGGCCGTGACGATGCGGTCGATCTCCAGCCCGATGTCATTGGCCTGGCTGACGGTCTCCAGCGCACATTCCGCATAGCCCAGCGCGCCGATGATGTTGGAGCCGCCGCCGGGGATCACATAGGGCCGCCCGCCGCGCGCGGCGACCTCGGCCGCCACCTCGGCCATGGCGGCGTTCATGTCGGTCCCGCCCGGAACGCGGCGGATCTTCGCGCCCAAGAGCTCGTCCAGCAGCACGTTGCCCGACTGGGTGTAGTCGACCGCCTTGGAGCCGGTGCGCTCCTCGAGGATCACCTCGCAGGCCATGCCGAACTTGGCGGCGGCCGCCGCGGTCTGGCGCACGTGGTTCGACTGCACGGCGCCCTGGGTGATCAAGGTGTCGGCCTCGTTGGCGAGCGCGTCGCCCATCAGATATTCGAGCTTACGGGTCTTGTTGCCGCCGCCGGCCAGGCCGGTGCAGTCGTCGCGCTTGACCCAGAGGTTCGGGCCGCCTCCGGAAGCGGTCGCCAGCGCGTCGGTCAGCGCGGGCAAGGGCTCCAGCGGCGTGGGGAGGTGGGCGAAGCGGACGGGATTGAAGCGGGAGAAATGCATTTCCCCGCCCTACTCCACATTTGCGACGAGTGCGAGATTACGGTCGCATCTTCTTTGGCAAGGCCGCGACTTCCGCCGGACTCAGCTTCGAAATCGACGAGACGATGCACTTTGAAGGCCCGGCCGCCGAAACGGTGATATCCAGGTCCATCGGCTTGCACACCGACTGGCCGCCGGTCTGGTTGTTGAACACGAGCGGATCGGAACTCACCGCGCTCGCGAGGCACGAGTTGCTCATCTCGACCCGATAGACGTCGCGCCCGGCCACATCCAGGTAGAGTGTCTTCGGCCCGCCCACCGTATGGTTGCGCACGTCGCGGCGCTTGAAGCAGGTGTCGGTGGAGGCCGCTGTCGTGGCGGTGTCGACGCCGGGAACCGAGGTCGCAGCCTGTCCGGCCGGCCCGGCGGCCCCGCTGAGCAGGCTGACGACGGCGAACGCGGCAAGGGTGAGAAGCTTCATGGCGGTTCTCCTGTGCAGTTCTAACTATACACACCGAAGCTTGTTCCGGCGAGGCCTACCGTCCCTGGAACACCGGCTCGCGCTTTTCCACGAACGCCGTAGCCGCCTCGCGGTGATCGGCCGTGGCGGCGCTGTGGATGTGGTGGGTGGCCTCGAGGTCCAGGCAGTCGTCAACCTGGCCGGCCATGGCGCGGTTCAGGTTCTCCTTCATGTAGCGGAAGCAGACCGAAGGTCCGGCGGCGAGGCGCTGGGCGACTTCGCGGGTCCTGGCGGCCAGCGCCTCGGGCTCGACCACCCAGTTGGCGAGGCCCAGCCGCAGCGCCTCGTCGGCGGTGACGCGCTCGGAGAGGAAGTAGAGTTCGCGCGCCTTGGCCGAGCCCACCAGTTGGGTCAGGAAATAGGTCCCGCCATAGTCGCCGGCCAGGCCGACCCGGGCGAAGGCCGTGGTCAGGATCGCGGTCCTTGCCATGATCCGCAGGTCGCAGGCCAGCGCCAGCGACAGCCCCGCGCCGGCCGCGGCGCCCGGCAGGGCGGCGATCGTGGGCTTGGGCATCTTGAAGAGCGCGCCGGCCGTGGCCCGCTGGTTCACCCGCTGGCTATGGATGGCCTCGTCGAGGCTCGCCGCGCGTCCGCCGGCCGCGTTGCGTTCCGCCATGCCCTTCACGTCGCCGCCGGCGCAGAAGCCCTGGCCCGCCCCGGTCAGCACCACGCACTTCACCTCGGGGTCGAGTTCAGCGGCGGTGAGCTGATCGGCCAGCGCCTGGTTCATCGCCTCGCTCATGGCGTTGCGCGCCTGCGGCCGGTTCAGCGTGATGGTCAGCACGCCGGCGTCGAGATCGGCGAGGAGATCGTCCGTCCCGGTGTCGAACTTGGCCATGGCGTCGGTCCTTCCCTTGGATGTTCCCGGACGAACCCTAGGCCCTGGGGCGGGCGCAACGGAAGCCCGCCTTGACCTTCCGCGGCGGCGGACGTCTAGGTTGGCCGCCGACCTCTCAAGGGAGCCGGACCATGCGCCTTCGACAGATCGCCCTGGTGGGCGAGGACCTCGCCGCCGCCGAGGCCGACATCCGCGCCGTCCTCGGCCTCGACTACGCCTATGACGATC
>Ga0307513_10004860_pt1 | contig 17839 bp, 16 predicted proteins | sample 15_EM_MG_FD_202174 | JGI IMG/M metagenome (GOLD analysis project Ga0307513, IMG submission 202174) | Populus trichocarpa ectomycorrhiza microbial communities from riparian zone in the Pacific Northwest, United States - 15_EM | ecosystem: Host-associated > Plants > Roots > Unclassified | place... | reverse complement strand
TGAGTTCTAACTCCACCTTGGCCTGTGACTTACCTGGGACGCTTTGGGTCTTTGACATCTTTACTGTCTCCTGAGACACCCAGAGCAGCTTGGGTGTCTCTGAAGCCAACCCCCCTTTTCGTGATGACGAAAGTGGGAGGGAAGGTGGGGTTGAAGTGGAAGAAGTTGAACTTAGAATGTTCGACGCAACATATCATGTGATCATGTCCATGCATGATCACACAATCGGACAACTTGTGATCATCGTGTCACGTCGTCGATCCCTCCTCTTTCCCTACCACCACCACCCCACCCAACGTTCCAGCAACGAAATTCCGCCCCCAATGTGCCCCTCCCCTCGTCAGGGATGTGGGCCTGTCCGCGTGGGCGAAAATATGAAGGGAACGAGGAGCTAGGGGAGGGTAGAAACAACGAGGCAAAAGGTGCGTTGCGAAAAAATGAACCACGATTCTCATCGTGGCTCGTTTTCGTCTTTGTTGTCTTCCAACCCCCATTCTTACTGAATTATTAACCTCATTACCAGGAAAAAATGACACCACGAAACGACGACGACACCCGAAATCCCAGCCATCACCACCACCTCCCTCGCGTCCAAACGTGAGCCAGAGGTGGTTATTTTCGACCTTTCAACGTGACTCCCACCACCACCGCCACCTCCCTCGTGTCCAAACACGAGCCGGAGGTGGTTATTTTCGACCTTTCGACATGACTCCCACCACCACAGCCACCTCCCTCGCGTCTAAACATGAGCCAGAGGTGGTTAATTTTGGCGTTTCGACGCGAATCCCACCACCACCTCCCTCGCGTCGAAACGCAAGCCGGAGGTGGTTCATTTCGGCGTTTCGACGTGCCTCCCACCACCACCACCACCTCCCTTGCATCCAAACACGAGCCGGAGGTGGTTCATTTCGCCGTTTCGAACATGCCTCCCACCACCACCTCCCTCGCATCCAAACGCGAGCCAGAGGTGGTTTTTTTCGATGTTTCGACATGTCCGCCACCACCACCACCTCCACCTCCCTCGCGTCCAAACGCAAGCCGGAGGTGGTTTTTTTGTCGTTTCGACGTGTTCTCCACCACCACCACCTCCCTCGCATCCAAACATGAGCCGGAGGTGGTGTTTTTCGTCGTTTCGACGTGTTCGCCACCACCACCACCTTGTGTCCAAACGCGAGCCGGAGGTGGTGTTTTTCCACGTTTTTTTGCTATGGCCATGACCAAGGGGTGGCGTTTATACCACATGCTGCCCCATTCGATTTTTTTCTCTTTCTGTAGTCAATAATATGTAGTTAAGTTATAATACTATAAAAATTGTATCTACTACACCTGGAAGCACTACAGGGTTCTTTCAAAGACTCCAGAGACACAATTCTTTCAAAGACTCCAGAGACTGAATTCTTTCAAAGACTCCAGAGAGACTCAGGGAAGTTTTACTTTTCCAAAGATACCCAAGGCTACCACCAGAGAGAGTTGGACAATTTGATTATTTACAAAGACATCTAAAGCAGCCTAAAGAGTCCTAGAGAGTCCAAGTTGCTTTGGGAAGGTTGAAATTACCCAGGTTGCTTTAGGACCAAAGGCCATTTTCCTGATGTGATCTAGACCAAACTGGATCAGATCAACTTCTAAGACGAAGTCCAAAGCTAAAGGAAAAGTAAAGGCGAAAGAGAAGGCAACTTCGGTACCCCCAGAACAAGAGGAAGAAGATGCTGAACACGTCGCACTGTTGGTAGCGACTCTGGAAAGGCATCCTGGGCTGAATGAACGCTTGAAAAACCTCGAGATGCATCTGGCCTTGCGATATGATTTGTTTTGGTTCATTGTATGTCATTAGTATCCTGCTAAGCTTTATATCCAACAGTGTCTTCACCTTCTCAAACACTGCTGGCGCGACTTAAGTTTCTGGAAGACCATGTCATCAAGCTCAAGAAGGAATACCCGCCGTGGGCGGCTCTGCATTTTAATCAACTGAATCGCGGGGTATGTTTCCATTGTTGTTTTTTACAATTCTTTTTTTCAACTAAATCGATATTTCACAATCCAGTGGCCTCCTCCCCGAGCCACCCCCGTCATCATTCCTCCTCAACTTTGATCCAATACTTCTTTTACAACACCATCGCCCTCAATGAATCTCAATACTTCATCGACTACACAAGCATCTAGTATCTCCAGTCAGCCTGGAAGTGTTCTTGCCAGAGGTAAACCTTGCAAAGTGAATTCTAGCCTACACAAAGTGGTTTTGGAGCGCTTGGAGGTGCAGAGAGCAATAAGTGAGATGGGTTGAAAGGGCTTGTATGATCTTTACGTCTTTTTATGTCTTATGGTCTTTCCACGGCAACAGTCAAAGATGTCTGAAAGTGCTGCACATTTTACTGATGTTGAGCCTCACTTATACTACCATTATGCCTGCTGTATTCGCACCCGAATAATATATATTTCCTTGTTGACACGTATAAGGTAGTGGGCCATGCCGATGCTATAGATCAACCCGCCTATCGCGAGAATGAGGGAGCCGCTTACTTACCACAAATATGGTGGTGGTGCAAAGAGTTGTGACATCATGCGCCTTTAGTGTAAGGGTGAATTTCAGACTTTTAAAAACGGAATTATGTTTCTAAGGATAAAGGAGTGCAATATGAATCACTTTCTCTCTCAGAGTTTTTGATTGACGGGCATTGGAGAGTGCCTAAAATCGAACCTTTCTTGTGCCAAGAGGTTGTGTCACATATGTCACAAGGCAACATTCTTTGGTTCATCGTCTGTATCATTCAACATTCTCCCTCCCTCCGCGTATAGTTACAGAGAAATTGGGATTGCCTTCCTTCTGCTACATAATCTATGATGATTTGACTTCACATCGATTGATCCAAGTACTTCGCTTCGGTTTTGAATGGGACCTCTCTGTCATAGGTATGTGGAGGGAGATCGCCATTTCTAGGTGCTCTTATTTCAGAATCATTGAGTTGGTACATATTTTTTTAGAAATTGATGCAACAGCGGCATAATTTGTTAGAAGTGGATACCATCTCCCAACCCTTATACCACCTCCCAAGCAAAAGGCTTCCAGGAATGTCAAAACAGTATGACTTACACAGGTCCCGTGCATGGTTCAGTTTTACTTTCGCACTTTTGAGTTGATTTTCTACTCTTTTCACACTGGATACATGGTTACATACATGGCAATGCCGTACAAAGATTCAACATGAATGGATTGCCAGCAAGACGGAATGGAGAACAGGTCAAAGCAAACAACTACCCAAGAATAAACACCTAAGAATAAATGGCCCATCGGTAACGTCTCCTGTCTGATCAACATCCTAGAATTCTAATCAGAGAAAAAACTGAGCCGAGCGTGCCTTTGCCTTTGCTGCCATTTTCTTTGAGATCTGTTGGAATATCAATGTTTACCATGATTGGTTCGTCCTTTACTAGCCCGCGACTGTAAAGCCGGGACAGGTCAGCAATTCTGTCATTATTCCCCTTGCACATAGGCTCATTGAATCCCGCTTTGTAGACATTCAAAATTGAGTGTGTCGGTGAGCATAGATGATTAGATGGGGACTGCGACTGATGCCCACTCACATGTTCCACTACGTAGATTGGACAGGTGCACAAATTGGAAACAATGACAGTTAGTTTTTTCTGCTCCCTGGCCTGTAGACGAATCGAATCGGTTGCAGCCTCCTATGCTGGTGACCCTGCAGCATTATCACACAACTTATGACTGGGTGCGTTGGCGTTGGACGGCCAGTGAAGCTGTTCCTAGGTCGCTAGATCAACGATGAGTCTCCATCATGCTCAGGTAAGAGGTCCTGCGCCTCCCCCCGAGCTCAAAAACCCTTCAACCGAACTCGTATTTCCCATTGACCACAGTAATATTCACCCTTTCTTCTGTTTTCCTAAGTGCTCATTCCAAAGTCCCCAGTCACAACCTCCGGTGCACAAACCTTTGCTCAATTTTTAGATCTCTAGATCTCTCTAAATTTACAGCACAGTAGTTTACGAACATTTGTAATATGCTATGGAAAAAATGGAATGCTGCACGACGCAAGCAAAGTCTGGAGTTATTTGTCCATATTTGGGAATTTGTCGATCAAATTATATTCTGTGAACAAATCAAGATCGTTTGAAGGATAAGTTCAAAATGTGTCTTATTTTTGACTCCAGGAAAAAATCCGATATTATTTTAAATTTGTGCGCTGCCTAATTTTTAAATCTGTCCCAAGTTTTATCCAGCTATTTTCTTCAGCATGAACTTGAAATTCTTTTAGATGTATTCTTCAAAAGACCACAAGCATAAAGAAAATCAGATTTAAAAAGAATTCATCTTGTATCTCATGATCTCAGATTATATTCATGTGGGACAATTTTTAATTTTGTTCTTTCTTAAGGTGAAAAATATATGTAGATTTCTTTAATAGTTTATTCATCATCCATTCAATATTTAATTGATGGACTTATAAGCCAAGTGCCCCAGTGATAGTTCTTTATGAAGAATCTCATTCCTGGCCACCAATAATGCTCCTTGATGGTATTCAATGTTTCTATTTCTCCTGGGTGTCCAGCGCTAATCAGGTCATGGTACTTTTCAACAATTTTTTTTTCTCAAATTATAGTTTCTTGGAATATAATTCTTTGCTTGATAGAACAGGATATTCTTGTCATCAAAAATGTCAATTGACCAGTCTTCAAGATCTTTCTGGAGATGTGTCAGTGCTTGTCCTAATAACACTTTTAGTGCATCAGTGGCATCAATATCCATATCCATTGAATTTGCTATTTTCTCTTGAAGTTCCATGTTAATTAGATTGATGAACAAATTGTCAGGGAGGAGGACAATATCTTTGTTGTCATGGTCTTTATTTGGGATCATGTTAGGTCTTCTCAATAGGGCATCGCTAAGAATATTTTGATCCAGGAAGATGCACCAACTTGATATTGAATTCTGACAGAAAAAGTGACCATTGTGCTTGTTGTCGATTCAGTTTCTGAGCTTTCCGGAAGTAGGTAAGGTTTTTGTGATCAGTGTAGATGGTGGTTTTATGTGGTGATCCTTGAAGATAATGTTGCCATTCAGTAAGCACTCTGATGATACTCAGAAGCTTTTGATCGTAAATCTCATAATTCTGTTCTGTTGGAGAGAACATTTTTGAGATAAAGATGCATAGGTGTTGATCTCTGTTGATGTCTAATTGAGTTAGGACTGCACCTGATGCATATTTTGAAGCATCACATTCAATTTGGAAAGGTTTTGATGTATCAGGTATTATCAGTACTGGTTCCTCGGTAAATCATTTCTTGAGTTCTTTGAAGGCAGTTTGGGCCTCTGGAGTCCATTCAAATTCTGAAGGAGTTCATTCATGGGTCTAGCCACATTCGAGTAGCTTCTGATGAATCTTTAATAGAAATTTCCAAATCCAAGAAACAATTGAACTTGTTTGGTGGTTTGAGACCTTCTTTTGTTTTTGAGAAAATTAAAATGTCATTCATAATAGACTATGATCCATTTGTTGTAAATTTCATCTTTAAATATGTGGTCCATCATGCTCTGGAACATTGCTGGTGAATTGCACATTTCAAAGAACATTACTGTCAGTTCATATAGTCCATAATGGGTTTTGAATGCTCCTTTCCATTGGTCTCCTTCTTTGATCCGAATATTGTTGAAGGCTTTTGTGACATTGAATTTTGTGAAATATTTTCCTTCCATGCTTTGAACCATATCCACTACTGCATCTGCTCATGGCATCAGGTATGCATTCTTGATCATCCAATCATTCAGATACCTATAGTCTTGGGTAGGTCTGGTCTTTCCTTTCCCTTTTTTTGTGATGAAGAAAAAATGGAAAGGCCATTGGTGACTTTGATCAGTGAATATATCCTTTCTTGAGGTTTTTCTTGATGAATTCTTCCTGCATTTTGTGTTCTTCTGGAGAGAAAACATAGGCTTTAAAAGATTTGGGTTCAAAGCTGTCTTTTAGGTCGATTGCATGGTCCCACAGTCTTGAATCTGGGAAATGTTCTGAAGCTTTTTTGTTGAAGACATCTAACCATTAGTGGTATTCTTCAGGGACAAGTTCTTTGACTGGTATATCTTTCTTCTGATTGTGTTCATGAGTGATTGTTTGAAAAAGTGACATTTTGACATTTATCCAGAGTTCCTTCAGTTCTCCATATTGGATTGCTATATCTTCAAGGTTGTCTGGTGATAGGAGTAATTCCAAATTACTTGTTGGATTCAATGTTGAGATTATCAGCTTGTCTTCCTCTTCTTCTATTGTAACTTTGGAAGAGGGTCGCAGACAAGGTTTATCTCACCAGTCAATCATTTTCTGTTGCCAATCAATATCTGGGTTTTCTTTTTGGAGCCAAGGTAATCCAAGAATAATCTTTTGTTTTCCAAGCTTTGTGACAAATAGCTGCTCATTTCGTTTCTGATTGCCAATTTCCAAAATGATGTTTGCATAATAGGTGATGGTTCCTGCATTGTTCAGGGTTCCATCAACATTCCATACTATAATTGGTTTGTCCAGTGCCTGTTTCTTTATTCCCATAATAGTTGCATATGTTTGATCAATAAAGTCTCCTTCTGCACTGCAATTGATCATTGCTTTGATGTTGATGGTAAATTTCCTTTCTGTAACTAGTTTTGCAGGACAAAGCATAGTGTATTTCTCCTTGGCATCACAAATTACAGTCTGGTGAATATCTACATAGTTAGGAGAGTTGATGTTTGACATGCCTGTCACTCTCCATTTCAAAAATCCTTCCTTTTGTTGTTGAGATCATCATCCTTCTCGACTTCCTCAAACAATTCATCTTGCTCTTCTTTGTTCATGGTGTGAATATACTTGGTGATCTCTTTTGCATCTGGCTTTTTTGAGTATCCTGATGATGATTGGTTTTGAATATAGTCAGATAGCTCTACTCCATTGGATGTCAATCGTCAGAGATTCTTCCTTGGGCAGTCACCAGAAAGATGCCCAGGTTGTTTGCAATTGAAGCAAAGTCCTTTCTTCAGGTACTTGCCTCGTTCTTCATAGGTCATGGCATTGATAGTAGTAGTGATAGTGTCGATATCCATGGCATTTGGGTCTTTGTAAGGAGTCATCTTTGTGTTGTGCCAAGAGCACTCGTTTTTTTTTCTGGACTAATTGCCAGAAATTTCTGTTTCTGTTGTCATTGTTGTAGTTGCCACCATGGTCTTCTCATTGTCTGGCTCAGGCATTTTGATAGATCTGATCATACTGGATGGCTTTGGAGAACCATCTATGTTTGTTGATAGCTCCTTCTGCCATTCTTGTATCTTCAAGGGGATTAGATTTGTTGATATCAGTGAGAATTTTCATAGCGATGGATGGGTTCAAGACTTGGTGAAACATTGATACTGAGAAGGGTGAATCATCAGTTTTTGCTCATGCTTTTAGGATTCAAAACTTGTTGACAATTTCTTCCACTGTTTGTCCATTATGTTTCATGGTTTCGAATTTCCTGAGCAATTCTTCGACTTCCTCTTCTTTGGTGAAGTTGGCTCTAATATTTTTGATGAGATCTTTGACTTTATGCCATTTGTAGGTCCCATCTGCTTGTTTGACATTCATATCAATGTAGAATTCCTTTTAGGATTCTGCTTCTCCTCCATCTATGTAAGAGAGAAGGAATTGAGATTTCAATGTATCATCAGGAAAGTCCTTTATATTGGCATAAACATAGATGTTACTGTCTCATATAAATTTCTCAAGACTTTTCTGGTCACCATTGAAAACAGCAGGCTTTTGTGCATGAGATTTGATCTCTGGGTTGTGAATAGATGAATCAACACCTCCTCCAGGTGCCATTTCTGAAAAATTCAATGAGTTTCTTTAATTGGTTCATTCATTTTATTGGAGCTCAGTGTTTCCGAGTTTTTCCTAAATACAGGTGGGATAGTCTGCCTGTGGTTTATTCAGTGTCAGTGTCATCCTTCTGGATAGAGGATAAGATGTAAAAGCTAGTCCTTTTGTTACAACTTCAAATAACTGTGTTAGTTATCACTAGTTGTTCTGTCAGTTCTAGTTCAAGATCAAGTTGTTTATCTGAGGTCCAAGTTCATTCATATTGCTAATGAGAACTAGCTACAGAACACAGTCTACTACACTAGGTTTATATACTGTAAATCATATAGCTTCTAAGGCTATGTAAAGCTGTATCCTACTATAATATCTTATGCTGCAGTGCAATGCTATGTAAAGCGGTACATATAGCTGTAAACAAGTAAAGACGATGTTCTGGAATAGAAGTGATGCACAGCAATGCTATGCATTGGCAACAGTGTTCTGGGATGGAAGGAGTACATAGAAAAGCTATGTATGAATCAAGAAAATAGTCTGTAAAGATGAAAATTTAGCATTCATAAACTAGTGATTGTCACAGGTAACCCTGGGGTATCCCAGCGCTACCCATACCCGTACCCATGAGAACCCGCACCCATGCCCAAGGGTAAGGGTTTTGACGGGTTGGGGTAAGGGTTCCTAAAAACCTGGGGGTATGCAATCTTTGCATGTGTATTTCCCCAACAAAGCCAACTGATAAACCTTGCAAGTGCAGTGCTAGTGTCAATTGACATAGCCATGCAGTATTGTGAGGGTAGGGGGGTAGTATCATGAATTGGGACCTGTAAGGCTGTATCATCCATCACTGGTACTCATTACCATCATGGAGAGTAATTGTCATTGTCACGAGTCGTTGTTGTTGTCACGAGTCGTTGTCGTTGTTGCGAGTCGTTGCTGTCATTGCGAGTCGCGGCCAGGTTGCCTTCGTGGTCACAAATATCCACGGTTACAGGTCATCGGGTTGCAAGTTGTCTTCGTAGTTGTGATTTGTCTTGGGGAGAAACTCCCACGGCTGTGAGTGTCCCTGCCAGCATGCATGCGAACGGAGGGGGGGGTTAGGTGGCGGGTACCAGCAGGAGATTTGGGGCTGGCATTGGCATTGGCATTGGCGTCATGGTGGGTGACACGAATCCTGATGTGCGTTCAACATTAGAGCATCAATGGTGGGTGAAGGAAGGCAAACCAATTGCCTCCTTGCATACCTTACGGGTCTCCCACACCATGGGTCTCCCCTTGTGTTTCCTATCTGTCCCCAACCCACAGTGCCTTCTGAAACCCACTGAAATCGATGTAGGGTGGCCTACATCCCTCGTTGGAGGGGAGAGGCCAGGTGGCAGCAAGTTTGGGTGCGTGGGGACTGAAAAAGGAAGAAAAAGGTTAGAAAATGTATAGTAAATATGCTGTAAATGAACTACTTACTCTTCTAACGTGTCCTGCCACATTCATTGAGTCTAGAGGGTGTTGTGGAAGTGGTGGAAAACAAGATCAATCATGTTGATCATGTTTGATCACAATTAAAACTCCAATCAAATACCCACCATCGACCTGGCGGGTAACCCGCAACCTGTGTGGAAGGTATGGGTACAGCGAGGGTCAGATAAATCCAACCTGTACCCTTACCCCAGCATACCCTACCCATAACCTGCACGGGTTTCAAAACCCGTGACAATCACTATTCATAACATGTAATTCATGAAATAGTCATACAACTTGAAGTAAATAGTGGAGATGCAGGAGGTTAACTACTATGACGAAACAAAAAAAATATCAATAACCAAAGTGCACATAAGGAACCCAAGTCAAAAATGCAGCATCACTGTCTCCAAGACTCTCCCGAACCTTCCTCACAGCATAATCCAAGGCATATGCAGCCTGAGTACTATCCAGTCCCTCTGACCCCTTTTTTGTGAGCAAATATTTGTAAAATTCTGTTGCAAACTCTGGACCATGCATATCTGAAATGCTCCACATTGTACCAACCACTCCACGATAACCAGCAGCTAGCATGCCAGCAGCAAGATGCACAACTTCTTCTGACAATTTGAGATCTCCTTTGCTTGTCTGGCATGCAGAAAGGAAGGCAAAGTCAGGGTTCAGAATCTGCTGTCGCATAATCTCAAGAAGCTCAAGACGACCATCATGGAGATGGACACCACTTTCAAGAGGCTCAGCCACATCCTGGATACCATGGCAGGCAAAGTGAACCCAATTATGAGCCTTCATTTCTGTCTTCACTCTTTTTGTGGTGGCCTTGGCACCTTCCAAGAGCACCACATCAATGTCTGACTGATCCATGAGTGTCTTGATATTATATGTCTCCTTTTGAGTTGAGGGTATTAGGGGAAGACCTGGGGTATTTGGTTGGCTGACAAGAACAAGGCTGGTATACTTGGAGGAAAAGGAAGCAGTGTTGAATTTTTGGTTAAAAGAGGTAACAGTTGGTGTATAAGATGAAACCACAAAATCAGAGACACATTGTCCTGGCTGATATACTGAGTCATAAACTCCTGCTGCATGGAGTGGAAGAAATACAAGAGGGCCAGTTGGGCACCACCATATACGACGACGATTTGAAGGATCAGGACAGGACTTTGGTTGAGAGTGCAATATTTCAGTGCAATTTAAATAAATTTAATGATCAGAAAAACTTACTGAGTACCCTAGTCCTTTGAGAACTGGCTGGACAATTTTTTGCCATAGTTCTTTTAAAACAAACATGAAATTCAGATTAGGGAGGGGGCATGGGCAACCAGCACGATCTCCATTTTTCACCTCCTGTTGCTTGAGAAAGTGAAATTGGAGCATTGACCATAGTTTCTCAGCTTCAACAAAACTAAAGTTCTCCAAAGGAATATGCAAAGGCTCTTCAATCCCAGCAATAAGAGCCAAAGCATCACATCGGAATTTGTGAACGTTGAAGATGATAACTGGACCTTCAGATGGTAATGAAGAGAAAAGATGAATGAGATTAGGTGGTTGAAGAAAGTTATGAAAATCTGGAAGACACCGAATTTCTTCAAGAAGTTTCTTATACTCTGCAGCAATGATAGTATGCTTGTGAGTCGAGTCTTGAATATGAATGTGTTCTTTTAGTGTGGAATCAGGAGAAATAATAGAGGAGGGACGAGTTCCATAAAACTCCAAATCACTTGCAACCTGCACAAAGCGATCAGCCAAGAATGAACTTCTGATATGGAGATTGTCAATTGGTGTACGGAGCTGGTTGAGTTGATTCCACACCAAGCAGCGGCCTTGCTCAAGCCATTGAAGTGCAAGATCAGGTCTATGACAATAGAGAGCAACAGTCACAGAATGTTGCACAAAGTCAGTATGACCTTGAAGGTTAGCATGACGGCGATGGATGGTTTGTTCCAATCCAGCAACTTCTGAGAAAAGGCTGATGGCCTGAGCAAAGTCATTAAAACATTGAGACCTATCATAGTGTGTGGATTGAACAGCCGCTTTTTTGGCAGCATGCAGACGAACATCTGGGAAGCCATTTGCCTGAGCACTTTGGCGAAAGAAACCAATACTCCTTTGTATGTCAGAGAGATAATTGGTTGATTTAAAACGAGTCAAATATGATTGTCCAAGATTACTAAACCGACTTGCAAGATTAATATGTCCAGAAGGAGTGTATTTCATAGCTGTCTGGTGGTAGAATATGGCACAATCAATATCTTGGAGATCACCAGTGTGATCAAAGCGATTGGCATATGAACTTCCAAGATTGTTGAAGCACATCAAATCAGCAACACTAGAAATAGATTGAAGAGCTTGCTGGTGGTAGGATATGGCATAGTTAATATCCTGGAGATTTCTAGTTTTTTCAAAGCGATTCAAGTATGAACTTCCAAGGCTATTCAACCACCATAGAAGATCAGTGGATTCCCTACCTTTCTGGAGATCCACAGCTTTCTGGAGATCCACAGCTTTCTGGTGATGGAATATGGCATTATCAATATCCTGGAAATTACCAGTATGTACAAAGCGTATTGAGTATGAGTTCCCAAGGTTGTTCAACCAAGTTGGAAAATCAGCATGATCAGGAGGAGTGGATTCTATAGCCGTCTGGATGTGGGATATGGAAAAATCAAGATCCTTGAGATTATGAGTGTACATGAAGCGAGATGAGTATGAATCTGCAAGGTGGTTCAAGAAAAGTGGAAGGGCAGTATGGCCAGAAGGAGTAGATTCCAGAGTTTTCTGTATGTGGGATATAGCATGGTCAATGTCCTGGAGGTTACCAGTGTATTTAAAGCGCCATGAATATGCTATTCCAAGGTTGCCAAGGTAAAGTGGATGATTAGCATGGCCAGAAAAAGTGGATTCTACTGCTCTCTGGTGGTAGAATATGGCATGATTAATATCTTGCAGATCACCAGTTTTATCAGAACGACATAAGTATGAGGATCCCAAGTCACTGATCCAACTTGAAATATCAACATTGCCAGAAGAAGTGGATTCTACTGCTTTCTGGAGGTGCAATATAGCATGGTTAATATCTTGCAGATCATTAGTGTGCATAAAGCGACATAGATATGATAATCCTATGTGTTTGAACTGTTTTGAAAGATCAACATGGCCAGGAAGAATGGATTCTACTGCTTTCTGGAGGTGAAATATGCCATAGTCAATATCCTGGAGGTTCCCAGTGTGTTGAAAACGGTGTAAATATGTATTCGCAAAGTTAGTGAAACAATCTAGAAATTCAGAATGACTAGAAGAAATGGATTGCAGAGCTTTCTGGTAGTGGGATATGGCATGGTCAGTATCCTGGAGATTTCCAGTGCATTCAAAGCGACATGAGTATGAAATTCCAAGCCTGTTCAACCACATTGGAAGATCAGCATGATCAGAAGGTGCAGATTCCAGAGCTTTCTGTGTGTGGGATATAGCATTGTCAATATCCTGGATATTGCCAGTGTTTTGAAAGCGGTATAAATGTGAAGATCCAAGGTTGATGAGGTGATGTAGATGGCCAGAGGGAGTGAATTCCACAGATCTCTGAAGGTGGGATATGGAATGGTCAATATCTTGCAAATCACCATTGTGTTTGAAGCGAAATGAGTATGAAACTCCCAGGCTGTTCAACCAATCTGGAAGATCATCATGGCCAGAAGAAGTAGATTCTACTGCTTTCTGGAGGTACAATATGGCATGATTAATATCCCAGAGATGCTCAGCCTTGAGATAGTGGAATAAATATAACATTCCAAGGTCCTTGAGGTAACCTGCATGACCACCATGTCCAGAAGGAATGTATTTCATAGCTCTCTGGTTGTGGGATATGATATGCTCAACACCTTGCAAACCACCTGGGCCAGTGTATACTATGCGGTAACGTGAGTCTAAACTTCCCAGGTTGTCAGAATTGGAGGCAAGTATATTCCTATCCAATGTTGGTGGGAAGCCAGGCAAAACCTCTAAATTTAAAATCTCTATGTGAGTGGGGAACTTGAAGCATTAAATAAAACCCCTACCTTTCGATGAACACTTTTGACTTGATTGTTCACTAGCTCCAATATGTATAGCTGTGTTCGGAATGCTGTTTGATTCTCTGCTAACCGCCGAAGCAGCATATTCGTGCGTGGGGATATTGCTGTTGGGCGCAGAGATCGAGACAGCTGTGATTTCTACTGGTGCTCCAGATATTGATCCGAGTCTCTCTACCACTCCCAGCACTCCCAGCATGGATTCAGAACCTGGAATTCCAGGGCATTGAGGGGTGGGGTACATATTTCCCAACGGTCCCTCATTCTGTGGGATGCTCATTACGCTTTGCAGTTGGTAATCATCCTCCATTGACACGGTTGCCCTTGGAGTTTTGATTGATTGTTCAAAGTTTGGAATCGTCGAACCCCACTTCTTGGGTTTGGCAATATTCACTGGGAATGACATCAAGTTCCGCATCGAAGCTTAGTGATGACAGAACGCACCTGAAATTTGAGTGGTTGACATTGTCTCTCGCTCATGGGTAGTTCCATCCGGGGGATCTAGAACTGTACTAAAGAATGCCTGCACTGTGGTGTCTTGTAATGCGGGTTCCAGGGATGGTTGTTCTGGACTGTGGTAGATAGAGGCTGAGATTTCGACTTCGTCGCCATGTTCAGAGGTGGCCATTAGGGATAAATTGGAGAGGCAGATGGGTTTTGGGGTTATGGAGGGTAGAGACGTTGTATGCAGGAAACGGCGTCAAGTTGTAGGTAGTGAGTTTGTACCCTGGTATATACATGGAATCGACACCGCCTCCTGTTGGTTTTATCGCGACGCGCACGGAAACCAATTGGATAAGTTGTTGGAGAGATGTCGGACATCGCATTGAATGAATTGATACTTATACTAGTAGCATAGGTAAGAGGACAGGATTGAATCGGGGGGTGTCAAAACCACGATATGGGTCGAAATCGAGCGCTCGCCTTCCAAACAAGCACAAGACCCATCATATTTGGACAGGCTCATCTGAAAACCGATATAGAACGCACAGCCTGAGTGGGCTCGTCTGAGGCCATTCCGAAGACACCGTAGGATTTGCGTCAAGCCCTACAACGTCGCCAAAACCTCATATAAAGACGGTAGCGAGTCTGGGTGAATCGCAGTCAGTAGCTGTATGTGAAGAATTCAAAAAGCACGGAGAGAAAGAATCTACGCTGTGTATATAGTGAACAGCGTGGGAAATCCGGTTACTGGTCACGATTCTACCTCCAGTGCTGCCCAGCAACGTCATCCAGTCGCGCTCAACCAAGCACCCGACACAATGAACGGCGCTGTCCTCCTCAATGACGAGAATATGGACTCGGACGACATCAACATGAATTCACTGCCAGGGTGCACTGTTCGCACACATCCCCACAAGCTGAACACCGGGGGGTGATATTGTCAGTGGCCTTTTGTAGGTCGATTGCACCTGTGATCCTCCCTCTGCAGCTTCGCCATTGACAATTCCCTCTCTAGCAGGACACCCACCAACCGAACCACCCTCTCGCTCAAGAATCAGTCCCTCCCCGAGATCTCCCCACAAATACTTCTTCTCCCTATGCTTCTTGCCCCTTTCCGATGTCATCGTGTACGGCACACTGCCTGCGTCGCCGCCATACAGGAAATGATGAAACGCTGGAAACCCTACCTCGGCGCTTTCCTCAACGACGGGATCACAAACTCGGAGGTCATCATCGACGCGAATTCTATGCACCCTGTCAGCGTATTCGCATAGATTATGAAGATGTTCTCAGTGGAGCGGAGTGGGGGCGGTGGGCGGTGGGCTTGACTGTGAGGCAGAGGAGTGCTTGACAGCAGTGCTGTATAAAATCGCAGAGTTGCCAACCGTGGAGCCGCCAACACCGCCGCCCCTTTACACGGAGAAACAGATATGGATTCTGAGGTATTTCCTTCTCCTGATATTCGAGAATTGCGTTTTCCTGATCTCGACACGCAGGTCCCGTCCAAACGGTAGTTTTGCTCAAACATGATATCCATTAGGAGAACCTGATAACGTTACGGAACAGCAAGTATATCTCCCCATTCGCGTCCGACATCCTGTCCACCTTCGAAAAGATTTCGCCAGCTCAGCCCCCGTTTCTGCGCTCAAATAACCAATCTTTCCATCAGATTCCTGCGTACGGACTGGCAGATGCATCTCTACTGGACAACTCCAGGAACTCCAAGACGTGCTCGAGTCCTTCGTCGACGACGACCACCGTTGCAAGTCTTTCTCGTCCTCAAAAACGAACTGTCAACGCTCAGCTGCAGTCCAAACTCTCTCGGAACCTGGATTCAATGACTGCAAAGAGTGTTGTCCGATGGAATAGTTCAAAGAGATCAAGAAGGGGATGACGATGGAGACCGATGGGAGGATAAGTTGGGAAGGATAAGCTGATTGAAAGGTTTATGGAAGACGCCGGGGTTGAAGATGCCAGAAATCGCGATCTGGATTCGTTGATTCAGGTTCGTCCATCACTTTTTGTTTCAGTGTGATATCCAATATGTGAATTTAACAGGTACCCTTGAGTCGTCACACCCGCGAACTGCTCCATCCTATACGCCGAAACCGCGCTGAACCAGGATCAATACCGCTTGACCGATGCTGAATCACGCATCCTTAAGTTCCTCATGGCAAGCTTCGCAGAATACGAGGGCAGATCATTCACCTCGTTGACCCGTTGTCGGAGTATTGGGAGGTGGACTGCTAGATGTCGCGGAGATTATGGGCTACAGGTGGGACCATATTTCCTTCTCTCTTTCTTTCCGCGGCTGAAATAAATTTTAGTGCCCTGCCGAGTAAGATCTTTAATGAAGTGGATAAAATCGAGAAGGGGGTCAATGGCGATCTCGCGACTGCGCTCGATCTAGGGTAGAATAGCGGCTTGTTGGACCCCTAGTGCGTTGTCTTTTCCTCCTTAACCTGCGTGCACTGACTGACGAATAGTATGGATGTCCTCGGAGACCTCTTGCGTGTACTCTTCGTGTACAATTTGGAAATTTTTTCACCGTTTGGTTGATAAAGACTCGTAGTAAAGGCCTGTAAATGCTGTCACTTTCTTGGGAGTTCAAGTTGTCGGCAATGTCATGTGTCACCACTTGTCTTCTCTTCTCGCCGCCATCATTTTCAGACTCGTTCTCGAGAAACTTGGTTGGACTAGATACATACGATCCCTGCCCACCCTTCCGCCCATCCACGCCGTGCGTACAAGATCGAGCAAGGCTAACCTCCTCTCGATGACACGATGACCCGATGAAGGCAGTTAGTGTTGTATGCTGAGCCAAGGTCCTCTTCCCTTCCGACTCTCCCCGTTAGTCCTTCTATTCAAAGGCGGTCCACCAAATTCCGTGGTACGACTGTGCGAATATCCCGGTGGTCGATCCACGTATGGTGGGACGCATTCATGAGGACGATCGCCAGGAGGTAGCGGTGGGCGTGTGTCTTAGGTTGTAGAACCGTGGGGTTGCACACTGTCCACATCAGAGGTGCTGGTTGCCAGCAATTCGCGCAACTATAAACTAACGTTGCACTAGCTCAGCTCTCGTATATGGCGCTACATCGTATAGACCGACATACCCGGATACGATCGCCCAACGACGGCCCCACCATGGAACGATGCTTACCTCCTCGGGACCGTCGACAGAGTTTAGGTACGTTGTCACCCACCCCCACGAGTACGACGAGCGCTAATAATGGGCTATCTCAGCTCTCATGGATGGCGCACCGTATAATCCGACGCACCTAGGTGTCCTCTTCATCGCGGAATCTCCAGCCCCGATTTTCGAAGAAAGACGAACAAGGTGACGTGATGAGTACGTACCTCCGTTCCACCTGGCGTTCGTCGTTTTCGACCTGGCCCCATGGGCTAATTCTCAATGGCGCAGGCTTCTAGCACAAAGATCGGTACACGAGCCTAGCTACTCACCGCTGAACATCTCGCCTCCAACTCGAAAGGATGGGCAGGACTTGGCGGTTTTTTTCAGAGATGTTAGAGAGCGGGTAATGCACGAGGTACATCATACATGAAAGACTTGGTCGCCAACCTATTAATTTCCTCCAGGTTCGACTTAGTTAGCAGCGGGCTGGTCGGCAACACGACGATGGAAAGGAGCCGTGAAGCGCAACAAAAGTTACTCACCTCCATTTCCGCTCGCGATCGTTTACAAAGCTGCCACTTCCCTCCACGACTGCGGTATATGGCCTCAGCTCTCACGTGCAGCGTATCGTTTAAACAGTCGCACCTGGGCGTCCTCCTCATCGCGGAATGACATCGCCAATGGTCTCTGTAAGTGGTGAAGTTAATGGATAACGCAACCTCGCGTTCGGAGTCGGCGCAATGGCTAATCCATAACGGCGCTGGTGCTGGCTGTGGGATTCATACACAAGCACGGCTACTCACCGATGATCGTCGCTCGCACCTCCAAGTAGACAAAACTCGGCGGTTGCACCCAGAGGCATTAGCGACGAGATAGTTTACAAGGTACGTCGT